>Ga0208014_1000270_pt1 | contig 25257 bp, 19 predicted proteins | sample 25_taG_FD_184099 | JGI IMG/M metagenome (GOLD analysis project Ga0208014, IMG submission 184099) | Marine viral communities from Cariaco Basin, Caribbean Sea - 25_WHOI_OMZ (SPAdes) (version 2) | ecosystem: Environmental > Aquatic > Marine > Oceanic | place: Caribbean Sea: Cariaco Basin...
CTCAAATACTAATTAATCTTACCGGAAATGCTTTAAAGTTTACCAATGAAGGCGAAATAAAGATATTTGTAGATCTTATTCAAAAAGAAGAAAAGCGTATAAAGCTCAAATTTCAAGTAAAAGATAATGGTATTGGCATCTCTGCTGAAGAACAAAAAGAAATTTTTAAAGAATTTGGAAACTCCACAAAAACGAGCAAATTTGCAGGTACCGGACTTGGTTTAAACATCGTTACCAAGTTGCTGAAAGAAATGAATTCTGAAATTCAATTAATAAGTAAAACTGGTAAGGGGTCTAATTTTTACTTTGAAGTAGAGCTTGAAACCACAGATCAAGAAGAAGTAGTTTCCCAACCCAATGCTTTGAACAACAGTAAAGTTGAGTTCACCGGAAAAAAAATACTGATTATTGATGATAATCATATCAATCAACTGGTGACCAAAAAGTATATTGAAAGGTATGGGATTAAAGCAAAGTCTGCCGATGATGCTGTAGAGGGTATAGAAATGCTGAAAAACGAATCTTTTGATCTCGTATTTATGGATCTTAATATGCCTAAACTTAACGGTCTGGAAGCAACTTCGATGATTAGAGCGTTTAATAAGGAGGTTAAGATTATTATCTTATCTGCGACAGAGGTAGGGGAATTAAGGGATAAAATAAAAGGCTATGCTATTAATGATTTTCTCTCTAAACCTTATAAGACTAAAGATTTATATAACTTATTATTAAAATACCTGAAATCATAAAAAAGAGTTTTATAGTATTTGCTATTTCTGCTATTTCAGCTTAGAACATTAGGGTGTAAAATACTGGCAATTTATAATATCGGTATTTTTAAAATTCTTTATTTTTTTCAATATTTTCAACTAACTACCGGGCAGTTAATTTTTTATGATTTAGGTGTTCTCCGCATGCTGAATGCAATTGGCTTCTCATATTTTACGTGCATATTTCTGCCCGCTAGAAAAGCTGCCATAAAGTTCTTCTATATCAGGCGTATCGATAAGCAGGTATTGGGTTTTATAATCGTTTTAATTATAGAACATCTAGTTTTAAGAAGCGCCTTACTCCTAATCTGCATAATGAATTCTCCGTGGGTTGATTCCTATTTTTTATATTCAAATCAATCAGTTGTCGTTGAAATTAAATAGCAACTTGCGATGAATTCTGAATTAAGAATTCATCGCAAGTATTTCTAACTTTTTAATACTGGATAAAATGGCCGATCATTTTTCTCAAAATCATATCTATTGGTGCATTTTTTTCATCTTGGGCTTATTAAGTATTTTTCCCTTTGCGTTTGTATAAACGTGCATTTTTTCATCGCCTTTGGTTAATTCCATTCTGTAACGTTGACGTGCTTTGCCATTTTCATAACTACTCATATTATACACATCCTTTTTTATAGTCCATCCTGGATAGGCTTTGGCAATGGCAGATCTAACAGCAGCTGGAGGAGCAATATTTTTAAGGTGTTCATTAGTACTGATTAAATTTCCAGACCTATCATAGGTTGCTGTAAACTCTTTTCCCTTTCCTTCTAAGGTAATTTCGAAAGTGTCATAATCATCGATAGATTTGATATCCCTGTTTACGTATACGTCGCTTTCAACATATTCAACTGGTATAGCAACCATTTCCTCTATGGTGAAATCTGGATAATCTTGCGCTACCGATTCAATAATAGCTGCAGGAACATCTCCCTTTTTAATTTTTTCGGAATAGATAACGTCTTGCGCGAAAGCCTGGGCACTTAAGCCTAAAAGAACCAAACTGAATACTACTACTTTTCTCATGGTTTTTCATTTTAAGTTATTATTTTACTCTTTATTTTTTAGAAATTAATCTTAAACAAATTTACGTTCGGTATACCACCAAGTATGCTACTTTTGTAGCAGAACCTGCTTATTTAAAGTTTGTTTTTTTGAAACTTTTAATTCTTAAAATCATGCTATTTATTTGGTTATTTGTGTATCATGTTGAATCTGAAGGCTGATAGTTTTACAAAATAGTAATTGATTTAGATACTAGTTTTATTGATTTATGTCATGTTAGTTTTTGAAGGGTATAGGCAAGAATTAAACAAAAAAACCGTTCACTCCATTTATAGGTTGCGAACGGTTTTACTTTTTAAAAAGATACGGCTATCTTCCGTGTAATTTATGTTGCAATAACTCTAATTCCTCAGCTGTTTCCTTCATTTCTTTGTGTGCCTTGAGCATCTCCTCTTCTTCATTAGCGTTCAAATGATCATAGACCATTAAAGAAAGTCTTTTGTGGCGGTCGTGTAAGCGAGCCAGTTGATCTCGATGATCAATATCATGTTCTATCATAATTGTATAATTTTAATTATTATCTATGTAAACTACTTTCCGTGTGTATTAAACATTTTGATTCCTAATGTTAACCTAAATAGCCCCATAAAGAAAAAGGCAAAACTGATGGTATATACCAAAGTTAACTGTCCCAGTAATGGCTTTGCCAGAACTGCCAACGCAAAGAGTAAAGTCAAAATTGCGGCGAGCAAGAACCAACCTGAATTTTTTGTAGAACTACTTTTAAGTTTAGCATAGGTTATAAAAAATATCAATGACCGGATAACAAACCAGATACCTAAAAGAACAGGAAGTATTTCCATGGTCAGGTTTTCATTTGTGATTAATAAATACCCCAATACCAAATCTATAATACCTCCGATAAGAAATATGCCCCATTGTTTTGATGTTTTTATGAAGCTGATAGCATTTATAATCTCAAAAATTCCGCTAATAAACATTACATAGCTAAAAAATACTGCTAAAGAGATATAAGTCTCTATTGGTGTGGCATAGAACCAAAAAGATAATGCGATAAATCCTATTCCTAATAAGATTTCTACCCACCAGTAGCGGGTATTTAGACCTGGATGTTTGTTCGTTGAGGATATTGGTGATGTCATTTCAAAATGTTTATGGATTACTCTTCAGTATTTCTAAGCGCTAAATTAAGGTAGCGAGTAAAAAACTTTTGCTACTAAAGTAGCAGTTGAGGCCTATTAATTTTTCACAGTAGTCAAACTCTAACGATAACCAAGGAATTAGGACTAATCTTAAAAGAAAGAGCTTTAATAATTAGATAGAATTTAAACTCTTACAAATAGGGAAGTAGTAGTTTAAATTGTTTTTGAATCTATTTGAAAATGAGAGACTTTTTGTAAATAAGAAGACAAAATATATATATTTGGTTTTTAGAAGGCCTATTTATGGATAGACATCATTCTAGTATTTAGTTATATTTATTAGTAATCGATTCTTTTTATCCTAATTTTTAGGAAATGAGATTTTTTAATTTAGAAATCAGGTTGTCAATCTGATTTTATTGGGGATGGACATAACATATAACTTTATCAGTTTTATAGAGTCTTTGGGAGTTATACAAGGATTGCTATTAGGTTTGATGCTGATACTTGTGAGAACCAGAAGAAAAAGGGCTACACACTATTTAGGGCTTTTTATCGTGTTGTTTTCGTTGGAACCAGTGACTAATATTTTGGGAGACCTTAATATTCTAAAATCCTATCCTCAATTAGAACTACTTCCGTTTGGATTTCATTTTTTAGCCTATCCCTTATTCTATATCTATATTCAAAAGGTTTCCATTTTGGAACATAGAAAGACCAGTTACTGGACATTGATACCTGGAATATTGGAGGTGTTAATAGGACTGATAGTTTTCTTTATGCCAGTAAAAACAAAAATGATACTGGTTAATTCAATTTGGGAAAAGATTTACTTTTCAGCAGGCTTGGCCTACACGTTTTTTATATGTATGTTGACATTGAATTGGGTAAGAATGCATCGTAGGGAACTTGAAAATCAATATAGTTTATTAATTCATAAAAACTTGGATTGGGTGCTTTGGTTTGTTTGTGGCAGCATATTTTTTCATTTGTTTTTGTTGGAATATTATTTTTTTGGCAATGAGATTTTATATCTCTTTACCGCTATAGCCAATGTGGTTCTTATATATTGGATATCCTACCAAGGTTTGATGCAACAGAATATCAATAGTTTACAGGAAGAAATGAATGGTTTGATGGTCGAGTCAAGAAAAGATGAGGTTATAGAGAACCAAGGGATGATCGTTGAAACCGGAATTCAGGAGGATTTTAAGAAAAAGCAGGATTTGGTTTCAGAAGAAGAAGTGGGAAATATGCTAAGCGTTATTCATGAGTATATCGAAGCATCTAAATGTTTTACAAAGCAGGATCTCACAATTATTGATTTGGCAGATGCTGTTAACATACACCCAAAGAGAATTTCTTATGCCATCAATAAGGCTTTGGATATTAATTTTAATAATTATATCAATAATTTTAGAGTAGAATATGCCAAAGAACTCTTCCAAAGTGATAAGGCCAAGAATTTATCTGTTGAAGGTATTGGAATGGAGGCCGGCTTTCACTCAAAATCTACTTTCTATACTTCCTTTAATAAATTGGAAGGTACTACCCCGGCAAAGTATAGAAGCTTTGGCTCCTAGTATCAAGTTTGAATTTCCGATATCAATATTTTTTTTTCGACTTTTCCAGATTATTTTGGGACTGTCCTTTCGAAATTTGTAGCTTATTAAAACAGTAGGTGCTGTATTATTTGCTGTGAAATACAATATCGATGTTAGGACTTCATGATTTAGAATATATTGTAATATTAAAAGTAGCCTCTATAAAAAGATCAAAAGAGTTTTATGCTAAAAAATTGGGGCTCAAGGTTATTTTAAGTGATGATAAGAATCATCGTGTGTTTAAAAATAGACCTCAAATTTGTTTAGACCAGTTAGGTTCACCATCAAAATATACACCACGTCACCTGTGCTCAGGAAGCGCTGAAATTCACTTTTTTTCCAAAAAAACTATACAAGAACTTGAGTATATTTTAGGGGTACAACAAATTCCCATTATTGCAAACGATAAATACCAAACAGAAGAAGGAGGTGAACAAGAATGTATTTATCTATATGATCCCGATGGTAATTTATTGCGGATAACTGGAGGAGCCAATCCAGGCATTTAATTTCGTTGACTTTTATTTTCTGTATTCTTTAGAATGAATACTCAACCGCTAAAGTTTTCAATAGGGAGGACCTCCATCGTCTTTATTTGTATATGTTAAGAAGTCTGATGCATTGATTTTGGGTTTAAAGTGTCCAAATTATGTATTGGCGGGTTTGATTTTCCGAATTCCGAACTTTTCGTACTTCATTTTTCTAGTTATTTTCTTTTGATCCTTAAATCTTTGTAGAGAACATTTTAACAGGTTCATCACTAAACCATAAATCTGCAATACATATAACTATGCAAACTAATAATATTCAATACTTAAGAAGTTTAGAGACGTTGAAAGACTCTAAGTTTTTTAAAGATATTCCAAAAGACGCACTAGCTGAATTGATGGGAAAATTAGTGTATAGAAAATGGAGTAAGGGAACCTATTTAAGTGGTGCCTACGAACCGCTGCCTTTTTTTTATATTTTAGTTATGGGAAAAATAAAGGAATACCAGGTAGATGAGATTAGTGAAAAGGAACGTATCAATTTTATTTTGTCTGATGGAGACGTTTTTGATGTGCTCAACTTGTTGGATGACAGGCCCCATAAAATTTACTGGGAAACCCTTGAAGAAACGGAAGTATTAAGGATAACCAAGGAAGATATGCTTCGCTGGATGGATAAATATCCACAAGCACAAAAACACTTATATCAATACATGGCTTCCCATGTGAGAATGTTAGAAGAGATGACCGCCGATCTTTCCATGTGTCCTACACTAGTGCGCTTGTCTAAGTTATTGATTCAGAGTTTTGATATAGATAAGGGGTGTCTAAGTAGGATTGATAACCTACCTAACAGCGAACTGGCAAAATTAATAGGAACCACAAGGGCGGTTTTGAATAGACATATTCAGGAGTTAAAGGGATGCGGAGCCATATCTGTTGAGCGTAAAAAAATAAATATTGAAAATACAGAAAGACTATTGATGATAGTACAAAATAGTCATGTACCTATTGCGGCCCGTTGTTAAAGAGCAATTTTAAAGAATTATTTAGTAATATTTCGAGATTATCCGGGACAGCATTCTTTTAATATTGTATCCAAATAAGTATGGGTTTTATGCCATTAGTTTAAAAGTTCTATCAGCTTTGTCTTTTGTTATGCTTTTATAGTGGGCTTATGAGCTATTTGCTTACTATTCAATAAACAAATCTTTTTTTCCAGATTGAAAATTACTTGGTGAAAAGAGTTGCAGGTTAGGGAATAACCGGAAAGGTAAATACTGGTTTACCCGTACACCTTATCCAACATAATACAGCCAAATGCTGGTTATATTGAGGATAAAGAACACCTAAACAATGGTTTGATTAGCTTTAATTGCGCTATTTTTTAAAGCTTTTAATGATCCTACTAATTCCTTTAACGACTAGTAATACAATAAACCCTACGATTAGACCTACAAAAAATTCGGTGATAAACGAAGGTATTTTAGGGAAAATACCGTGTAGAAATTCTAAATTATGAACGAAAATTCCTCCTGAAACCAGCATAAGCGCAATAGTACCAAGCACAGAAAGACCTTTGATTACTTTAGGTAAAGCACTCACTAGAAACTTACCCACCTTATCAGAGAAACTATCATCTTCAGCATTAAGATCTATAAGTTTCCTGCCAAAATCGTCCATTCTTACAATAAGGGCAACAATACCGTAAACACCTACAGTTGCTAAAATTGCGATTAGTGAAACCACAATGATTTTCGTAGGTAGTTCAGCTTCTTCCACAGTGCCAAGCGCGACAATTACAATTTCTACCGATAAAATAAAGTCGGTTAAAATAGCCGATTTTACCTTTTCTTTTTCACGGGCTAAAATTTCTTCTTTCGATAGTTTTTCGGTTCTATCGATTTTTTTATGTTCTTTATGCGGAAAGAAAAATTCGTATATTTTCTCGGCACCTTCATAAGCCAGATAAAGTCCGCCAATCAATAAAATAATATGAATTACTGATGGTAAAAAGGCACTAAGTAAAAAGCCCAGGGGAAGGATAATAAGTTTATTCAGTAAAGAGCCTTTAGTGATTTTCCATAATACGGGCAATTCCCTGGATGATACAAAACCAGAAGCTTTTTCAGCATTAACTGCAAGATCATCTCCTAAGAGCCCAGCGGTCTTTTTTCCTGCAACTTTACTCATTACTGAAACATCGTCCATTAAAGCTGCGATATCATCTAACAAAGCGAAAAATCCAGAGGCCATACGGTTATAAAATTTTTGGGAAGATAAGATTTATTTCTTTTCCGGTGTATTCAAATTAATATTTCAAAAAATTAATTAATGATTAGTGAATACAGTTTTACTATCTAACCTGCATATTTGTATTATGGTAAAAAAATAATGAATAACTCTATTTTTAAAATTATGCAGTGTTTCAGTATAAAATCGGCTTTTCTAATACTTCTATTTTTTAATGTAATTTATAAAGCCCATTCGCAGAAACTGGTACGTAGTGAAGTTATAGTATTAAGTTATAATATTCATCATGCCAATCCACCTTCGCAATCAGAAGTTATTAATCTGGATACGATTGCCACTATCATAAAAAACAGTAAAGCTGATATTGTAGGCTTACAAGAAGTAGATATATACTGAACGCTCTGGAAAAAAACTACATATGGCCAAGGTGTTGGCCGAAAAAGCTGGATTTGAATACTGGTATTTTTCAAAATCTATCAATTTTCAGGGGGGTGAATACGGAACTGCTATTTTATCAAAATTTCCCCTATCAGATACCATTACTACAAAATTACCGAACCCTAAGAATGCTGAGCCAAGAACACTTTCCCTGGCCAATATTCATATTAATCCCAAGCTGGAAATCAAAATAGCAAATACACATTTAGATTATACCGATGCGTCCAATAATTTAGCTCAGGTCTCAGCTATTCGTAAAATACTATCCTCGGAAGATAAACCAGTGATCATTACCGGAGATTTTAACGTGGTTCCCGAAAGTTCATCGATGAATCATTTACTAGAAATATTTAGTTCTTCCTGTACAGATGTATGTGATTTTACATCTTCGGCACAACAACCGGAAAGCACCATCGATTATATTCTATACAAGAGTAACACAATTGACGTACTGGAACATAAAGTGTTAAAAGAAACATTCGCATCAGATCATTTTCCTGTAAAGGCCAGGTTTTTGATCTACAATTAATAAGAGTTTTAGACATTTTGAACTATAATGGAAGCTTTGATTGAATTTTATTCTGAAATCTAACTAACAAACCACGCCAATACGGCGTGGTTTAGGGTATATAATAATCTATGAATTTGTAAATAGTAAAGCTTTCTATCCATTCACCTTTTCTGGTTCTATGGCATAATTAAAGTTTTTATTAGGTTTTATTTTTTTTTTGTTGATTATAATGAATGGCAATATGCCCAAGCTGAAATACGATTTTAGCAGAATCTTTCATCGATAATTTAGAACCATCTGCATGAATCCATCTTTTTAAAGGCTGCTCACAGATAAAGCTATCTGCTTTTTCAGCTCCAAAGTGCTTTTTCATTCTCATAAATATTTCAACATCAAAAAGCCATTTTGTAATAAAACGTTCCTGAAAGGCAATTTTTATCACTTCTTTATCCATTATTTTCGCACCACATTGAGTGTCTTTAAAATTCATTTTTAGAATTTTTCGGATAATATAATTAATCGTTAAGCTAATTATTTGCCTGGCCGATTCTTTAGCGATATTCGCGCCCATTCTCGAGATTCGGCTACCACTAACAATTTTAAAGTTTGATGTTTCTATAGTTTTTACCAGGTCATCGAAATCAGTAAGATCTGTAGATAAATCGGCATCTAAAAATCCTATATAATCTAAATCGGTATAATTGGCCATGTGCAACATTCCTAATCTTACGGCTTCAGCTTTTCCCCCATTTTGCTCACAGTCATATACGGTGATATAATCTTCCCTTCCTTTTCTTAATTCTTTTAAAATATGTAAAGTATTGTCTTTACTTCCATCGTTTACAAAGCAAAGATGATAACCAGAGTGTTTTTCTACAAAATCGGTGAATTCTTTGCTAGATAATCTATCCTCTTCGTTATAGCAGGGTATTACTACACCAACGCATCTTTTCTGAATGATGGTGTTTTGGGAAATCTCCTGCTGATTTGTAGTAGCACCAATTAATCTTTTTACTCTTGCCGAAACTTCATCTAAACTAAGGGGTTTTTTCATGTAATCTTCAACACCTAAATCAAAACTTTCTACGATTAGATTATCATCAGTATTACCCGATAATACCATGATTGGTGTTAGACTTTTTTTCGTTCCGCGTATATATCTTATAATTTCAATGCCAGAAATTACGGGCATATTGATATCTACAATGACCAAATCTGGTTGAAAGTTATCAAAAATAGCTTTTGCCTTTAAAGCATCTGTTTCGGTTTGCACTTCATATCCCAATTCACTTAAACGTCTCTTTAAAGGAAGAAGCACTAATTGTTGGTCGTCGATGGCTAAAATTTTCATGGTTTTAGAGTGTTTATTCAAGTCAAAAATAGATTGATTTAGAGTGTGTTAGCTTTTTAATTAGATGAAGCTTCCTTTATAGTTAGATGAATGGTTAAATTGTATCGATAAATGGATGGCTTATAGGTTAAACATTCTTTTATATTTATCGTAGTTTTATAAGAGGTATATAACGAATGAAGGAAAAAACTAATAAATACTTAATAGTAGCCCTTATTATTGGTGTTCTTTTTCATGGAACGGCGATTTTCTTTACTATAGAAAATACTTACGATGCCTTAATTCATTTATTCTTTGCAGACCATTATGCTAATAGCTGGTGGGAACCGTGGAACTATGAATGGTATACCGGCTTTACCGTTATGGGGTATCCGCCGCTGGTGCATCAGGCGATGGGATTGTTAAGTTATATTGGCGGACTTAAATTTGGTTTGTTTACGGTTGGTATTATAGCAATAATTCTTTTTATCACTGGGGTCTATCGTTTTTCTTTAATGATGCTGGGGGATCGTAAAGCAGCCGGGTATGCCGCGCTTTTAGCAGTGTTCTCGTCTTCTTTTGTAGAAACATTACATATTTTTGGCCAATTACCCAGCATCGTTGGAGTTTCGGTTTTAATGCACTGTATGCCTGAAATTTATATGTGGATTAAAACCGGCAAATTAGGTTCGCTGGTAAGGGCAATCTCTTTATTAGCGGTAACAGTGACTTCACATCATGTTACTCCTATTTTTGGAATGGTCTTTTTTATCTTTCCGTTAATCGGTATGGCGGTAATGGACAATTCAAGGGAAAGAGTAAATAATATAAAAGAAGTTACATTTAAAGTGTTTCTAAAATCTTTTTTTGAAGCTTTTAAGCGTATCGTCGTTTTTGGGGGAATATCGCTGGTCATAATCGTTATCTGTATTTTGCCTTATTGGATCAACTCAAAAAAGAATCCAATTACACAGGTACCAATACCACATGGCAGCCGAGATAATTTTCTGGAAATAACTTCATCTGGATTGGTGTTTTTTACCATTCCTTGGGGAATTTTGTTATTTCTGTTACCTTATATTTTTTATCGATACTATTCAAAACGCTATATCTTTTTTGGTCTCTCGTTTACTTTATTAACGATTTTAGGAACAGGTGGAACTACCCCTATTCCAAAAATTATGTTAGGCGATACCGCTTTTAATATTTTAACTTTAGATCGATTTACACTTTGGGCTTCGATAATGGCCTTACCGATATTCGGGGAGTTTGGCTATCGTTTTGCTGAAGGTGACTTGCGATGGAAAATTCAACAGAAATTAGGTGCAGTGTATCATCGCGTTTTGGGTGCTGTTTTGGTAGGAATGTTTCTATCCATGACTATTTTTACGATTACACTTGGGTATTTTAGACCTATGCAGCCGCAAAAAATAAAAACCTTACCGATTACCAATTTTCTTAATCAGGATCAACATGATCACTGGCGTTTCTTAACTTTGGGGTTTGGTGACCAGATGGCATGGCTATCAGCACAAACAAATGCATTAACCGTAGATGGGAATTACCATAGCGCCAGGCGTTTGCCCGAATTAACAACCAGGGCAATAGAGCGATTGGAAAATTCAAAATTCCGGGGAGTAGAAGGTATTGGTTCCTTGCAACAGTTTCTTACAGTTCCAGAGAAGTATAACTTAAAATATATATTTTCAAACGATAAGTTTTACGATCCTATTCTATATTTTTCAGGCTGGCAGCGACTTCAGCAGTTAGAAAACGGAATTATGGTTTGGGAAAAATTAAACGTCCCACCACTAAGCAAAATTCTTCCAAAAGAAGATGTACCAGTTTTTCTAAAAATTATGTGGGGCGTGATTCCTATCTTAACGGTACTTATCGCATTTTTTATTAATATCCAGCTAATCTGGTTTCAAACACTTAAAATTAAAATTCCCGAGAAACCCGATTTCCTAAGATTTAAAACCACTTATAATAGCTTTAGTTGGAAACTTATCAAGATTAGTCATCTTTGGGCGGTGATTTTATGTGGCGTTATTTTCTACGGAATTTATCTGTTCTATATTAAAAATGCGACACAGATTAGTGCTGAAAATGTTGTAAGATCTTATTACGATGCACTCGATTTTAAAGAGTTTGAAAGGGCACATTCCTATTTAGATCCCAAAAGCGATGTTAGCATTGCGCAGTATATGTTGGAAGTTTCTGTGACCGATGGGATTTTAAGTTCCTATGCAAAAATGGATTCGATTGGGTTAGAGGTTTTGAGCGAGTCTAAAGGCAGAGCAAAAATCTTAGCACATACCCAGTGGATTACTCCACTTGAAAAGATCGATAAAACCTACGAACATGATGTGGTAAAAATAGGCGGAAAATGGTTTATAAAACCAAGTACTTATGATTTGGATATTCCACCAGATCAGTTATTTTCTGATAATCTAACGCAGTTTTATAATCATGGACGTAGAAGGATTACGACGCAGCAAACCTATCATCAGGATGTTTTAAAACAACCGGTTTTAGAGGTGCTTTCTGCAAAACTGGTAAAAAAAAGGGATCGTTATGCAATTATAGGAGAGATTCAGAATGTAGATAATGTTCCTGCAGATGTGGTTATAAAGGGTACACTTTACAACGATGAAAATAAAAAACTTGCGGGTTACAGTGCCAAATACGTTATGAGCCACAAATTGCTTCCTAAGGAAATAAGCAGTTTTAGAGTGGATTTTGAAGGGATTGCCTGGTTGGGAAAAGATGATAAAATACCGGAAACTTTTAATCCGGATGAATTTACACCGGTCGAATTACCCGAACCACCTACAAAATTTAATTTACAGTGTGCGGGAAATGTAGCCAATACCGATTTGTATAAATACGTAGCAGTAGCCGATATAAAATACGAAAAGGATAAAATTTCGGGAACCCTTTTTAATTATGGTATTCAGGAAGTAACCATTCCAGAATTAATTTTTTCGTATTATGACGAAAATAAAGAACTCCTTTGGGTGAATCAGGATTTTATGCGAGAAGGCGTGCGCGTACAGCGAAAACAATATTTTGATTACGATTTACCAAATCTTGAAATGGTAACAATTATTAATTCCTCGATGGAAAATATTTTTGTTAATGGTTTACCCAATAAGGAAATCGCGATAAAAGTAATTCCAGATCGGCAGGAGCAACATCCAAAAGAACAAATGCAGACGCTGGCGGGAAAGGGCTATCATTTTATTAAATTAGAGTTGAATAATTACGTAGGAAATCCAAAATAATGAGTCTAAAAATTAAGATCATCATATTGCTGAGTTTGGTTGTTGCAGGCTCTTCTTTTGGATACTTTTACGCTGAAATTGAAGCAGAAAAAATAACGCTTTTAAATGCCAAAAATGAATATATAGCAGGAGAAACAATTCAGTTGAATTTCAATAATATCGATGAAGACTGTAAACTGTATCTTCATCATTCCTATTCCAAAATAATTTTAAAACCTGAGATTGCAGAAAATAAAGGCATTTTTTCGCTGCCTGAATTTTTAAGCTCCAAAAGCGGAAAGTTAAACTGGATTGTACTGAAAAATGACGAACAATTAAAAACCGGAAGTTTCGAGATTTTACCAAAAGTAGCCTCAAAAACGGTCATCGAAAGTTATTTTGGCCCACGTAGCATTCAGGCTGGCGATCGTGATTATTCGATGTTAGTCGTGGTCCCAATGGATGCGATGGATAACCCTTTACCCGATAGTACCCGCGTAATGCTCCATAAACAGTTTTATGAAGAGATTGATTCCGTAGAAATTTTTACTGAAAAATTAATGGCCTGGAAAAATATTATGGCCTATCGAAAAGCAGGGAATATAAATGTTTCTTCCACGGTTTTAGGGATAAACTCGATCGAATTAACGACCAATGTTTTTCCTTCAAACGCCACCGATTTTCAGATTTTATCCTTTAGAAATCATGATTTTGCTGATGGCAACCAGATTACAGAGTTCACTACTTCAGAAATTAAAGACGAATGGGGAAATACGATTAGCGATGGGACATTGGTTTCATTTTATATCGAGAACGAAGCGGGAATGATACTTACCACTCGTGGAAGTTCCATTGAAGGTATGGCAATGGCAAAAATAATTCATCCCGATCATCCCGATACCTGGAAAATAAAAGGATATGTGACCGGCCTGGCTGAAAGTAATGTCCTTGAAATTAGCTTTAGACAGGCTTTGAAAGATTTTGAAATCGATTTTTATAATAAGAATAGAAGCATTAAAGTGGGGCCTTTGCAAAGTTTTATGCAACAACTGATCCCAGATGGGGCGGTAGTGAAATTATACATTTATCACCAAAATACATTAGTTGAAGTAAAGCAGGAAACCTCAAACAATGGTTTTGTAACTTTTAAACTTCCTAAAAGTTTTTATCCTGAAAACACCTATAGTTTTAAAATCGAAGCTTTGGGTAAAAGTAAAACCACAGACGTATTGAATTATGAAGAATAAGATGAATAAGAATATTTATCGGGCTGGTTTAATCGTCACTTTTGTGGCGCTAAATGCGCTGGTACTTTTTGGGTTAAGCTCGGTGTTAGCATGGTTAAATACTGGAGCCGAGCGCACCGGAATGTTGCATACCGAAGTTTTAAGTAAAGAGGTGTATTTACCAAATATCGAATGGGGAAGTTTAGAGAATCCCGGCCGGCCCATGGAAGAACAGACTTTAGGTGAAATTCAGCAGGATTATTTAAATGCCTGGTATGTAAAACACGTGGCGTATAAAACTAATAATCCCTATGGAATTGAAGATTATTATACTGATAGTTCACGCGTAAACCTTTTTAAAACCATTGCGTTTAATAAAGAGAATGATATTCATATAGAGGCTACTACTTTAAACCACCATCCTAAATTAGAATTTTATAGTGCTGATGGACAACTGGTGATGATTACTGATGATGATGTGATCGAATATCAGGAAGTTTATGAGCTGGATCAAAAGTTATTGACGCATCAGGATACATCTTCGTATAGGGTCATGATGCTTTTGGAAGATGGTTTTTGGCGTATTCGGCATATGGTAAAACAAGCGACTACTTCTCAAGAAGATTCAGTTGTTACAAGTAAGATAGCAGCGGTTAAAGGCAATAAAATTTATGTTCAAAATAATGAATTTCAAATAAAGGGAATCAATTATTATCCAAAGGAATCGCCCTGGGATATGTTTGGAGAAAACTTCAGTAGTGATACGATTGCAAGGGATTTCGAAATTATAAAAAACGCGGGATTAAACAGTATTCGTATTTTTATTCAGTATGAAGATTTTGGCAAAGCTGAAGTGCTTCCGCAAAAATTAGAAAAGCTAAGAAAAGTTGTGGATTTGGCCGAAGAAAATCAATTAAAGGTAGTGGTTACTTTGTTTGATTTTTATGGCGATTATTCTGTTTTAGACTGGACCTTAACGCATCGCCATGCCCAACAGATTGTTTCTTCTTTTAAAGAGCATCCGGCAATTTTGGCCTGGGATTTAAAAAATGAACCTGATCTTGACTTTGATAGTCGTGGGAAAGATTTGGTAGTGCAGTGGTTGTCTCACATAGCTGATGAGATTAAAAAATACGATCCAAACCATTTAATAACTATTGGTTGGTCGTCACCTGAAGCTGCGATAAATTTAAAGAAAGAAGTAGATTTTGTTTCTTTTCATTTTTATAAAGATTTTGAAAAACTGGATTCAGATTTCAAAATTCTAGAGAAAGAAATTCCAAATAAACCTATCGTGATGCAAGAATTTGGGATGAGCTCTTATCACGGTTTATGGAATCCTTTTGGTACCGATGAGGAAGATCAGGCCAATTATCATAAAAAAATGCAAGACTTCTTTAAAAAAGAAAACCTTGCATTTATGTCTTGGACTTTATACGATTTTAAGGAAGTTCCTACATCTGTAGTGGGGAGGTTGCCGTGGAGAAAAAGCAGGCAAAGATTCTTTGGCTTTTTAGACCAGAAAGGAGAACCTAAGCCTGCTTTTAAATATATAACTCACTAACACCAATCTATTGAACTACGCTCATTCCGTTTTTGAAATTTTTATTTTTAATTCGATGAAACTGTTCTAAGTACATATCTGTAATTTTTTCCATAGGTAACGAACAACTAGCTTTATAATTTCTTTTTCCCAGCTCTACTCTATAGCCATCGTTAGAGATAATAGCATCGATTGCTTTGGCCAGAGAATCGGCATTAGAAGGCGTGAAAAACTGCCCACGATAGCCTTCTTCCCTTACCAAAATACCCAGATCTCCTAAATCTGGAAGTACGACCGCTTTCCCGTAGCTGCCGGCCTGGTGTAACACTCCGGAGCTGCCGGTAGTTGAGGTGTAGGGAAATACAACTACCGCACTTTCTCCGAAGATTACCGGTACATCTTTTTCTTCAACGTAACCGGTAAATGTAAGATTAGGGACATTTTTATATTTTTCTTTCATGCTTTCAATATAACCTGGAGTGTTTGGACTATCGGTTCCTGCAATAACAATCTCCATGTCCTGCTTAGAAGTCTTTCTTAACTTCTCGATTGCTTCAATTAAGATTTCTACTTTTTTGTAGGTGCCAAATTTGCCAAAAGTCATGATCTTTTTTGGACCCTTAGGTAGATCGTAACTCGGTTCAGCAGGGGTTTCAAAAGCACCATGCGGAATTAGCATGACGTTTTTCTTTTTATATTTTGACTTTAGGATATACTCATATTTACTAATGGTTACCGCTACAAGATCTGCCTGTAATACCAGTCTTGTAAGGGTAGAACCTATAAGATTATACATTTTTTGCATTAACTTATTCTGAGTAAATCCGGCTTTTTCAAGATCTACGGTTTCCAAAATATTATGCAATAAAACAATTGTAGGTATTCTTTTAATCTTGAAGATCATAGGAAGCATTAAACCTAATGCTGCAGCTACCTTTTTGTCTCCAAACTTCATAAACTGAAGATTGAATAAGATGGCATCTGGTTTCTCAGCGGAAATGGCCTTGTATATATTTGTAATATTGGAATAGCTGTTAAACTTCCAGCAATCTTTAACGGTGATCTTGCAATTCGCATCAAAGTCAATTTGCTTTTCTTCTTCTGTATGATCTGTAATCAATACGATCTCTTCAACCTCATCTTTTAAAGCAAAATGCTTTACCAAATGATATCCATACTCCGTTAAGGTTACTCTACTAGGAGGGAATGCTGTTACAATTGCTAGTTTCATGGTAAATTTGGTTTTAAAATCTCTTTTTGAGAGGAGTTAGTTTTTCGAGGAATTCCTCGTTCATTGTTTAATTATGATTCAAATATCCATTAAAAGCGATCTTTATTTTTTCTTCTTCGATAAATGGTAAATTACTGTAGGTGAGTTTTCTTTTTGTGTTGGTAAAAGAAATAAACAAGTTGAATGAAAAGCAACATCATCATAATAATTATCTGTACAATAACCACCTGATTTAAAGAATTATGAAAGAAAACAATTAATCCTACCTGGCCTAAGCCAAAGACACCAGATAAAGCCACCGGCATATATTTATCGATCGATAGAAAATAATACACAAATACATTAGAGATTGCAAAAAGGGATGTGGCCATAGCATACTTCCATAATAGTGGAGCAATACTAGTGTAGGCTTCTCCAAACATGATGTTTATAATAAATTCAGGGAAGAAAAATGTTACCGTAACTATACTTACTGCTAAAAGGCTTACAAAACCAACATATTTAAAAAGCACGGGTAAGGTATTTTCGCCATTCTTCTTTTTTTGCACTACGGTTGGCAATAAGATCATTACAAACATCCATGCTACAAAGTACACTAATCGTCCTATTAAAGCTAAAGAAGCATATAAGCCTGCGTCATAAGAGTTAAAATAATGTTTTACCAATAAAATATCACTGTTGTTAATGATGATTTGTGTAAGCTCATAGAAAGCAGTGATAGCAATAAAGTTTACAAGATTTTTACGATCGTTCGTTTCTAAAGTTACTTTAGTAAAAAAGTTTCCGCTGTTTTTAAAGGGGATCAGTCCGAAAATAAATGATATCAAAATTCCAGATGCTATTAAAACAGATGATCCATTAGCCAAAAGCGTTACCAGAAGAAGTGTGATGATCAATCTGCTAAACATTTCGGTTTGATAGGTGGCCGAAAGTTTATAGAAACTTTTACTTCCCTGATAAAATCCTCTGTTTACACTCATTAAGAAGTAAAGTGGTATTCCCACGCCAAATATGATAAACATCCATTTACTATCGGTATTAAAAATCTGCTGTAGTTGTCCCGCAAATAATACCACTGCAAGGGATGCCAATATACCAATGATAAGACTGGCCTTTTTTACATAATTAAGAAAATGAAGTTGTTTTTCAGTTTCATAACCGGCGGTGAACTTTGCAACGGTTAATTGGAACGTCATTGCTATAAAAGACAGTACCAGCAAAAAAGTGATTAATATCGCTGCATTAGCAAATTGCTCTGGGCCTAAAATTCTACCTAACAGTAAATTATATAGGTAGTTTCCTAAATTAACGCCCATTGCACTAAGCATAAAAAACTGTTCGGGTGTTATTTTTCTTACCTTTAGTTGTGATACAGTCATTTTAACTTGGTTTTAGATTAGATATCGGAACAAATATCCAAGAGATTTCAGTGAAAAGGGATTCTATTTCGTTGAGCGGAAGTTTTATGTAGATGAATGAAGACTAAAACAGACTTAACTTGCAACTACAAAAATTAACCTAGTACCCATGAAAAAACTTAACCTATTATTTTTATTGTTTTTTGGCATTCAGCTATTATCTGCACAAGACATGCAAGAAGGTTTTGGCTATTTAGAGCAAGGAAATTTTGCGAAAGCTGAAACTTTTTTTGAAGCAATCCTTAAAGAGTATCCCGATAACAAAACTGCAAATTTATGTTATGGTAGGGCCGTAGGACTAAATGGGGAACCGCAAAAAGCAACTTCAATTTTTACAGAATTACTGGAAGAATATCCTGGCGATATAGAAATCGAGCTAAATTATGCCGAATCTCTTTTATGGGGAAGTCATTTTAATAAAGCTAAAGAATACTACAGCGATCTTGTGCAAAGATATCCTGAAAATTTTGCGGCACTTTTAGGTTTTGCCAACACCCTTTCTAATTTAAAGGAATATGATAATGCATTGCTTTATGTAAATCGTGCTTTAGAAACTTCTCCTGATAATCCAAATGCAATGGTGTCTAAAAAATATATTCGCTTAGGATTTGCCTATCAAAAAATGCAAAATCAGGAGTATGAGCCCGCGATTAGTTTATTAAATAAAAATTTAGAAGACTTTTCTGGTGACCGGGAAACTTTGCTAAATAAAGCCAACATTTATTTGATCACTAAAGAGACCGAAGAAGCAAAAAATGTGTATCTAGAATTGGCTAAAAATGCTAAAGACAGTATTGTAGCGCTAAACGGAATGGCTCTAGCTGCACATATTGCAGAAAATGAAAAAGAAGCTCAGTCGCTTGCGGGAAAAGCGATTGAAAAAGCCGAGGTTTTAGGCGATTCAACTTCGCTCCAGGCATCCAGAGAGCGTTATGCTCAAACTCTTATATGGAACAAAGATTTTAAGAATGCTGAAGCTTATATTTCAGAATTAATAACTACCTATGGCGAAGAGAACTGGGTACTATCACTACGCGCTACTTTAGGAATGTATAGAAGTGATTTTAAAAAAAGCATTGCCGATTATCAACAAATTTTAGAAAAAGATACCGCTTCGTTTGATGGAAATTTAGGGATTGCCAATGCCTATTTTGCCGATGGAGAGACCAAAAATGCTTACGATGCAGCTTATCAAACTTTAAAGGTTTTTCCCAATCAAAAAGATGCGACTAATTTTATAGGAAAGTTAGACCGCAGTTTTACTCCAGTAATAGAAGAAAAAATAAATTATACGTTCGATAATGGGGATAATAAGGCCTATGCTACAAACACCAATATTGAATTTCCGGTAAGTACAAAATTAAGCTTTAATGCCAATTACAACTATCGAAAAACCAGAAATAGTATTACTGAAAATGAAGCTTCCTCTAACAATTTCAGTTTAGGTGGTAGCTATAAATTTCATCCAAAAGCGAGTTTTCATGTTTTAGGCGGAATTAATTCGGCGAACTCTTTTAGTAATAATTACAACCAGTTTTTGGCTCAGGCTTTCTTCAAAATTAAGCCATATAAATTACAGGATCTGGAGGTTGGTTATAACCGTGAAGTACAAAACTTTAATGCCGATCTTTTAGATCGTGAAATTGTAGTGAATAATTACTACATGAATTATAATATGGGCACCAATTTTAATTTGGGATGGTTTACGCAGTATTATTATAGTTCACAGAGTGATGAGAATAGCAGAAATTTGTTGTTCACCTCGTTATATTATAATTTTTTATCCAAGCCGGTATTAAAAGGTGGGATTAATTATCAATTTTTGAGTTTTAAAAATCAGGTGCCTACGATTTATTTTAGTCCGTCGCGATTTAATGCAGTTGAGGTATTTGCTGACTTCCTGATGGATGAAAATGCGGTAGAAACCAAAGGTTTGTTTTATGGTTTAACAGCTGCGGTAGGTTACCAGTTTATCGAAGATGATCCTAAACAATCAACCTATCGTATCCAGGGGAAATTCGGGTATAAGTTTTCAGAGCGTTGTTTAGCGAATTTTTATGGCACTCGAAGTAACATTGCTTCAGCCACTGCTGCGGGATTTACATTTACTGAAATTGGGTTCCGATTGAAATGGATATTTTTAAATAGACCTGTGTTTGAAACCAGATAGTTAGAATCATAACCTTAATGTGTTAAGGTACCGTGAACTAAACTACCTCACGGCTTGCCGTGAGGTAGTTGTTAGAAGAATATTTTATGTCTAGACATCCCGGATAACTACTGTAAAATTGTTCCCAGTGAAATTAATCTCTATTGTCAAATAAGTAAACTAATTATAAATATGGTTTAGGATCTCTAGTTCTTCACTAGTCATAGGTAGCATTTCACTATTGGTCCATTTTTGTTTTTGCTTAAATTTCGCTACGGTTTTATTAAAAGCTTTTTTAGAATTATAATTGCTATTAAATTTTTTTACTTCTTTACCTTCTATTAATTTGTTGAAAGCGATTTTCCCTTTTATCTGGAAATCATAAATAGAGTCGTTCTTAAAAAGTGATTTTATATCATTAGTAATTTCAGCGTAAGACAAAAACTGTTTACCATTTTCAGAAGTATTTATTTTAATTAGTGATGCAACCCTTGTGGTATAATTTGGGTCTTCTTGAGTTAATGGGGATTGGGCAGTTCTAAAATATTCTACTTTTATCTCTTTGAGGGCCAGATTTTTTTTGCTCAGAAAAATATGCCCAATTGCTGAGTGATCTTCTTTATAGATTTCGATTTTATAAATAGTTTCATGCTTATTATCAATACGTCCAGCGTAGTTAAAATTCAGTGTTTTTAGTTTTTCTAATACGGGAGCGTTTGATAAAGTGGGATCCATCAAATTTAAAAACTCGGCCACACCACTTAGAAGGTTTATTTTCTTATATTTTTCTGTTTTTTTAACTTCATAAATTTTGGTCATATTCTCATCCTCCAGCCTAGGCTTATAAGATAAAAAGTCGGTTTCAATCATTTCCACACCCTTGCCGTTTTCTTTTAAACTGTACCTAAATATGCCTTCCTGATTATAAGGTTGTGATAAAAAGTTTTTCGGAATGTTTCTGAATGCCTTTAAAATAGTATCCTTCGCATTAAAGTTATGCAATACAACTTCGTCTAGATTATAAGCAAGGGCTTTTAAATATAGGGTATCTTTAAGATCATTTGGATTTAATTTTTTAGTTTGATACCCCAAATGCGAAAGAATGTATCGATTATGATTTTTTGGGATGAATATGATTCCCTCTTCATTACTTACACTTCCCTGATGATTTCCAAATTCCAAATTAGCATAGGGAATAGGCTGTAAACTTAACGAATCCAAGATCAGGGCTTGCTGAGCTAGGCCATTAAGCGAAAAGATGAAAGATGCTATTATCAATAGTACTTTTAGCACATGATTAGAGGGAAACATAAAGTATGATCATTTTTAATATTGGGTAAAATAAGAAAAAGAAACATAACGGCAAACCATAAAAATTTCCTCTATATGTTTTCCAAGTTACTCAAATTTTCCCTTAAACTTAATCGCCTGTTCGATATGTGCCAGGTGATGATTAGAATGCCAGGCATACATACCAATGGCAGTTTTCAATGTAAATTTTTGTTGTCTCTCAGGATGGTAAAAGGTTTTTTTCAAATCATCTTCTGTAAAATTATCGATTAATTTTATCCAACGATGATGTAAGCCTTCCAATAATATCAGGCTTTGCTGAATATCGCACGAATAATCATCCAATTCTGCCCAAGCGGTTTCATCGTAACCTCTAATCGACGGATTATCCTCGGTTAAAGCAATTTTAAACCTGATGATGCTATTCATGTGGCTATCTGCCAAATGATGAATCACCTGTTTAATCGTCCAGCCTTCTGGTCGATACTGCCAGGACAATGCTTCTTCAGCAAGATTATTGGCGATATTCTTTATTTTGGAAGGTAATTCTGCAATGTCTTTTGTCCAGATTTCAAGCTGTTCTGAAGTAATTTTTGAAGGATTTTGGAAAGTGCCAATAGGGTATTTTAGTTGCTCGATATTCATAATACAAAAGATTGAACAACGAATGTAATAAAAAAGAAAATGCCGGGTAACCACTCCCGGCACTTTCACTCATAACTAACCTAACCAACTAACCAATCATTAGTTTACCACTAATCCTATTTGGGATTTATCCTTATTATCTACGATAATTATACTGTTATAGATTCCCGGTGGGACGCTTTTTAATTGTATCGGGATTTCTATTTTTCCGTTATCCAACTCGTATTCTTTATGATGTACCATTTTACCTCCCATATCAAAGATCATCACCTTCGCTTTTTTTCCTGATTTTGGTAAAACAAGAGTTGTATTATTTCTAAAAGGATTTGGATAATTATAAGCTTTCTTTACAGGAGTATCCACTACTGCAATAGGTTTTTCCTGCGAAGGAATTTCCCTGAAGTTTGTGAATTGAACATTTTCAATGTTTACACTAAATTGCTGAAATGCGGTATAATTCCCCTGTACTGAAAATACTACCCCTTTTAACGGCTCGCCTTTAAAACCTTCAGCTTCATTGCGAAAATCTGATAATTTTAGGTTGTAGGTTTTTCCTTCTTCATTCGTATTTATGGCGTAACGATATCTTTTATTCCAATCTGTTAAGCCTTCGGTTACCAAAATCACTTCAATCGGAAGATTACTTTTTGTAATAAATTCTAAGGCTTCAAAACCATCAGTATAAAATTGCTGATCTCCGGCTAAAATATTTCTGAAAACATTTAAAGTTCCATAAATCTCACCACTTACATTTACGTTTCTTTCGATTTGATAAGAATTACTATTGAAACTATCCAAATTAGCCTCTTCTATACTAAAATTATTAATTCGTGTTTCGGTATCGGCATAATCAATTCCCCAGGGACCATCGGCTAAATAAAGTATGTCTGCTTTTGGTGAATTATTGCCCTGAAGTTCTAAACCTACATCGAATAAACTTCCGGCATTTACCATAATTTCTTCTTCATAATCTGAAGTTAATCCAAGATTTTGATTAAATGCAGTTGATGAAGCGACCTCGGTAGCACGCATATTTCCCTGAAGCTTAACCGCTGCGGCACCCGAATTATTTTTGATCTTCAGATGTAATTGCCCATTTTTATAAACTCCTTTTTTTACAAAAACACTGGGAATCTCACTTTCGTCAGTATTAAAACTCAAACCATTTGCTGTTTTAAAGGTGTCGATAACATGTTTTGCCAAGGTGCTTACCTGTCCCATAGAACCTCCCCAAATTTGAAAGTTTGCATAATCTCCTTTTGGATAATCCCCAATATTCCAGAAACTGTATAGTTTATTTCCTGCCGATCCGTTAAGCTGAATGGAAAAGTTGAGAGCATATTCTAATTGCCCGCTGGCTCTAAGGATTTTAATCATAATAATTTCATGTCCGGCTAATTTTATAGTCCGTATATCTTCTAAACTCGAACTATTTAATCGGTCACAAATTACTTTAGAATGATCGTAAATGCTGTTATCGGTTAAGGTTGCTAAAGCGGCAGCGACACGTTTATCACCCTGGTAATAATCTACCGAGAAAATCTCTTTCGCATTGGTAATCGAAAGAAGATCTTCCGGGCTAGACTCATAAGATTGCTCAGAGCCAAACATCCCGGTTTCTGGTAGTAGGGATTCCAGATTCACCCGGGAGTTTTTCATAAATGGGCCCTGAGCTTTATATTTTGATTGTTTACGTTTACTATCTTTAAAGTTGTTTTCTTTAATTCGGTTAAAGTTTCTTTTGGCAATTAGCGAGGCTAGATCACCATTACTTTCCAGACCGCCAAGATTGGCAGAGCTTACATCGGTAGCAGATTTTATATCTACGTAATTTGCTGTTCTAATCGCATCGTAAGGATTTGCAGTTACATAAAATAAGGCGTCATTAAAATCCTGATCGCAACTTGCATAATCTCTTCTTATATCCTCGAATCCAAGGATGAAGCGTTCATTTTCTGGATCGGCAAGTAGCACGTTGTGATTTCGTAATTCAGGATCCGCTTCAGGATTATAATCAGGATTGGAGAATACCTGCCATTGCCCGGCGGTAACATAACCTTTCTAGCCATTTGCCAACAAGACCCAGCCAATTCCTGTTCCTGCTTTAAAATCACCGATTCTAACTTTATATCCTGCACGAAGTCCGCCTCCAGATCCGCCTTCAGAAACATTTGGGAAAATAATAGTAATATCTTCTGGCAGCGGCTTTTTTACTTTTGGTGCATTGATATCATAAGTGTAAAATCCTAGTACATTTTTGTAGCCTGCGCCTTCCTTTACAAAAGTAACCCATACGGCTGCATCTTTATCTAATATTAGATCGGTATCATAACCTGCAGTGATGTAATGTGGATTGTAATCTGGAACCGGATAACCTTCGGGCAGGGCATCCATGATCATTTTCATGGTCTCAGTACTTATGTCATCACGACCCTCTAAATAATCGGGTACTCCCTGGCTATCATAGGTTCCTAAAAACTGGTAGTTTTGTGCAGTTGCGATAAAGGAAACTAAAAGACTGAGAAAAAGTAATTTTCGCTTCATAACCTGGTTGATTTATAACACGAAAATAAATGAGTTCCAGGCGATCGCTTTTTTTTATCGACAGGTTATTTTTTACTATCGGTGAATGACATAGTATTTTGGATGAATTGTAGTAGGGAGAAAGAGGATTATGAAGAAGCGTGTTTGTAGATAAGACTTCCCAAATACTTACTCGATCATAGATATAAATTCAGGGTCTCGATGATTATCGGGATGCTTTGAAATAAAAATGATTTTTTAAGAATAGCTTGTAGGCTTACCCCAAGGTAATTTACTAAAATAGTTTAATTTAAGGCCTGTACTTTATAGAGCACAGGCCTTAAATCTGCGCTAGTCTATAAGGTTAACAACTACGATAAGTACGTAGTTATCACGCCTGT
>Ga0208014_1000279_pt1 | contig 24566 bp, 18 predicted proteins | sample 25_taG_FD_184099 | JGI IMG/M metagenome (GOLD analysis project Ga0208014, IMG submission 184099) | Marine viral communities from Cariaco Basin, Caribbean Sea - 25_WHOI_OMZ (SPAdes) (version 2) | ecosystem: Environmental > Aquatic > Marine > Oceanic | place: Caribbean Sea: Cariaco Basin...
TATCTGGGGCTATTATCAGTCCGTGAGACCGCATACTTTCAACGATTATTTGCCGCCAGCAGAAAAAGAGAGACGTTACTTTAATCAAAATCTCTTATCAGCTGTCCTAAATTAGTTGACCACTACAAGATATGTGACAAGTATTTAATATTACATCGTAAGAAAAGTCATAATCATGGTTGATATGTGTCCCTTTTTTATTTTGAAACTCGCTATTGTGACAACTTTAAACCATAACTTTATCAGCCTAACTCACGCAAATTTTTATGCATGGTTATAATAAATGTACATTGGTTTTCAATAAGCGATTAATCATAAAATCAATATAATTAAAGTATCAGCCTCTCAATCTGGGTAACAGCTCAGGGTTGATAGTACGTAGCCTCATATTTGACTCTGGTGACCAGACTAGATCTTCATGCTCTACAGCTATTTGGTAAGCCCATCGGCTAATAGTTTCTGAACGCTTCTGATTGCTTATAAAGCCAATACCGTCTGTTTCTTGTTCAATAACTTGTCCATATTGTTGGTTACGCTTCAACCACTTCTCATAAAACCTCTCTTCAGCAAGATAGTCACGTTTACTGTTATTACATTTATGATCAGTCAGTACAAAATTATGAGTCGTATCATTGGGATATTTTGACCAAGGTACAAAATGATCAACTTCGACGGTTTTCTTTAATGGTTTTTGACAGTAGAAGCACTGACCATGCTGTATGTCATTTAGTATAGGCACTAACAAGCTTAAGTCTTGACGTGATTGGTTAAACAAGAAACCTTGTAAATCAATATCATCACTGAAATATGATTGGTTGTGACGATTGTTACGTACAAACTCTGTCCAGTATTGCTGGCAAAGCTTATGGATTATCTGACTAAAACGCGCAAAGCTGTAAGCGATACCAGGCTTTAATATGATTGATTTTTCTCTTGAGTTATAGATATAAAAGAATTCACGGCTAACTTTATCTTCTGCACTTTGTAGATACTTGGCAGGGTTGTTTTTAATCGTTTGGGCTATGTCTTTAATGGTCGATTGCCACTGTTTGATATGACGTGTCCGAGCTATATTTAAGTTAGTAGTCTTAGTTTCTTCTTGCAGGGTTAAGATACTAGTAATGACCTTAGCTTGTCCTGTTGTACTGCTTTGCTTGAGTATAGATTCACCATATTGATCTGAGAATGGTAATGCTTGTGTCCAATAAAGCTGAATAAACTGCTCTGCCAACTGCTCATAAGAAATAACGCATTCTCTATTATCATTAAGCCCAGACTCTATAGAGAGGTTGGTTACTGATATTAATAATGCAAATTTATAGGTCGAGGTATAAGAGCTAGATTCAAGCAACCATTGAATACGTCTTAAAAAGTTAAGCTGAAATTCTGCTGTAGGCACTATAAGAATCCTTAGAAGTACGATTAATTAATTTACTGTAATTCAGACTTATACCACTAAGCCTTTCGTTATGTAATGCTGTGCCTAAAAATGAAGCTATTTTATTTTATTTGATCCAGCCAGCCCTGCTAGAGTAACTTGTCATATCAACCAACTTCAAACAAATCACATATTTTCAGTTATTACGTTCAGCTAGTGCTCACTCTAAGGTAGCTAGAAACATATTTTTACTCAATAGCTTCTCTATTATTTATGCTAAGCGTTCCCCGATTTTGTTATTAATCCACTCGGCTATTTCACTCGCTACCCACGCTACTCTGACTTTTGTAAGTTGTACTTTTTTCGGGAATGTTGGATCGTAGCGTTCAGACTCCTCGTTAATCATCTCATAGATGGTAGAACGACTAAGGCTAGTATAATTAATGACATCCTTAATGCTAAGAAGTTGGGGGATATTATTACATCGTTCGAGTATCGGGTCTTGTTGATATAAATTTCTCATGATTAAATCCTTAGTCTAGTTTTCATATATATAGTTTCACCGATTGGCGATTACTTAATCAAGAAACCTGATAAATGATAGCTATTACCAATTTATATGTTAACTTATCACTTACTACTAGCCCTCTAAGCCGATGCTAATCACTTCAAACATTTCACTATTTTAAATCTCATCCTTAAATAAGAACTACAAATAAAATTATGACTACTTATATACTCGACACCGAAACCACAGGGCTTATTGAGCCACACATGACTGAAGCCGCCTACTCTATTGTTGATGTCATTAATGGTAAGGTAAATATGTTGCAGGCGCCGAGAGCCAAGCGCTTCAACCCTCTAAAAAAAATCAGCTTGGGGTCTATGGCAATATCACATATCTGTGATGAGGATGTGGCAGATGAGCCGCCTCATACTGATTTTAGACTACCTAACAGTGTTGAGTACTTGATTGGTCATAATATTGATTTTGACATGGCCGTTCTCAAAAATGCTGGCGTGACCCATACTCCTAATCTGATATGTACTAATGCGATGGCGAACTTCCTGCTTCCTACACTTGAGAGCCATAAGCTAGTATCACTCCTCTATCACTTTCAGCGTGATATAGCGCGCACTCAAGCAAGAGATGCACATGCTGCTATTGCTGATATTTACTTCACTGAGCTGGTGCTAGGTAGTTTGATTGATTTAGCCAATAGCCAAGGTCATGAGATAAGTGATGTAGAGAGCTTATATGAGTTTAGTGAAATGGCGCGTGTACCAACGCACTTAAGCTTTGGTAAGCACAAGGGTGAGGCTATTGCAGATTTGGCCACTAGTTCTGAGGGTGCTGGCTATCTTAAATGGCTATTGAAACAAGATACGGTTGACCCTTATTTGGCTCAAGCATGCCAGCAAGCATTAGAGTCGGTATAAATACACTGATGTCGTCAGTTTTATAGTCGAGCTATGCTCAAAATTGAGATAGATACTAGAAATAGTTAACGCTCAAGTAGATCAAGTTCTTATTGAAACTATAACTTATTAGGTAGTAAGCCCCTCAATATTATGGTGTTTAAAATATCGTCAATATCTGCATATGCCATGCAACAATCTTACTCTGACAAGCCAGAAAAGATCTGTATGCTATTATCTGTATAGTGTGGAGGGCTGAGGTATGAAACTTACTTTTCTTAGGTGACGCTATTAATATCGGGGTTTGTGCTGTGTCCCAAGCCTTTCACCTGTGGAAAAATAAACCACATCCAATGCGTGCGCTTCTGCCTGAGCTATGCTGAAGAAACCGTAAACATTAACTTAGGAGATTATAATTTTAACCCCACTCTCAACTTACTTTTCTAAGGTATTGGTTTATTTAAAATTTCAGTTAAAACAATTAAAATTTTAAATTCTATAAAAATCAAAAGCCTACGATAAGTTGAGATTGGCGTAATTTTAAAGAACTTTTATTTGCTGTTTATTTTTATTAAGGGATATTTTTGAAATTAATATCGATAGCGAAGAATTATTCAATGCTGAAGTAGACCAAATATTAATCTAAACTATAACTTGTTGGGTGGTAAACACCCCAATATTATGGTGTCCGAAATATCATTAACCTCTCCATTACCATTGATTTACTTTACTCTGATGATTCGAAAAGACGCTAAATGCTATTGTCTATATAGTGTAGAAGATTGAGGTATGAAGTTCACTTTTCTCAGGTGGTGTTGTTAATATTAGGGTTTGATTAGAAAGAAATATCAAACTCTATAATCTCTTCAATGAATCTGGCTTCAATAGGTGATAAAGCACGGTGTTTGTGCCAAAAAATATGAACAGGTATGTCAGCAATACCTTCGTTTGGCGGCAAACGTCTCAACTTAGACTCTAGGTGTGTTGCAGCAATAAATTGATCTGGTAGCGCGCCGATTCCATAGCCAGTATAAATCAGACGGACCGCTTCATCTAAATTGTTGGTATAAGCACTAATGCGGCCAGTGATATCATGGTTTTCTTTAAATACCGTAATTGGTGAAAGCACATCACCAATATCCTCACTGCTAAAAGCTATGAAATCCTCTTTTAATAGACTATCAAAACTCAAATCAGGTACTGAAAACAAAGGATGATTGTAGCCGCAGTATAGATAATACCGCTGAGTAAACAATAACTGCTGATTAAGGGTTTCTGGAATATGTCTAGCTAAGCATATACCAACAGCAGGCGTCTTTTGTTTTAGGTTATTTAAAATATCCATACTTGATTTCACCGTTAAATCTAAAGTGATATTTGGGTATTTTTTTTTGAAATATACTAAAAAATCATTGTACTTTGGATTGTGGAGTCGACTGGCGACCAGCAATTTAATCTCGCCTTCTAAGAGATGCGAATTGCTACCTTTCATAGCCTCAATAGAGGTTATTTCTGTAAATATCGTTTGGGCAACTTGAAGACAGTAATGACCGATGGGGGTAAGTTCTAAGGGCTTAGTATTACGGATGACCAGCTGACTTTCGAGCTGCTCTTCAAGCTTTTTGAGGTTCTGACTGACCGCTGACTGGGTAATATTCAAGCGATTAGCAGCTGCACTAATGCTCCCTTCCTCATATATAACAATTAATACATGAAGCAATGTCCAATTCAAGCTATCAGCTAATTTCTGTTGTAGCATGGTAGTTTCAGCACTTATATTCTAGATATATTGATAACCGATCAACATGAAAGGCCTGCCAAAAACACAGAAGACTTAAGTTTTTGTGATACTTATCCAGCCTGTGAATTTTTAGCGTGCCTTTCATCATTGTCCTCAGCTCATAATACAATATAGCTAGAGATAACGGGACTGTATAAACGCTTATTTATTATATAGCTTAAAATTTACGAACTCATTCATCCCATAAGGACCAAGCTCGCGGCCAAAACCTGAGCGTTTAACACCACCAAAAGGCATTTCAGCCGCTGTCCCCGGTGCTTGGTTGAACGTCACCATACCAACATCCAACCGCTCAGCGATAGCTTGTCCACGCGCCATATCTTGCGTATGAATACATGCTCCTAGACCGAATGGCGTATCGTTAGCAAGCCTTATAGCCTCCTCAATATCAAGCGCTTTATATACGACCGCTACGGGTCCAAAAAGCTCATCATGATAGGCTTGCATATCTGGGGTTACGTCAGCTAATAGCGCAGGTTTAAACCATGCCCCCGATTTTGCTATCTGTCCACCAGCTACTAGCACTGTAGCACCTTGCGTTATGGTATTATTGTATTGTGCTTGAATAGTCTCTAAAGCTTGACTCGAGGATAATGGTCCTAAAAAAGTCTCTTTGCATAAAGGGTCAGCAGGCTCTAAAGACTCAACTCTACGAGTTAGTTTTTCTACAAATTCCTCATAAATATCCGCTTGTAAAATAATACGTTTTGCCGCGTTACATGCTTGACCAGCATTACCAAATCTACCGATGAATGCACAGGTTACTGCTTGATCGATATCTGCATCTGCTAAGACTATAAATGGGTCCGAACCCCCTAATTCGAGTACCACCTTCTTCAGTGCCGCACCTGCTGTCTGTGCAACAGCCGCACCCGCCCGCTCCGATCCTGTTAAGGAAACTCCCTGAATACGCTTGTCATTAATGATGGATGTAACTTGATTATTAGTCGCAAAAACATTGTTATAAACACCTTTAGGTAAGCCTGCTTGTGCCAATATAGTAGTAATAGCTACAGCAGACTCTGGGCATGAAGGCGCATGCTTCAACACCATCGCATTACCTAGCATCAAGTTCGGTGCAATAAATCGTGCTACCTGATAATGAGGGTAATTCCATGGCATGATGCCCAGTAATACTCCGACAGGTTCTTTTTTTACTACGGCGTTTTGAGCATTAGGCAAATCTGCTGTCGTTAAAAACTGCTCACCATACTTGGCATAATAGCGAAATATTTCACTGACCAATCCAAGCTCTCCTTCACCTTGCGCCACAGGCTTACCCATTTCGCGTGCCATAATTACCGCTAAGGCTTCTCGTTGCTTGTCATACAGATCAGCAATATTATTTAATATTCGTACACGCGAGTTGATGTTACTTGTACGCCACGCCTGATAAGCATCATTTGATTCGGTAATAATAGCCTGTACTTCGTGATCAGAATGATTGACATACTGCTTTTCTATCTCGCCAGTCGCCGGATTCGTTACTTGATAGCTTGTCATAATACTTCCTTGTTATGAATAATTATTAGCATAAGATATTAATTAGATTAACAGCTAGGGCGTTAGCTCATCAGGATCAGTAATCACATGCAACAATACCGTTTTACGTTCTTTTGTGACGACATGCATCGCCTCAGTGACACTCGCTTTAATGTCCTTATTACTAGTAATTCGTATGCCATGTGCTCCAAAGGCATTAGCGAGTGCTGCAAAGTCAGGATTTTGTAGCTGCGTACCAGACACCCTATCAGGATAATGTGCTTCTTGATGCTGACGGATAGTGCCAAACTGTTGATTGTCCATCAAAATAATTAAAACAGGAGCATCATAACGAATGGATGTTGACAATTCCGCTTCATTCATCATAAATTCGCCATCGCCAGTGACCACAATCGATAGGCGTTCTGGCGACTCTAAAGCAGCAACAATACCTGACGGCAAGCTATAACCCATCGCGCCATTTCTGGTACTGAGTTGACTTGGGAAAATATGCGTAGGCAGATAACGCTGCGCCCATAAGCAGTGATTACCGGCGCCAAAGCTATATACGGCATCTTTAGGTAACTGCTTAGTGACCTGCTGGATCACTTGCGTCATACTGGCATAATTTTGATCAGCGGCTACATCAGTGATGTGATGAGTTTCTGTTGCTTTTTCTGGAAAAGCACAATCCTTTCTTTGTTGTTCATGACAATAATTAAACCAAGTCTCACGAGACGCTGAATTTGCCAACGACATTTTACTCATCGCTTTAACAAAACTAATAGGGCTAGAGACAATATGCGCAGTAACTGAGCCACTATGACCGCGCAAACTAGTATCTAAATTGACAATGTAGTTAGGTTTATCAAAAGACTGTCGCAATTTATAGCCATCACTAGCGACATCACCTAACACAGTACCTATCGTCAGCAGCACATCAGCCGTTTCGATAAGAGCAGCACACTCATCCGAGCGCCCGTAACCTAGATAGCCTGCGTGGGCAGGAGAGTTAAAAGTCACTCTGTCTGAGGCTCGCCAATCATGAATAACAGGAATACAATTATCTTCGGCAAACTTTGTTAGCTGTACAGAAGCCTCTGTCGTCCAATTTTGTCCTCCTGCAAAAATCAGCGGCTTTTCAGCATTCGATAACGCATTTAATATTACCTCAAGCTTATCATCGCATATAGAACCTTCAGCAACAGGTATCACTGGATGCAATTGCCCGTGAAACTCCTGCTGAATAATATCTTCAGGCAGTCCCACAACGACAGGACCTGGTCGTCCTTCTAAAGCCGCATGAAATGCTTTTGCCACAATCTCAGATGCTCTTGAAACTTCATCTAATATGAATACACGCTTACACTGACTAGAGAACCACTGCTTAGGGTCAAACTCTTGAAATGACTCGCGATCTCTATCAGCAACAGGGATAAGTCCAATGAATAATATAAGTGGCACACCATCCTGCCATGCAGTATGGATACCAGTATAAGCTTGCGCAGCGCCCGGTCCACGGGTCACCATGGCAATACCTGGCTGACCCGTAAACTTACCATGAGCATCTGCCATATAGGTACAAGCGGCTTCGTGTCGGCATATAATTGTTTGGATATCAGCGTTGTATAATCCATCTAATACCGAGAGATAACTCTCACCAGGAACGACATAGGTGCGACTGACTCCATGTAATTGCAGACTATCTACGATCGCTTGACCACCATGGATGATATTCTTCATTATTAGTCCCTTAATATTTTTTATATTAATAAAAGTCTTTATTCTTTTTAAGTATCTAAATGGCTCACTCAGCAGCAATGACCGTAATCTCTACCAATAGGTCAGGATGTGCCAATACTGACTCACCGCAAGCTCGAGCAGGTGGCTGCGTATCTGCAAACCACCTATCCCACACCTCGTTCATCGCTTCAAAGTCTGACATGCTTTTTAACCACACGGTTGCCGTCAGAATTTTTGATTTATCACTACCTACCTCTTCTAATAAACCTTGAACTTTATTTAGACAGCTTAACGTTTGGGCAGCCACATCTTCATCGATAGCGCCAACTTGGCCTGATAAATATATCGTCTGATTATGAGTAACGATTTGGCTCATACGTTGGTTACTGTGAAGTTTCTTCATGTTTATTCATCCTTATGTTTTTAAAATATAATAGTTAAAAAAATATGTATTAAGTGTTAGAAAATCGTTGAGCATTAAAAGGTTTAATATCCACTACTGTAGGCTTTTTATGTAATAACTCTTCCATAATACGTCCAGTGATAGGTCCTAAAGTAAAGCCTTGGTGACCATGTCCGAAGGCAAACCATAAATTATTATGCTTACCAGCGGCTCCGATAATCGGCTTCATATCAGGCATGCACGGCCGTGAGCCTGCCCACGCTTCTGTCTCTACTCGTTGATTCAAAGGTAAAACAGCTTGCGCAAAACGCAACACAGCGTTCAATTGATCAAAATTCTTTGGTGCGTCCATGGTCGTCATTTCAGCACCGGTAGTAATACGAATACCTTGTTGCATCGGTCCCATCACAAAACCTTTGTCAATATCAACCAAACTATGATAAATCTTATTTTTTTCTGTGGTTTCAAAATGCTGATGATAGCCACGCATAGGGAATAAAGGCAAATCATATCCTAAAGGCTTTATCAATTGATTAGACCAAGGGCCTGCCGCAATAACGACGTCATCACTATAAAAAGTCTCCTGATCAGTTATCACTTGCCAGCCATCACCATCTAATCGTATTTCTTTAACCGTAGACTCGCCTATTGTCCCATTCATGCTTTGAAAGCTTTTTGCATAGGCTTTTACCAAGGCTCCGGGGTTTGATACCTGCCAAGAGTTAGACCAATGAATAGCGCCGATAAAGTCATCGAAATTACCATTGGGTTCTAATTCTTTTAATTGGGCAATGGATAAAACTTTGTGCTCGATACCTTGTTGCTGTGAACTTTCAGCACCTACGCTCGCTGTTTTAAGTTTATCCTCGTCTCGATGCATCTCAATCCAGCCATCTCGTCTTATCAAGTCTTCAGCACCAGCTGCCGTAATCATTTCCTGATGCTCACTTGTGCAATGCTCAATCAGAGTCTTCCACTCTTTTTCTATTTTTTGGACAGAAGAAGGCGCAGAAAACTGCCAGTACTTTAACAAAGCCTGATGATAACGGAAGACCGCAGGCCAGCGATAACGTATATCTGTATTCTGATTCGGTAACACTCTAATGAGTTCCGCAAGATGTCTGGGAAATGGATGCACATGAATTGCTTCTCGCTGTATCAACCCTGCGTTACCATACGATGTCTCTGATCCCGGTGGCTTCTTATCTAATAATAGAACCTGAGAATTATTTTTTTGTAGGTGCCAAGCGATGGACGTACCCACCATACCAGCACCAATCACAATTACTTTGTATCGCATACCATTCCCCTTCATTTTCTTTATTACAACTTTGGTCGTTCAGCCATAAATATCTGACCTTTAAAAGTCTTATATAAAGCACAGAGCAGAACATACATTCCGAGAATGCCTAAAGCTGGATACAATGTGCCTACTAATGTGCTGAATGGGAATAGTGAAGCAAGCAGAGAGAGTACAACGACCACAATAGTTAAAATACGAAACTTCGACGTTTCCGTATCTGAATCAAAGAAGCGGATCACAAAGCCATAAAGATTAGAGACCGCCGTTGTAAATACAGCAACTACAAGCACGATGCTAAATAAAAACCCAGTAGTCGGACCAATACCACGCGCTATTTCTAAGAAGGGAAGCTCATAGCTCATCACATTCTCAAGATCAGATAAGAGCGCCATAATAATGAATAACAAACAAATACCTAATGTCATACCACCAATTATGCCAGCCATTCTTACTGTCTTTAAGTTTGGCTCTTTATTACCAATTGAGGCAAAAGTGGATACGCCTGGAATGACATTATATGAAACATAAACTATCGCTGACGTCCACCAAAAAGTAGTGGCTGTATCGGGTTTAAGGGTTTGAATAGTAGCGTCAACGGTTGCCAGTTGATCAGAGTACGTAGTGAAGGTAATGACAGAGATAATAACTACCGCCAAAATCATTAAGGGAGAAATGATTCCTAGGGCTCTAACAGACGAAGTAAAACCAAAAATTACGGTAGATAGTGTCATTAAGGCGATAATTATTTTTCCGGCAACGGGAGGGAGCCCCCAGTACTGATGGATAGCTGCACCACCACCTGAAAACATGATACTAATGACGCCAAACATGAAAAATAAAAGAATATAATCAGCAAAAAAACCTATTTTTTTGCCACATAAATAATTGAGAACCACACGATGACTATTGGTTTTAAGCTGATGACCTAACTCCATAAATACCGTACCGTACCATGCCAACATAATCATAGTAATGACAGCGCCCAACATTCCGATAAAGCCATAGCCTGCAAAGAACTGCAGCACTTCTTGTCCACTGGCATATCCTGCACCAATGACTGCACCAACATACACACCGGCATAGCTGATCGCTTTGATAATTGAAACACTCATATTAAACACCCCTGTTGTTGTGAGTTAATCGAGCAACTACCCTAATAAATCCTTTACATGGGTAGCGATTAAATATTTATTTCTCATTAATCATTATTATTTTTCTGAAATAAAACCAGATAAAAAAGCTTGTAGATTTTCATTGAGCTTTTCTATGCAATATCCTCCTTCAACCAGCACGATAATAGGTTTATTTAACACTTTAAGTTTCTGTGCTAAGGTTTTAAAGCCTTCCGTACTAACGTGACATTTGGCTTGTGGATCATCTTTATAGACGTCAAACCCTAAGACATGAACAATGACATCTGGTTCAAATAGTTTTAAGGACTCGATTGAGCGATCTACATAATGAAAAAATCCCACTTCATCGGTACCATGAGGCATTGGAAAGTTGATGTTATAACCATAACCTTCATCCTCACCTCTCTCATGCTCATGACCAGCGACTACAGGATAAAAATTGATGGGGCTACCATGTACAGATGTATATAGCACATCTTTACGGTCATAGAATATTTCTTGAATACCTTGACCATGGTGCATGTCCGTATCGATGATGGCAATTTTTTGAAATTTTTGACGGAGGTGCTGTGCAATGATGGCAGCATTATTTAGATAGCAAAAGCCACCTGCTGCGTTTTTACGAGCATGATGGCCTGCAGGTCTGGTTAGACATATTTGAATGTTATTTTGATTATCTTCATGATTTAACAAAGCTTCAGCAGCGTTGAGTGCTGTTTGAGCCGACCAATAAATGGAGGTCCATGAGTACTTGCCAATAGGCGCACTACCATCGGCTTGATATTTTGCCGCTTTTGCTAAAATACCAAGTCCTGAGTTATTATTCCGAGCATAAATGGTGGTTTGAACCTCCTCACCCATCTCTTCATCTATCGCCATCCATTCATCGTAGCCATGCTTTAAGAAGTCAACATAATCCAAATCATGTACGGCTAAAATCGGTGCGATTCCTATCTCTTTAGCAGTTGTTACTGCCAAGCCTAACTCTTTTGGCGCCTTTAAAAGCTCAACCAATCGCTCAGGTTTTTCTTGAGGCTCGCGCATTTGTCCACGCGAAAAGTAAGTCTTCGGATGGTGAAGCTTTTGATTTTCATGACTATAAATTTTCATGCTATACATTCCTTTGTTTCTAAAAACTTATTTTCTCGGTTGATAAACCTGTTAGCTTTCTATCAAAACCCTTGATATCTATTAAAAGCCTTAAGAATTTATATTAAAAATTCTAATGTAATTTTCAAGCTACATCTGGCCACACCTTGTTGCTAACACCTATAATATATGATGATTATTCGCACTCATCTAATATATGTTGCTAAAAAGTCACAGTCAAACGTTATAAATTAATATCAGTTATAAGTAAATCTAATATTTTTTAAGTTAGCCTATTAAATTTATCTAGAAGCTATTGCGAGAAAGGCAATAGGTGCTTTATAAGCAGAAGGGAAAATTGCTAGTCAGAGTGGCTCATGATGAGATTAAGCAGTGCTATGGTCATAGTATCAGCCAATACATGATTAGAAGCCTTAGATAAAATAATGTATTAAACTCCGCTGTCACGAACATTTTAAAGCGACTGCCAAATCCGATCCTAATCAGCTTATCTAACTTGATTTATTTGCTCAGAATTTTGATGCGAATTATCCTAATGAAGCTTTGGTCAGTGATAGTAGTTATCTATAGACGAATGCGAGTTGGCTGTGCTCAGCTGAAGTTAAAGACATACGTGTTGAGCAGCTGATTGGATATGTAATACATAAACGTATGAAACTAGAATTAACTTGCTGAGCGTTGAACATAGCTATTAAAAATTAAATACTCAACAAAGATTTAATTATCCACTCCAATAAAGTAGATGAATACTATAGAAATAAGTAACATGAGTTTAAGGGCTTAATGTTCAGACGTGGCAACGGCTTTTTAATATAAGGCTTAACTTTTAGTCATAAATAGCTAGAAGCTTGGTGATAAAATCCTTAGTTCTTAGTTAGAAATATCATAGTTTTTAAGGGTATAGCACTATCAATGATCAGCATTATAAATCGCAAAGCGATGGGTTTTGTTACATAGTAAAAACCCATTAGGTATTTATAGGGACGCTTTATAGGGTTTTTAATATGTTTAGAAATACTCAAGTGGCTTGATTGATACTGGGGTTTGACCGCTCAGCTGCTTTAACATTTCTATAGTGTTCATATCGTAATCACCTTGGTAAAACTGATGCAAAAGTTCCTCAAATACACACTTTTTACCAGCTGCAAAGGCAAATAACGTTAGTGAGGATTGTAGCTTTAGGTTATCTGGTGAACCAAAGACATCTAAGGCGCTTTTATCAGGATGCAACAGCAGTAATTCAGCGCACTCCATTAATCGTGCTCCAAGCACGTCGTGCTGCAAATACTCCTTTGCTTGCTCTAGACTCTCAATTGCAAAACGCCGAGCCATTCTACTGTGTCCCAACCCTTTCACCTGTGGAAAAATAAACCACATCCAATGGGTGCGCTTACGCCCTTCGGTTAACTCTTTAATAACCGATGGATAAACAGTATTTTGAGCTTGGATAAAATCGTTGAATAAAGTTTTATTCATAGTGATACTCCTATGTAATTAGTTTTCATAAAGCGCTAACGCACTCTGCAAACGCTCAAGAATCACTGTTTTAAGCTCACTTGGTTCTACCACCACTGCAAGCTGCGACATACTTACCAGCCAATCTTGCAGACGAGTAGTATTGGCAACCGTAGCGCTGACTTGATTCCAAGTGTCATCGATGATAGTAATTTGCTGATCTGTCGATAATGGACGCTCATAAAGATGCTGACAGGCATATTTCTGTACTTTTAAAACCAAGTTGATTTCAATGTTTTCACCAAACTCTAGCTTGCCCAGCTTCTGTAAGCTATCTAATGTAAAAACGTCGCGACCTACCCAGTCAGGTATTAACTTATCTATGACTACTGCCTCAGTAATACGGTTGACTGCAAAATTACGATGCCTCTTTAACAACTCCTTATCGTCGATATGATCATCAGTAGGATTAAAGCCTGTGAGATAGATCATATTGTCAATAAAGATCAGTCCTTTGGGATACACCACTCTTTGAGTTGGCTGTCCTTCCCATTTCTTTTGATAGCGTATTTGTAATTGACGACTTTGCAGCAAAGCTTGATGAATACTAGCGATCACATCACTATCAAGATTGGGCACTTGCACGATACTAGGCAGTGTAATGAGATGATCTTGCCATTGCCCTAGCGGACTTTGATGAAAGTTATCTCTTTCTTGTCGACGTAATTGAGTGAGCTTATCTGTAATACTTTGTTTAAAAGATACTGGTAAGTAGTTTGCGGTATATTTATCCAGCATCTCCCAAAAGAACACTGTTTGCTCGTTAATGATATCGATACTAAATCTGGATTCAATATAAAATCGTGCCGCCTTGCCACTGATATTCTGGCCCCATGCTGGCACTCGGATTAAGGCGTCACTATAGAAGATATCGTTAAAGATTTGATTTAAGCCAATCAGATCGTTCTCTAAGTTTTTACGCTCATTTGTATAATTATTAGAATCATCACCGTAGTTTTGCATAAGCTCTGTCAGTGATATAGCATCCGCTTCACTCCGAGGTAGACACTGATATAAAGCAAATAGACGTGCTGACTTTGTATAGCTGGCAATTGGATGTGCAGGCATAGTAGCTCCTCTATTAGACTGATGAAGTGACAAACTCATTATTAAAATACATGTTCAATCAAAACGAACCAAAATCGCGGTGCCATTGTCATAAGCATTGCCATCAGAGTCATAAACTTGGTTCTTAAGATTGATTAGCCAATCTTGTAAATCAGTTTTAGCACTGATAGGTTGCCATTCGTGACTCGGCACTAAATCGTGAATGCCATCCGTACAAACCAAGATACAGTCGCCGCTATTAACCTCAATCTTGCAAGAGTTGCCTTCTGGTGCTTCACTACTTAAGTAACTATCATCAGCCGTCAATGCAAAGCATTCAGTAATGCTATATAGACTTCCTGCCATACCTTCTCGGTTATAGTCAGAAAACTCTGCTTGGCGGCTTTGTTCTTGTGCCTGCTGGTCAATGAGCTCGTTCAATAAATTATGATCTCGAGTCAGACACTGCCATTGTGACGCGCCTTTAGGCAGCCAATAAACACGGCTATCACCCACATGGGTAATCGTTGCTTTTAACGCCCCGTCACTATCGAACTCTCCAATAACCATCGCGAGGGTTGCCGCCGCACCATGACACTTAGCTGAGTGCTTGGTTTGATTAATCAGCTGATGAATATTATCTGAATTAATACTCTTCTGATCGTTCCATAACCGTCTGATTGCTTTTACCACTGCCTTTGAGCAGTATTGTGAGTGGTTGGAACTTGCGACGCCATCAGACACTGCTAAACAAAATGGCGCCGCAACTGGTGTCACTGCCATCACACCCAAGTCTTCTTGATACCAGTTATCTAAAAAGAAAAAAGCATCTTGCTGCAGGTTATTACTGGCATTACCTTGAAAGGTAATTGAGCAAGCTTGCGCGATCAAAGGAATATCTGTTAAAGAACAATCATCAAGAGAAGCAGTCATAATGGTAGACCTATATGTTTATCATAGAGGCTAGTATAGAGGACAACCTATAAAATAAATTTACAGGTTATGCGCTATACTAGACTATTGACGATATAGATATTAATTCAATAAATGAAAACTAGGCTATCTAAAGAACTAATGTTTATTATATAATTCTGTAAATTTGTTGCTCTGCCTGACAGTTCAAAGTTAATTATAACAACTAATGTAGGTATCAAACCCTTGATAATTACGGATATTTAAGTATCTACTAACCTTAATATTTAACATATACTTGCTCATTCTTATACAATAGAATGTTTCTATAAGCTTTATGAAATATAGCTTGCATGGTTTTTTAATATTTGTATTTTTCTTAGTTAAGTGCGAGCAACTTGGGGTTTTATGTGGTAAGAAACTATTTAATCCTTACTCCTACTTATAAGGAACAAACCGCCATCGCCACCATCCTCTCCCATATGGACATAGAAATCCAAGCGCTATAAACGAGACTTGCTAAAACGCAGGATATTAAACAAGGTATGATGCAGCAGTTGCTGACTGGCAAGATATGATTACCACATTCACTATTGAAAATTGAGGAATCACAATGCAAGATAATGCATTAATGCTAAAGCCAATCAATGATTTACTTGACAAAGAGTTTTATATACCAGCGTATCAACGAGGTTACCGTTGGACTAAGAGACAAGTAACTGACCTACTTGAGGATATTAAAGAATTCCAACAGCAAGTCGAAAATAGTACGAATGCTAAAGATAAATTTTACTGCCTACAGCCCATAGTAGTTAAAGAGCATGGCGACAAATGGGAGATTGTAGATGGTCAACAGCGCTTAACCACAATCCATATTATCTTAACCTGCCTTAAGGAAATCCTTCCCTTAGTTGGAAAATCTCGATATCAAATCAGTTATGAGACTAGAACTGACTCTTCTGATTTCTTAGCTAATATCAACGAGGATCAAGCCGAAGACAACATCGATTTCTTCCATATTGTAGAGGCCAAAAAGGCCGTCGATGAGTGGTTTAAAGATAAAGGCAATTATCGAATACAGCTTATTCAAACTTTGCTTAATGAAGATGAGATTGGCAAAAATGTTAAAGTTATCTGGTATGAGCTTGGTGAACATGAAAATGCTACTGAAGTATTTACTCGATTAAACATGGGTAAAATTCCATTGGTGAACGCTGAACTTGTGAAAGCATTGTTTTTAAAATCTAGCAATTTTATTGATAATAATCAAAGTATAAAAGAACAAAATAAATCTATAAGATTAGAACAAGTGAAGATATCTCAAGAATGGGATTCAATTGAAAAAAACCTGCAGGATGATGCGTTTTGGTATTTTATAAGTAATGAGAACATCAAAACCAACCGTATTGAGTTTATTTTACAGCTTAGAGCATTAGAATTTAAAAACAGTCAAAATATTATCGATAACGATAAGTTTAAAACTTTTATCCAATTCAATGAATGGTTTGTTAATGATCAAGTCGATATAAGCAATGAATGGCTCAAAGTCAAAAAAGTATTTATGACTTTAGAAGAATGGTTTAACGACCGTACGTTATTCCACCTAATCGGCTACCTAGTATCTCAAAATATCAGTATTTCTGAAATATTTAAGCTGAGTAGTAATAGCAAAGGTAAAAAAGATTTTCATCAGCGCTTAATCAAGCGCATCCTTCATCTGATATTTAGCGTGAAGATAGATAATGTTCTATCTCATAGTAATCTAAGGAATACAATAGATAACTACCTAGCTGAGCTGAGCTACGAAACTAGTACGACAAACAACCTACGCCAAATCCTACTGCTATTTAATATTGCAAGTCTACTAAACAATCCAGACTCTAATGCTCGCTTTCAGTTTGAAAAATTCAAACTGGATCAGTGGGACATAGAGCACATCCGCTCTGTTAGCTCAGAAATTCCAGAAAGTAAAGAAAAACAAGAGCAGTGGCTTGAGCAGGTTATTGAGTATATTTCTGATAACAACACACTAGCTGAACCAGACCTCCTACCACCTAACGACTTGGCTGAAGCACAGCTTATCAAAACCCAGGCCATAAACCTTTGTTCTACATCCTTGACCAAGGATCAGTTTAAAGATATATACGACCGTGTCATCAAATTATATGATCCCCACAGTAATGATGAAGTAGACAGTTCTATAGGTAACTTAACCTTGCTTGATAGCTCCACTAATCGCAGCTACAAAAATGCCATCTTCCCTATCAAACGAAAACGGATAATCGAGCTGGATAAACAAGCTACCTATGTACCTTTATGCACTAAAAACGTGTTTTTGAAGTATTACAGTAAAAACGTAGACAAGATGCTGTACTGGGGGAAAAAGGACAGCGAAGACTATCAAGAAGCTATGCTAGAGATCATGACTGACTTTTTTACTGAAACGGGAGCTCAATAATGAATATGGGAGAAAAGCTGACCTTTAATGGGTTATTTGATCGAGTCGAATTTGTTGAGATTCCAATCATCCAACGCGACTATGCTCAAGGTAGAAAAGACGAGTATGAAGTTAGAAATACGTTCCTAGATGCTTTATACCTGGCATTAACTACTGATCATACTAATACCAATCAATCTCTAGATTTAGACTTTATTTATGGAAATATTGACTATGGCATATTTTCGGTACTTGATGGCCAGCAACGACTGACCACTCTATTTTTATTACACTGGTTTTTAGCAGTTAAAAACCATCGAACTGCTGAATTTAGAGAACGTTTCACAATAAATAATAAATCACGCTTCACTTATAAAACCCGTCCCAGCTCAACGGAGTTTTTTGATGCCTTGACTGCAGATGATAACTTTGAAAACAAGCTCACTCAACCAGAGGACTTAAACGACTATTCAGTAAGTGGGGTTATTAGCGACAGTAATTGGTTCTATCTATCATGGAAGCAAGACCCTACTGTTCAAGCCTGCTTGCATATGCTTGACGCCATTCAGAAAAAATTCTCAGTGTATGAAGGTGACTTATACCAGAGACTAATAAATACAGAAACTCCTTACATAACATTTCAGTTTTTGCGTTTAGAGTCTTTTGGTTTATCCGACGAGCTTTATATTAAAATGAATGCACGTGGTAAACCTCTGACTTCGTTTGAAAACTTCAAGGCCAAGCTTGAGCAAATTATAGAATCGTACACTGACGGCTGGCCGGACTATAAATTGGATATTACAGGGTTTAATAATAACCGTGTAGATGGCTATAAATATTTTATCCATAAAATAGATACCCATTGGGCAGATTTATTTTGGCCTTATAGGAACCTATTCTCGCAGGATAACACTTACGATGATGAGCTTATGAACTTCATTCGCTTAATCATCTTATATCAATACCTGCTAGATAATAAAGACTCCTCTAAAGCACCAGCAAAAGATAGTTTAAGCGTACTTATGGGTATAGGATCTAAGCTATTGCCTACTACAATATCTGAATATGAAATTCTAAACTGCTTAAACCAAAAATTTATTATTCGTCTAATCAGGATTTTTGACTTAATCGAGGACCAAAGCTCTACTCAACAACTAAAAACATACCTTCCTAATGAGAAATACTATGCCGAAGAAGCAACATTCGAAAAAGTTCTATTGAATGAAACAAGCTATGTCGACAAACTTAGATTTTTTGCGTTTTACTCCTACCTGTCAAAGCATGATTCGTCATTAAATCAGACTGAACTGAGAAATTGGACACGCGTTATCTACAACCTAACTGAAAATACTATCGTCGACGGCTCAGACGACTTTTATCGTGCCTTACATTCAATTGAGGCATTAAACGAGCTTGATGAGCCAGTTCTAGATATCCTAGTGAAAAATACTAATATAACTGGATTTTTAGGCGACCAAATTCTAGAAGAAAGAATAAAGGCTCATTTACTATTAAAGTCAGAAGACTGGCAATCGGCAATTTATACGGCAGAGAATCACCCATTTTTTAAGGGTCAAATTGGTTTTCTGTTGAACTTTTCGGGAGTTTTAGCATTTTATCGCGAACATAAGGATTGCAATTGGAATGAGGTAGATAACAACCAATATCTTATTCAATTTAATAAATATGCGAAATCAGCGGGTAGAATATTTAGCTTGATTGAAGATAGCATTAGTAATCTCGAGTACCGTTGGGAACGAGCTGTACTTAGTAAAGGGGTCTACTTTACCAAAAGAGATACTCGTTTTAATATGCTACACACACGTTCAACTAAGGATAATATTAGTCGAGATCACAGTTGGAAACGTCTATTACGTATCGGCTCTAATGAGATGGAAACTAAGCAAGAATATATCAAAGCCGTATTAGATGATAAAAATTATGATAATGATGATATTACTAATTCACTAGAGAAAATCTATAATCAGGCTTTGGAAAAAGATCAGGTTGAATATTGGCGTAAAATGCTCATTGAGCACTTTAATATTTTTGGATATAGCAAAAGAGGATTTATAGAATTTGAAGGTTCTCAGATCACAATTCTTGGAAAATCGCAAAGAAATCATTATCACTCTGAGTTTTATACTAAGGTTATTGAAAATAAATTGCGAAAAATCGAAGACTCCTTCCCTTCTTTACTAAAACCTTTTACCCATTTACATTATCATGAAGTTAAATCCAGATATGAGTCAGCAGGCTTACACGTAAAAGGCTGGGACTTTGATGGTCAGCTATTTTCTATTGAAATAACAAAAGCAGATGACCATTTTAACATCATCTTTAAAAACAGCACTCTCAACTCTTATCCCGAACCAATTAAAGACTTATTACTAGATTCAGGATTTGAACGCATAAGTCCAAAACAAGAGCTAGATACAGTAGTTCATCCTGCTTACTTCATTAACACCGAACAAACTACTGTAGAAGATGTTATTGCTAACCTAGAAAGATTATGTGAAAAGTTAAGGACTATCAATGATGAGTAACGCCAACCAATAGAAACGCATAAGAGAAATTATTTTATAGGCTGGCTTGAGATTTGTCAGATGCCAACTACCTCATTAATGCGGTTATAAGGATATTGATATCATAAATTCATATACGGTATGACTGATTTTGATAGAAGTAAAAAAGGTTGCCAACACTGTATTATGCATAGTGTTAGCAACCTTTCTCTAGTTAGCATTTTACTTAGGTAAAGTTGTCAAAATTGGGGTTTGTATTTTTCATATCTAAGTGCAATCAACTTAGGGTTTGTTCTTAAGCGATATAAATAATGGAGTGAAAGATATGGGTTTTTTTGATTTTTTCAGAAGTAAAAAAAACAACTATGAGAATAAAACAAACCAAGTATCATTAAGTGACATAAATACTACGGATAAGGGGCCAGATGACGGCAGCTTTGAGTTCAGTATAGGCTTAAGCTATGAAACAGATTTAGATAAAAAGAATTACTCTAAAGCTGCAGAATGGTATCAAAAATCTTCAGATAAAGGTTTTGCAAATGCTCAATTTAATCTTGGAAAATTATTTAGAGGTGGCAATGGTGTTGGCATTAACTTAGAGCAGGCCGCCTTTCTCTATAGCGAGGCAGCTAATCAAGGTTTTGCTGCTGCTCAATATGAGCTAGGAGTGATGTATATTAATGGTGCTGGATTAGATCAGAGCTATGATGAAGCTTTTAAATGGTTTAATCGTGCAGCATTACAAGGCTATTCGTTTGCTCAGTTCAATTTAGGAATTATGTATTACAAAGGCGATGGCTTAGAAGTAGATTTTATTAAAGCTGCATATTGGTATCAAAAATCAGCTGAGCAAGGCTATGCACCTGCACAACTTGCCCTTGGTAATATGTATGAACATGGTAAAGGAGTAAGTCAAAACTACGATACTGCTATTGAATGGTATGAGAAATCTGTAGATCAAAAGCTTGAAGGGTCTCAAGAGATACTTGCTTCTCTTATTAGTAAAAGAGAAAACAATATAGGTAACACACCTTTTTCCTTAAGTGATAATTTTAATGATGAAGAAATAGACAGAAGCTCTATATATTTTAATCTTGGAGAAGTTTGTGAAGGCAATAATGATTACGAGGGAGCATACAAGTGGTATCTTGAAGCTGCAAATAAGAATCATTCAGAGGCACAACTCAAACTAGGATTAATACTTGAAGACTCAGATAGCATTAGATCTACTGAGTGGCTAAAAAAATCAGCAGATCAAAATAATTCTTTTGCTCAATTACGTCTAGGGGTACGCTACAAGACAGGTAAAGGAGTTCCTCAAAGCGATTTTAAAGCTAAAGAATGGTATGAGAAAGCAGCTCATAGTGGACTTGCGGCAGCTCAGTTTAACTTAGGGATTATGTATAAGAATGGAGAAGGAGTCGATCAAGATTATATAGAGGCTATTAAATGGTATGAAAAAGCAGCTAATCAAGATCATTCTGTAGCTCAATTAACTTTAGCATTATTAATCTTAGAAGGAAAAGGTTATTCAGTTGACTATAACAAAGCAATTTATTGGTTTGAAAAATCCGCCTCTCAAGGTCAAACTGACGCTTTATTTAACCTTGCATCAATATACCTTGATGGTACAGGCGTCAAACAAGACGTATCTAAAGCAATAAAGTTAATGCAAGATGCAGCAAGCCAAGGTCATCCAGATGCTCAATTTAATATAGCACTTTCTTACCAAAACGGAATTAATTTGCCTCAGAATTTTAATGAGGCTATAAAGTGGTATAGAAAATCTGCAGAACATGGTAATTCTAATGCTATGCTTAACTTAGGTATACTTAGCTACATAGGAAATGGTATAAAACAGGATTATACTGAGGCAATGCGATGGTTCAAGATAGCAGCAGAGAAAGGAGAATCTAAAGCTGACTTTAACCTTGGAGTAATGTATGCAAATGGTCAAGGTGTTATCAAAAATAACGCTGAAGCATTGAAGTGGTATGAGCGTGCAGCAAAAAAAGGTCACATAGAAGGGTTAATGAATAGCGGTTTAATGTACTATAGAGGTCAAGATACTAAACAGAATATGACTAAATCTATTGAGTATTTTTCTGAAGCAGCTGATCAAAACTCTGCAGAAGCTCAACATAATTTAGGTGTATTTTATCAAGATGGTATAGGGGTACCAGAAAATGTAAGTACAGCAATTAAATGGTACGAGAAAGCAGCTAATCAAAACTACGTATTATCGCAATATAACTTAGGGCTAATATATAAATATGGAAGAGGTGTTGATAAAGATCTTATTAAAGCAAGTGATTGGCTTGGCAAAGCATGTATGAATGGATATATAGACGCATGTAATTCCTATCGCGATTTAACCGCTTAAAACCTGATTGCATATTATAAATAGTAAATGCCTATGCTGAAAATACGCGTAAAAAAGCTTTTAAACAATATAGAAGCTATAAACTCTGAATACCCAGGTATTGTTTTAGCTGAAATTTCAGGCTGTGCAATGCCTGGACTCATACATAAGATTGTAGAAGGCGAACTTAGAAACAAAATTCGAAGAAATCTCAATACAATTTGCAATCTAACTCTTCTATCAGAAAGCGAAATAACTTTAAGGCTTATAAAAAGATACTCTAAATTTAATATTGATAGCCCACCACCTATTAAAACTGAAGCATATGGGGAAATAATAGGTATAAATGCTCATCCCTTTTTATATGACTATCTACTGAGTATAAACTTAGTTGATAAGTCTGATAACTCTTATAGATTAACTACTGAGGGAGAGCAATATGGTGATTACTTGGAGGATGAGTATGGAAATATATTTATAGGATGGAATAAATATTTATTGGACTTTCAAACAGAAAAATTGAAATTTGCTCTATTAGATAGGCTTCATATTAGGTTATTTCATATGACGCATATCGACAACGTAAATCATATATTAGAAAAAGGCCTACTATCACATAGTAAAGTAGATAAATATACCAATATTAGCGATAGAAATGTTAACTCGCTAAGAGATCGTACCGAGCATTATCATGATTCTAAGATCCATGACTATGTACCATTTTACTTCAACCCTAGAAACGCTATGCTATATAGAATGCAAAAAGAGCATCATAGTAATATAATTATCTTAGAAATTGACAAAAAAATAATCATTAAAGATTACACTCTATTTTCTAAGGGAAATGCAGCGAGAAAAGACTCAAGCTTAATAAGTTGTAAATACGATTTGTTAGAATTCCCATGGTCAGATATATATGCTAAATCATGGTCAGAAAATGGCGTTATAAATGATGATAAAAAGTCTCTAATGCAAAGTGAGTGTCTAATCTCTGATCATGTACCCGTAGATATGATAAAGACCATACATTGTAAAAATAAAGATGTACAACTCAGTATTAGTAAAAAACTTAAAGGGTTGAAAAAAGACATATTATTTAGCCGTGAATTATTCTTTTAGAAAAGACTTTTTTGACTCTGCTCACTTCCATTAAACTTATATGATAGTAGCTTTTCAAGAGTTGATATGCCAACACCTTTTATACTCGAAATTTGCCCAATTTGAAATATCATATTACCATTCATAGCTTCTTCTATTAATGCCAGGTAGTTCACTTTAATCCCTGTAAGCTTACTTATATTAACCAAGTCTGTAGATAGAAACCATTCTTCAAGCTCTAAATATAATGCATCACTAGCACTAGGATCATATTCGTAAATTTCAATATCAATATCTAGGTCCGATAGATACTCCATTAAAATGGATCTTGAAACATTTTCATCTAAGCCTCCTTTATCAGCACCTAACAATGGGAATGCAATAGACATTATCTCTTTAGATTTGTAAGTATCACAGAATTTTTGTAGACCATCGCGTAAATAAGATTCTTTTGAAGGATAGCGCCAATGTTTTTTTGTTGGAAAATTTAAGATCCAAGGATTATTATCTTTATAAAGCCAGAGCTTTCCAGGCTCTAAAAGCCCTTTCTGACAAATCTTAACATACCTGTCAAACATGTCTGGGTAACGTAGTCTACATTCAAGAGCTAAACCAGCACCCATTACCCCTTCACAGTTAATGGTATTCACAATTACCTGTGCCTCAGAAGTAAAGATACTCCCTTTCAATTCTCGTACGGCCATAAAAAAACAACCTTAAATTTTATTTTGAACTAAAGTTTGTATTAAGCTGTGTTTATAGTGCAGAGGGTTGACCCCTGCCGTCAATCCCGTAGACTTAAACTTGGGAGATTTTAATTACGCAGCCTGACGATAATAATCAAACCACACCTGTCTTGGTGATTGATAGCCCAAACCCTTTTGAATCCTCGTCTGAT
>Ga0208014_1000280_pt1 | contig 24442 bp, 19 predicted proteins | sample 25_taG_FD_184099 | JGI IMG/M metagenome (GOLD analysis project Ga0208014, IMG submission 184099) | Marine viral communities from Cariaco Basin, Caribbean Sea - 25_WHOI_OMZ (SPAdes) (version 2) | ecosystem: Environmental > Aquatic > Marine > Oceanic | place: Caribbean Sea: Cariaco Basin...
CATATCAGTGCCTAAAAGCTAGTTTTTAACTGTATTCGACGGTCATTTTCTATGAAACAAAATGTGTTTTTTTTACCAAAAATTATGATATAGACGTTACCTTATATTAACCCCAAATCCATGCTTTTGGCTACGAGCAAACACTGCCACGACGTTTAGCAGAAATCAAGTGTCCAAATACCCCACTTTCATCACCCAAGTCCTCCCCCAAAGTGGGCATTTTTGCTTTATAATGACCCACCAGATTTTTATGATATGCCATCATCAAACCTTAAATTCTATTATTCTTATAATAAAGATTATTAAAATATCGCAACGATACGAGTTTTGATGATGCGCGCTGCGTTTATCTATCTTTGTCATATCAGCGCTACCCTCTTTTTTGCTTTTGTCTTACAGGTCACGTTATGAGTCAACTCAATCCCAAACAATCCGAGGCCATGCTCTACGTATCTGGTCCATTACTTGTACTTGCAGGTGCTGGCTCCGGCAAGACCTCTGTGATTACGCGTAAGATTGCTTACCTAATCCAAGAGTGCGACATGCCAGCTGAGCGTATCACCGCCGTAACCTTTACTAATAAAGCGGCACGTGAGATGAAAGCGCGGGTAAGCAAATTGCTACCAAGCGAAAAAATGCGCGGGCTAACGGTGTCGACGTTTCACCAATTTGGTTTACAGTTTTTACGCTATGAGCTGATTCACACTCCGTTAAAAGGCAATTTTTCCATCATGGACAGCGATGACAGTAAGCGCTTGCTGATGGAGCTGATGATGCGCGACAACTTGAGTGGCGCTGAAAGCCGCGAGTTGGTCGGTAAAGCCATCAAAATGATTTCTGATTGGAAAAATGACTTAGTTGAGCCTGATAAGGCGATGGAAACGCTAGACGATCCAGAAGACATGATTTTCGCCACGCTATATGCGCTTTATGAGCGTAACTTGCGTGCTTACAATGCGGTCGATTTTGATGACTTGATTGTCTTGCCAACCAAGATATTACGTGAGAACAGAGAACTGCGTGATAAATGGCAAAACCGTATTCGTTATCTATTGGTCGATGAGTATCAAGATACCAATACCGCCCAGTATGAAATGATTAAATACTTGGTCGGTCCGCAAGGTCGCTTCACCGTGGTAGGTGATGATGACCAATCTATCTATGCGTGGCGTGGTGCGAAGCCCGAAAACATGGCGCTGCTAAAGGAAGATTTTCCAAAACTAAAAATCGTTATGCTTGAGCAAAACTATCGCTCAACCACGCGTATTTTGACCTCTGCCAACGCCGTTATTCTAAACAACGAGCATTTATTCGAGAAAAAACTGTGGTCAGATAAAGGTCAAGGCGAAAAAATCCGCATTATTAACTGCCGTAATGACGATGATGAATCCGAGCGCGTGGCCAAAGAAATCGTCACTCATAAGCTGCGTTTTGGTAATGAGTGGGAACAGTATGCGGTACTGTACCGCAGTAACTTTCAGGCACGTATGCTAGAGGCACAACTGCGCCAGTTGCAAGTACCTTATAAATTATCAGGCGGTCAGTCGTTCTTTGCGCGTAGTGAAATCAAAGACATCATGGGGTATTTGCGCCTGATTCTGAACCCTGAAGATGACAGCGCATTTTTGCGTATTATCAATACACCTAAGCGCGGTATGGGACCAGCCACGCTAGAAAAACTTGGTTTGTTTGCGCAAGAGCACAGCATATCGCTATTGGCTTCTTGTACCCATGCTGGCCTGACTCATGTATTGCCATCAAAGGCTTATGGTACGATAAAAGAGTTTGGTGAATTCATTGAGCACTATACGCGTGAGCTGGATCAACACCCAGACCCTGTGCCGATCGTACGCCAGATGATTGATGAGACAGGTTATATTGACTTTGTCCGTAGCGATGCCAAAACGCCGCAACAAGAAAAAAACCGTATTGATAATATCGATATGCTGTACACCAGTATTCAGTCCTTGATTAATCGCGCTGAAGAAGATGAAGACCGAACGATTGATACCATCATTCGTAAGCTGGTTCTGCTTGATATGCTTGAGCAACAGCAAGAAGAAGAGAACACTAACAAAGTCAACTTGATGACCTTGCATGCGGCAAAGGGCTTGGAGTTCGATTTTGTTTATATCATGGGGCTTGAGGAAGAGATGCTGCCGCATCGCAACTCTATCATGAGTGAAACGGTCGAAGAAGAGCGCCGTCTGATGTACGTGGGCATTACCCGTGCGCGTCGTGAGCTGACATTGACGCTCGCGACCCAGCGCCGTGCTGGTGGTCAGATGCGAGTTACCTCAGAATCAAGATTTTTGGATGAGCTACCTGAAGATCATATTGACTGGCCTGCCAAAGCGAAAAAGAAAAAAGCGACCAAAGATCCAGAAGCTGTTGCTGATGAATATTTGGCCAATATTCGAGCGTTACTGGGCAAGCGTTGATCTTAACCAAAACATTTAAGCACCTGAGTAATAAACACCTAAGTAAAACGCTTGCGAGAACACGCTTTAGACTGCGCAAAAGGCGATTGTTATAATCGTTATTGTTCTTTATATACTGTAAAAATTTGACTGTAAAAACTTGGAACACTTATGCCTACCCCGACGCCCAATCAGGAACGAACCGCCATGCTGTCAGGAGATTATAACTCGGCTGAATATAGTGCCGAATATAAGCTTCTGTATCTGCAGGGTTTGGTTGCTGATAAAGCATACGAGGCCATTACAGAGTTTTTGGAAAAGCAGTCCGAATATGAGATTGCCAACCTACTAGAGTCCTTCCCAACTCAAAACCGTCTGTTGATTTGGGCGCAGGTGCCAGAGCACATCAAAGGTGAGGTACTTGCCGAGCTAGATGTCGATACGCGCCAGCCATTGATGGAGAACATTTCTTCTCAAGAAATATCGTTGTTTACCCAAGATCTTGATGCGCAAGATATCTCTGAGATTTTGGACACTGTCACTGAGAGCGTACGTACCTCAGTTATGGCAACGCTCGACGAAGAGACTCGGGTCCAAGTCAATAAGCTTGATACTTATGCCGACTGGGAAGTTGGTAGCTATATGGATCCTGATATTATTCAGATAAGGGATGATATCTACCTAGCAGATGTACAAGAGTGGCTGCGTGAAAACGACGACCTGCTCGATGACGAGAGCCAAGAACTATTAGTTGTCGATCAAAGCCAGCAATTGCTAGGATTACTCAGTCTAGTAGACTTAATTAAGCATAAACAGAATACATTAGTCTCGGAGCTGATTGATACTGCCATTACAATTAATGATCGCTTGGATATTCAAGATGCTGCCGCGATTTTTCGTTCAGAGGACATCCGTTTTGCGCCGGTAATCAATAGCCATGGCGAGCTGGTTGGTCAACTAAACGGTGAAGACATCATGGAAATTATCCAAGATGATGTCGACAGCACCATGAAAAACCTCGCTGGTGTTAGCCAAGATGAAGAGCTGTTTGCCCCTATCCTAACCAGCGCCAAAAGCCGTAGCGTCTGGCTAGGTATCAATTTGTGTACTGCCTTACTAGCGGCAGCAGTGATTGGACAATTCGAAGAAGTACTAGCACAAGTCGTGGCGCTAGCGATATTGATGCCAGTAGTCGCTAGCATGGGCGGTATTGCTGGCTCGCAAACGCTGACGGTCGTTATCCGCGGGATGGCAATGGGTCAAATCGGTGGTTCTAACCGTGTCTGGCTATTGAACAAAGAGCTGTGGGTAGGTGCGATCAACGGTATCATTTGGGCAATAATTATGGCGTTTATTGCTCAGTTATGGTTTCATGACATTAAAATTAGTGCTGTCATAGGTTTTGCCATTGCGATCAACATGACTGCAGCTAATGTCTCGGGTATCAGTATACCGCTGATGCTCAAGCGCATGAATATCGACCCTGCTCTATCTGCTTCGGTTATCCTAACGACCGTCACGGATATCGTCGGCTTTATGTCGTTTTTAGGACTGGCCAGTGTACTGATACTTTAGTTAAGTACTGAATTATCAATGACTCGATCAAAATATAGAATTGCTATTTTTTTAAAACCCTAGTTCCAAGCTCGAGTTTAAAATCATAATTTAAAAACCATCAAATCGTTAAGTGAGTGTGTTATGCAAGCTGTACAAGTTAAAGTGGTAAACCCTAAAATTACTGAAGACGAAGCGTTTTCTTTACCAACTCGTGCCACCGATGGTAGTGCAGGTATTGATTTGCGTGCTTGCATCGATGAGCCATTAACGATTAAAGCAGGTGAAACCCATTTAATTGGCACAGGCCTTGCGGTTTATATTCAAGATCCTAATTATGCAGGTATGATTTTACCGCGTTCAGGTCTTGGTCATAAGCACGGTATCGTCTTGGGTAACTTAGTTGGGTTAATCGATGCCGACTATCAAGGCGAGCTGATGGTTAGTATTTGGAACCGCAGTGGGGATGACTTTGTTCTTAACCCAGCTGAGCGTATGGCACAGTACATCGTGGTACCTGTTGCCCGTCCTGAGTTTGAAGTGGTTGCAGAATTCAGTGATGAAAGCGTACGCGGTGCGGGCGGGTTTGGACATTCAGGTCGTCAGTAGTAGCTATTTTTTTGGTCAATTTTTCTGACAACTTTTTAGATAGCCTTTAAGGTTTTGCTTAAGCTATATCTAACACCTTGTGCTATTCATTTTTATTTATCATTGAACATCTATCACGGTTATAAGGAGAGTAAGCAATGCCACCTTTTGCGGCGCAGCAATCCTTATTCCGTGCTTATGATATTCGTGGTGCCAACCAGTATTTCACTAGCAGTTTTATACAAGCGTTAGGCCATGCTTTTGCTACTCTCTACAATGCCCAAGATAGCCAACCGACTCAAAACATCAGTACTAATTCCTCTGTTGAGACTAAGCAAAATATTGTCGTTATTGGCTATGATATGCGTATTGGCAGTGAAGCCATTGCACATACACTCTCTACTGTATTAGCTCAGCAGGGTTTACGCGTAATCCAGTTAGGTCTGATTACCACGCCAATGATGGCATTTTGGGCAATGCAATATCAAGGACATGGCATAGTCGTAACAGCGAGCCATTCTGCTAAAGACATACTAGGCATCAAGTGGTTGGTGAATAACAAGTCCCCTAGTAGCTCAGAGATACAGACGCTTTATCATCAGCTAACCGATCATCATAGTTGTCACGCTTATCCCGATAGCCAAGCTAACAATTCTGCCTTGCGTTCAGAAAATATTGAAAGCATTGATAATAACCATGACTCAAAATTACCAAGCGACCTACTTGAGCAACTACCTACTGATCAAGTAGCAAACGTTTATATCGATGCTATTGCGCAGGTATTTGAAAAATTATTTCAACATAATCACTCGGCAACTAAAGCCAATCAGAAAAGCGCTTATAAACTTGATTTGGTCGTGGTTATTGACTGTATGCATGGCGCAACTGGGAGCATTGCTCAACGCCTGTTTGAACGTTTTTGCCAGAATATTATTTTTCTCAATGATACACCCGATGGCAATTTCCCCCTTGGTAATCCAGACCCCACCGAACCAAACCGCTTAAACGAATTGCAACGAGCCGTTGTTTTGCATGCAGCAGATATAGGCTTGGCGTTTGATGGCGATGGCGATCGTTTGATGATCGTTGATAACAACGGCAAGATAGTTACGCCCGATCATTTGCTCTATCTATTGGCACGTATTGCTATTACTGAGCACCCTAACTCTCTTAACGACTCTTTATTAGCATCTGAAGTTCTTTTTGATATTAAATGTGCTCATCATTTACCAAGACTTTTATCTGAGCTTGGTACTACACCTGTGATTAGCAAGACTGGCAGCAGCTTTATGCGCCAGCAGGTACAGCATCCTGACAATCAGATTGTCTTCGCTGGTGAATTATCAGGGCATTTCATCTTTAATGACAGCCGCTTTATTCCCTACGATGATGCGATGTATGCTGCATTACGGTTGCTGCATTGGCTTGACCAAACTCATAATGATATTAATGATAAAAAACCGCTAGCAGATATCATCCAAAGCTTACCCACTATAGTCAGTACTGCTGACCATTACTTACCGATGCCGCAGACCGCTACTACCGACTGCTCACTTGTAGAGCAATTAACGAGATTTTGTCATTACTTGCAGTATCTAGTAGATATGTCTACTCATACTGATTCTTCATCTAATCAGCAATTAAAAGATACTTGCCTGCCTGCCACAACATGCAAGTCATCAGTGTGTACTTGCGCTACTGCGAAGGCGCAAATAGCATTAAAACAGACGGATGAGTTATTACCTGTAGGAACCAAGCTGAGCTGTATCGATGGTGTACGCTTGGACTTTGCGCATGGCTTTGGGGTAATACGTCAATCGAATACCAGCAATAGCCTGACCGCGCGCTTTGCGGGTGACAGTATAGATGACCTAAAAGACATTCAGGCGACATTTGCCGCTTTATGTCGACCATTTAACGCATCGCTAGCAGAACAGATTCTTGCTATTCCTGTGGAGTAGCCTCATAAAACATATAACTGTCTCATTAGACATAGTAGAAAAACAACCAATTTAAAACCGGCCCTTAGGAGTTTGTAATGACGCTTAATTTAGATGATGCCAAAAACACCGCTGAAGTATTGACCACTGCTCTGCCCTACATCCAGCGTTTTGTTGATAAACTCATCGTCGTAAAATACGGCGGCAACGCCATGACCGACCCTGAGCTTGAGAGCTCATTTGCTCGCGATATCGTTTTGCTAAAAACCGTCGGTATGCATCCAGTAGTCGTACATGGTGGTGGCCCGCAAGTTGACAACCTCCTAAAAGAGCTCGGCCGTCAATCAGACCGTATCGATGGCATGCGTGTCACTGACAAAAGCACCATGGATATCGTAGAAATGGTCTTGGGCGGTAGCGTTAACAAATCGATTGTTAGCTTGATTAACAAACATGGCGGTCGCGCGATTGGTCTTACAGGTAAAGACGCCAACTTGATTCAAGCCAAAAAACTGATGATGGAAAAAATTGGCGCAGACGGTATCGCTGTACCAGTTGATTTAGGATTCGTCGGTGATGTGGTCAGTGTCAATAAAGACGTGATCAACATGTTAATTGCCTCGGATTTTATTCCCGTAATTGCGCCACTTGGCGTTGACGCTGAAGGCAATACCTATAATATCAATGCAGATCTCGTTGCAGGTAAAGTAGCGGAGTTTTTACAAGCAGAAAAGCTGATGCTATTAACCAATATCAAAGGCGTATTGGGCCGTGATGGCGAAGTGGTGACTGGACTCACGCCAAAGAAAGTCGATAGCTTAATCGAAGATGGCACTATCTCAGGCGGCATGATTCCTAAAATTCAATGTGCGCTTGATGCGGTACGTAGCGGCGTCAAAAGCGCGGTAATCGTTGATGGCCGTGTCCCTCATGCGACCTTACTTGAGATTTTCACTAACGAAGGGGTTGGTACGCTCATTAGTCGTGAGATAGACTCATCGTTGAGCTAGAAAAATACAGCAATACTAAATGTAAAAAAGCTAAGTGTAAAAAAGCCCGAGTTGATATAAGCGCTCGGGCTTTTTTGTGCAGTTTTATCTTTAATAATGAGACTGGCTTAATTTTTATAGCTCAAATTTACGAAAAAACTTTATCAAACTCCGTTTCATCGAAGCCGCATAGTAATACTGCTTGATCTCTATCTGCCAACTGACCTTCTACAATCGGGCGTTTAATCATGCTGGTATTTGCCACGAGTAAATCTATTGCGGTGTCTACACTAGCATCAGCTGCTTGCTTTTGACTGTCGTCTAGCTTGCGCCATGTCGTACCGCGTTTATTAAGTACTTTTTCGATACCTAGCTCATTTACCCAGCGCTGTACTGTATCTTTATCAATACCTTGTTTTTTATAATCGTGAAAATCATAGCTGACATCTAGATCGTCTAGCTTAGTGAACGCTTTTTTCATCGTGCTACAAGATTTGATACCGTAAATGGTGATGGTCATGATAAATCCTCATAAATATTCATTAACTTGTCTATTATACCTAAGGCTGACTGGATATAGAGAATGCTTTACTTTTAATCGTCAAACCTAGTAAGCAACTGCATCATATCGTCGCAATTTTCGCCAAATTACGCTATGCTATGGCATTGTCAAATTCCACCTATTTTGAACAGTATTAAACAAATCTGTATTAAACAAATCAGTATCAACCAATTTCGAGCCGACTATGAGCAACGCCGTGACAGCAGACCAAGCAGAAAACAACTATTATAACCCACAAGCGATAGAAGCCGCGCAGCAGACCAAATGGGCAACTGACAAGCGCTTTGAAGTAAGTAACGAGCCAAGCGACAAGCCAAGTCGTTACATGCTGTCGATGTTCCCTTATCCAAGTGGCAAGCTGCATATGGGCCACGTCCGTAACTATACGATTTCTGACGTATTGAGCCGTTATTATCGCCTCAAAGGTTATGAAGTCATGCAGCCAATGGGCTGGGATGGTTTTGGCCTGCCAGCAGAAAACGCAGCGATTGCTAACCAAACGCCACCTGCTGCGTGGACATTTGCCAACATTGACAGCATGCGTGCGCAGCTTAAATTGCTAGGCCTGTCTATTGACTGGTCACGTGAATTTGCCACTTGTAGCCCTGAGTATTATCAGTGGGAGCAGTGGTTATTTTTGCAATTGTACAAAAAAGGTTTGGTCTACAAAAAGCTATCGACGGTCAACTGGGATCCCGTTGACAACACTGTCTTAGCAAACGAGCAAGTCATTGATGGCAAAGGTTGGCGTAGTGGTGCTGCGGTCGAAAAACGCGACATCCCAATGTATTACTTCAACATCACTGATTATGCCGATGAGCTATTGGATGATTTGGATCAGCTAGAAGGTCATTGGCCATCTGAAGTACTAACCATGCAGCGTAACTGGATTGGTCGTAGTGCTGGTATGGAAGTGCACTTCCCTTATGAGCTTGCTGGTGAAGAAAACACCTTAGATGTGTTCACCACTCGTCCTGATACGTTGATGGGTGTGACTTATGTCGCTGTTGCCGCAGAGCATCCACTTGCACAGTACGCCTCTGAGCAAGATGACGCAATCGCCCAATTCTGTGCCCTTTGTAAAAAAGGCTCAGTTGCTGAAGCGGATTTGGCCAAAGCTGAAAAAATCGGTATGGATACAGGCTTAACTGTGACGCATCCTCTGACTGGTGAAGAAGTGCCAGTTTGGGTTGCCAACTATGTATTGATGAGCTATGGCTCAGGCGCCGTCATGGCGGTACCTGCTCATGATGAGCGTGATTATGAGTTTGCGGTTAAGTACGACCTACCAATCAAACAAGTCATCAATACCCCTGATGGCTATTTTGATGAGCTAAAAGCAGATGCCAAAGCGAACGATAGTGAAGTGAATCTTGCTTATACTGAACGCAACACTTTGGTTAATTCAGGTGAGTTTGACGGTCTAGATTTTGAGCAAGCATTTGAAGCAATGCTAGCCAAACTTGAGCCAAAAGAGCTTGCTAAGAAAAAAATTCAATACCGCCTACGTGATTGGGGTGTCTCTCGCCAGCGCTATTGGGGTTGCCCTATCCCAATGATCAACTGTGAGCATTGTGGTACGGTACCTGTTGAAGAGCAAGACTTACCCGTTGTGTTGCCAACTGACGTCGTACCTGATGGTCGCGGTAACCCACTTAAAAATATACCAGAGTTTGTCAATACCACTTGCCCTAAATGTGGCAACCCTGCTGAACGCGAGACCGATACCTTTGATACCTTTGTAGAGTCAAGCTGGTACTATGCACGCTTTGCTAGCCCAAATGATGCGCAAAACATGGTCAACAAGTCTGCTGCCAATAAATGGTTGCCTGTTGATCAATATGTTGGCGGTGTCGAGCATGCGGTAATGCATCTGTTGTATGCGCGTTTTTTCCATAAGCTGATGCGCGACGAAAATTTAGTCACAGGCGACGAGCCATTTGCCAATCTAATGACCCAAGGCATGGTGCTTGCTGGTACGTTCTACCGCGTCAATGCAGATGGCAGTACGACCTATTACTTTGCAGAAGACATCGATATTGACTTCAACGAACGCGGTCAACCCATTAAAGCTATCTTGAAGTCAGACGGCCAGCCAGTGACGATTGGCAAAATTGAAAAAATGTCTAAATCAAAGAACAACGGTGTCGATCCACAGCTAACCATTGATAAATATGGTGCTGATACGGTTCGTCTATATACGCTATTTACTGCGCCTGCAGATCAAACGCTTGAATGGTCAGACGACGCGCTAAAAGGCCCTTATAACTTTGTGAAAAAAGTATGGCGCATTGCTACCGACCATATGCAAGCGCTAACGGCCGCCAATATCAGCATTGATACGCTTAACAGTGCTACATTGAACACAGACGGTTTAAGCAAAGAAGCCAAAAACTTACGTCGTAAAACGCACGAAACGATTGCTAAGATTGACAGTGACTTAGGTGACCGTTTGGCACTGAACACACCTGTATCAAGCCTGATGGAACTTGCTAATGAGCTGACTGGCTTTAACGCGAGTAATGAGCAAGAGCTGCACGTCAAACACGAAGCCCTGACCAATCTGCTGATTATGCTGTCTGTCTATGCGCCGCACGTTGGCGAGCATCTGCTTGAGCAATTGGGTCTTGATACCTTAACGTTGGACTACCCAACCGTGGATGAAAGTGCGCTGGTACAGGACATGATCACCATGGTGGTACAGGTCAATGGTAAGATGCGTGGTAAGATGGATGTCGCACCAAACAGCGATCCTGAGCAGCTAAAAGAGCAAGCTCGTACCATGGAAAGTGTGGCAAAATTCATCACGGGCGAGATCAAAAAAGAAATCGTCGTTCCTAACAAATTGGTTAACATCGTGGTTGTAGGCTGAGGTATCTTGAGCTAAGTATTTTAGGCTTAGTGCTCTAAGCCTTCTTATCATATGAGGATAGCGTTTATGTCATACAAGCATCGAGCTGAGCAGGCGCAACCAGAATTAAGCGCACACAGTCTAGCTAACAAAAAGTCCCATGGCCAAAAGCTCGGAGCAGTATTACTTGCCACGCTGCCAATGTTTGCCGTGGTAGGTGCAGCCGCTGCTCTTAGCGGCTGCGGCTTTCAGCTGCGTGGCTACGACTCAGCGATGCTGCTTGACGTCGAAAAAACAGCGGTCATTATTGAAGACAATCGCACCTCATTCCCGCTGAAACTACCATTGACGCGACGCCTAAAGACGTTAGGTGTCGATGTTATTGGTAATATGAGCTCAGAAGAAGTTGCTCGTAATAACCAACAAGCAGGGGCTGAGTCTATTGCCGCTATCGATATCCGTAATGTACGTTTCAAGCGTTACGAATTGGTTGGCGTATTAACAGAGATTCGCTTAGTACTATCAGCAGATGTCAGCTATCAAACGATGGAAAATGGCAAGCCTGTGACACTGAGCAACCCCATCCAAGTCGAGCGAAGCTATCAGTACAACGAAGCATCTGTTAGTACTGACGATCAGCAAGGCGATCAGACTCGCGATTGGCTCTATGATACTTTAGCCCGCCGTATCACTGACCAATATGTCGCAATCTCGCTTCCTAAAGTCGCACCTGCTGCCAAGCAGTCTATACAGATGAATAAAGGTGTGACACCAACCGTTGTCGTCGTACCACAACCGGAATAGTTAGTCGTTCTGATTATCAAACGATACCATTTCTAGAAGTATGAGTAGCAAACTAAGCGAGCGTAAGTACTAGTAAACTCGGCTAGCTTAACACTGCTGATCGTATTTTTGGAATTGGTATTACCTGCTCATCAACCTGTGTAACACCACGCTATGCAAGATACTTTCATAAAGGCCTATCCAAAACTACTGCAGCCTTCCGTTGCGGTAGCTGGCTTGTGGCTGGCGCACGGTGACGAGCCACTACTGAGTCAATGGTTGATAGATGCGCTGCGTCCACACTGGCGCGCGCAGAACTATGCAATCAAACGTATAGAGCTGATTTCTGTCAAGAGTTGGCAAGAAGTACTGTCTGAGCTTGGCAGCCAGTCTTTATTTGATGACGCCAGTGCCTTAATCGTGACGGGTAACCATAAACCTGACAAAGCGGTTATCGCCGAGCTGGAACGTTTTGCAGTCGAGGCACAAGCTGGCACACATGGTCATAGTGTGTTGTGGCTCACACCTAAGCAAGACAAACGCAGCCAGAGCAGCAAATGGTTTGCTCCTTTTGCGCAATATGGCAATGTCATTGATTGCAATTTATACAATGAGCAGCAGCGCCAACAGCTACTACAAATACAAGCTCAGAAGTTTGGCTTACGACTGTCTCAAGAAGCATGGCAGCTACTCATGTCACACACTGAGCATCATTTGCTAAGTGCTTACCAAACCTTATGGCGACTGTCTTATCTGTTTGCACCGCAGCTAGTTGCTAATAACAGTACTAGTGAAGATAGTGCTACTGACAACAGTACCGAACAATCTAATAGCTTTTCACAACCTGTGAATAATGTGGCATTGGATATTGCAGACCTACAAGCAGCGTTGGTCAGCGATGCGCAGTTTAGTGTGTTTGATTTGTCTGATGCGATGCTCGCGGGCAATAGTACGCAGGTCGCCAAAATCATGTTTCAGCTAAAGTCGACCGATGAGCCCACTACTTTAGTACTCTGGGCTATTAGCAAAGACATGCGTCAAATTATCCAACTTATGGACGGTCAAGACCCTCAAGCATTAGGCATTTGGCGTAGTAAGCAAGGGTTGTACCAACAAGCCTGCCGCCGTCAGTCAAAACAACAAACGAGCGAATGGCCTGCCCTGCTTTACCGCTGTGACCAAGCGATCAAAGGACTTGTTCGTCAGCCAGCATGGGAGCTATTATTGCAAGCAGCACTAGAGCTCGCAGGTAAGCGTTTATTTGCAATGCGCTAAGACTAGCCTGTCACCACCTCTTATTGTTTCTCTTATTAACAAGTTATCCACTTCTTCTCTTACTGGTTTATACATTTAAACGCTATAAATTCAGATTCTACTACCCTATTTTGTTCTCCTATAATCTCCGTTTTATTGATTTTTAGTAAGCGTTTCTTTTCTGTACCTATCTCTATTCTTGGCTACCTTAACCTTTCGTAAACTAATTTCCATTCCCTTTTGTAGGTGAAGTCTCTACTATATCTACACTTGATTTAATTGTGATTGGATTGTTGTCATGCGCAAAATAAGCAAAAAGTCTGCCATAAAATGGGGTGTTATTGCCTTAATTATCGTAGCATTAGGGGCTTTAGCCTATACTTTTTTAAAACCAGAAGAAACCACACCTAACTATTTAACCGCAACCGTTGAAGTCGGTGATATTGAAAACAATGTCATGGCGTCCGGTAAAGTAAAAGCGTTAAATACCGTCGATGTAGGGGCACAGGTATCTGGTGAAGTAAAACGCCTATACGTCGAAGTCGGTGACGAAGTCAAACAAGGCGATTTGATTGCACAGATTGATCAAGTGACTCAGAAGAATAGCCTGAGCAATGAACAAGCCAGTCTTGAACAAAGCGAAGCCGCGCTACAAAGCGCTCAAGCAGAATCGTTAAGCAAACAAGCCAGTCTAAAAAGTGCCTATGCCGATCTTGCCAGCCGTCAGTCTGAGCTGAAACAAGCACAGTCTGATTTTGCGCGTTTGCAAGACTTAGTCGCTATCGACGCTATCTCGCAGCAAGAATATGACACGCAAGCGACCAGTGTCGAGACCGCAAAAGCAGCCGTTGCCAATGCACGTGCAGCTATTGATACAGCAAAAGCCGCGATTGCGACTACCGAAGCCAATATAAACAGCCAACAAGCAGCATTACGCAAATCACGAACCAACGTCAGTACCGCTGAAGAAGATCTGAGCTATACCACTATTCGTGCGCCGATATCAGGTACCGTCGTTTCTATTACGACTGAGCAAGGCACCACCGTGAACGCCAACCAAACGGCGCCCACATTGGTGACGCTAGCGGATTTATCGACCGTACGTATCAACGCGCAAATCTCAGAAGCTGATGTCATTAACGTCAGTGCTGGTATGCCTGCTTATTTCAATATTATCGGTAATCCAGACAAACAGTATGATGCGACATTAACCGCTATCGAACCTGCCCCAGAGCAGATCAGTAGCACCAGCTCGACAGACGCTGCTATCTATTACGTCGGCTACGTAGAAGTACCAAACCCTGACCGCTTGTTTCGAATCGATATGACGGCACAGATATATATCATCGTCAACGAAGCCAAAAATACTCTATTAGTACCATCAACAGTGATACAAGAAAAGCGAACTAAAGAAAAAGGCAAATCAACAACGGGCAAGTTTGTACGTGTATTAAGAGATGACGGAACCGTAGAAGAGCGTACTGTAGAAGTCGGTATTGATAACCGAGTAAATGCGCAAATCTTAAGTGGTTTGAAAGAAGGGGAAGAAGTAATCATCAGTGAAGAGAGCGGTAAGAAATCAGATAGCGGCCGCGTACCTGGTGGACCTCAAATGTAACTTGTGCTTTGACTATGTTGAGTAAGAAAGGCTTGCTAAAAACATAGCAGCCCTTTCATAACAACACTATAACGCTTATTAGCCTTTATTAAAGACACTGCTATGACTATATCTCAATCTCCTAAACCGTCGAGTGAAGATAGCTCTGAAAGTAGCACGGCTCAAAACTTAGGGTCACACACTTCTGCTAATCGCTCAAGCAACTCAGCAAAAACCAATACCGCTACCCACTCTGCATCAGGCAAGCCCATTATGGAGCTGTCTGGCATTATCAGAGAGTTCCCTGCTGGTGAGCAAACCATTCGCGTCTTGCATGATATCAATCTGACGATTCACCAAGGTGAGATGGTCGCTATCATTGGACAGTCAGGCTCTGGTAAGTCCACCTTGATGAATATCTTAGGTTGTCTAGATCAAGCCACTGCTGGTGATTATAAGATTTATGGTCAATCCGCCCGTAAGCTTGATGCCGATCAGCTAGCAGAACTGCGCCGTGAGCACTTTGGTTTTATTTTTCAGCGCTATCATTTGCTTGGTGATATCAGTGCCAAAGACAACGTCGCCGTCCCTGCCGTGTATGCGGGCATGGATACCGAGGCACGCACCAATCGTGCTGAGAAGCTACTAACTGACCTCGGCCTTGGCAATAAGGTCAACAATCGTCCCAATCAGCTCTCAGGTGGACAGCAGCAGCGTGTTTCTGTCGCTCGTGCACTGATGAATGGTGGCGATGTTATCTTAGCAGATGAGCCAACTGGTGCCCTAGACAGTAAGTCTGGCGAAGATGTCATGGCGATTTTGCATGACCTCAGCGCACAAGGTCATACCATTATCATGGTCACTCATGATCCAAAACTAGCAGCACAAGCGGAGCGTGTGATTGAGCTCAAAGATGGCCATGTCATCGCTGACTATCAAACTGAGCATTATAAGCACACAGACAAAAAACCAGAATCTATCCTTGGCGAGCATAGAAAAAGTGCCTTTGGTAGTTTTATTGATCGACTGCTTGAAGCTTTCAAAATGTCTTTGCTTGCCATGCGCGCGCATAAGATGCGTACTCTACTAACTATGCTCGGCATTATTATCGGTATTGCCGCAGTCGTATCTATCGTAGGCCTTGGACAAGGCTCTCAGCAGCAAATCCTTGCCAATATCAGCTCGTTAGGTACCAATACCATTACCGTCAATGATGGCTACCCTAGAGGCGATCCTAGACGCCGCTATAATGATGACAATTTGACACCAGAAGATGCAGAGGCGGTCGGCAATCAGCCCTATATTATCAGTGTCAGCCCTCAGGTAAATGCCAGCTCTAGTGTCCGCTATCGTAATATACAAGAGGATGCTACCGTCAATGGCGTTGGTGAAGACTATCTAAACGTCACTGGTGAGACATTAACATTGGGCCAAGGGTTTGATGCAAAAAGCATTACATTACGTAGTCAAGATATCATCATCGATGACAACGCTAAACAGACCTTTTTCTCAGATATTGATAATCCTGTTGGTGAGGTGATACTGGTTGGTAGTGTACCTGGACGCGTAATTGGCGTCCTCGAAGAGAGCGATGGTGGCTTTGGTCCCAGTGTGACGACGCCTACCATCTATATGCCTTATACAACGGTGATGTCGCGCGTCACTGGTAGTACCAATATCGACCGCTTTGTGGCGTTGTTAGATGACAGTATCTCTTCTAGTGCCGCAGAGACGGCCATCTCTGATTTAATAGAGAGTCGCCATGGTAAAGATGACTTTGAGCTGCGTAATTCAGACTCTATTCGTCAAACAATCGAGTCGACGACAGGAACGATGACTCTACTTATTTCATCAGTCGCTGTTATTTCATTGATCGTCGGCGGTATTGGGGTGATGAATATTATGCTAGTCTCTGTCACCGAGCGCACCAACGAGATTGGCGTACGTATGGCAGTAGGCGCACGTCAGAGCGATATCATGCAGCAGTTCCTTATTGAGGCCGTTCTGGTCTGTATTTTAGGAGGGCTGATTGGTATTGGACTGGCCTTTGCCATTGGTGAATTAATTAATAGTGTGGGCGGTGATAATTTCAAAGTTATCTATTCATCAACCTCTATTATTGCTGCTTTTGTTTGTTCGACGTTAATTGGCGTAGTATTTGGATTCTTGCCAGCACGTAATGCCGCCAAATTAGATCCTGTTGAAGCACTTTCTCGAGACTAATAATCGATTATTTACTCGCTTTAGCCAAAAATAGAGCAGTCAATATCGATATAATGGCAAAAATTTAAAGAAACTGGAATAAATTGGCGATTTTATAAGAGAATTACACTTTTTTTATCATGTGGGGTTGTAATTGTCATAATAATATATATAATGTGCTCTCACGTTTAGGGATACAAACACTTTAAACGTTAGGGCTGTTAGCTCAGTTGGTAGAGCAGTTGACTTTTAATCAATTGGTCCCGCGTTCGAGTCGCGGACAGCCCACCATATTTAGTTTAATCTTTATTAGTCGTTCTACCCTATCCGGTAGTAGACTAATAAAGATAAGTTTAAAAGACATCGTTAAGATGTTTAGTTTTAGAAAGTTCTTTAGTTAGAATTTTCTCTTGTAGAGTTAAAAAGCATCGCTTTTTTATATACTCTTCAGGGCTGTTAGCTCAGTTGGTAGAGCAGTTGACTTTTAATCAATTGGTCCCGCGTTCGAGTCGCGGACAGCCCACCATATTTAGAAAGCCCAGTTACTATCTTAGTAATTGGGCTTTTTTTCGTCTGGGCGTTTTAAATGTTGTTTCTTAGCTTTTATATACCTCTATTTATTATGCTTGCGTTTAAATAGTCTAAAGTTATCTCTCTTGCGCCATAGTAGTTTGTGTCTGATCGTATCTTTGATGGTACGTGGGTGCTTAGGTGCATGAGCAATAAACTCATCGAACTCTGCCTCACTCATCGCTAGCTCTCGACCATGTGCCATCATCACCATTGACGGTTGCAATGCCCTGATTTTTTTTAGCGATTGAACATAGTCTTTAGGGTAGTAGACAGGAAATGGTGCTACGAACTTGTGTCGCAACTTAATGATTAAATCAGCGGTATATACTTCGCGACTGGGCAGATGAAACAAAGACAAATCGCGATCCGTGTGACCTGGGGTCTCTAATACTTGCCATTCATCAAAGTGTGGCACAAGCTCACCATCTGTGACGGTGATATCTGGTTTCAGACTTGCCGAGTAATATAGGTTTTTAAATGGGCGTCCTTGACGTCTGGCCACATAATATCCTAGATGTATATCTACGAAGTGCATCGTGCACCCGCCAATACCGCTATACCACTGCTTCTTTTTATCAGCTGAGACAATCAGGCAGCCAGTCTCTTCTCGAAACTTATTCGCACCGCCTGCATGATCCGGATGCATATGCGTGACTACTACTACTTTTAGGTCGGTGATGGGTCGTTTCAATGTTGTCTCAATATAGTCAAGCACCATCGGTACATCAGCACGACAACAGCCATCTAACAGCATTATTTTATCTGGATATACTGCCAGATAGCTACTCTGGATATATCCTTCTAAACGTACAATTTCACATAGACTCATTGGTGTTCCCTACCTCATTCGTCATTATTATTGTGAGGCTTTTGTTCAGTTTTATAGCCAATCTTTAGTATAGCGCCCGTCACCACAAATGAAATGATTTTGAGTGAACGCTTGTGACTATATACAAGAGTAAGGCGACATAAAGAGACGATGCGGCTAACAATTAACTATGGACAACTTACTACTCATAACCGCCTATATAATTCTATCCATGATAACTCTCACCTTATTAGTAAAAAGCAAAAAACCCAGCGCTTAGGCTGGGTTTAAGGAAACACTTAGTATCTTATTTAGTATTTTGGATAATTCGTAAATTACCTACTTATAAACTATGCAAGATCACGAACCTTTGGCTCACGTTCCCATAGGCGAGACTTAGCATTGCTGATAAAGGCATCTAGCTCAGCCAATGGCGTTACAAATTCATCTTTTTCAACTGGCAGTTTACTTAGGATAAATTCATCAGTCGCGCCGCAGTATGCGATGGCTTTGCAATGGTTGAACGCATCATTGAACCAATCTAACGCAGAGCTGTCCATGGCTAGCTTTTTAGCTTGGTCAGGCATGATGATACTTACTACCGCATCAAATAATACTGACGGTCCACCTGCGAGACGCTCATCAGCTTGGATACGAGTACCATCATCCAATACGACTTCTTTGTTAGGCGCTACGATTTTGACACTCGCACCCTGCGCTTTAGCAGCATCTTCAAATTTTTTGACTTCACTACTATTAGAACCTTCTGCGACTAAGATACCAATCATGCGACCTTTTAAGCTATCAGGCGTTAGGCCAATCGTTTGTACCGCTTTAGAGGTTCCCAAGTCTTGCACCGGTGCAGCCGCATCCGCTGGCTCTGGTAGCTCCATACCCAGTGCAGTCGCTACGCGATTGGCCAAGTCTTCATCGATATGGATCAAATGGCTAAGCATACGCGTACGTACATGGGCTGTATCTACTTTACCTAGCTCAAACGCATAAGCGGTTGCGATATGTGCTTGCTCAGTTGCTGTCTGACTACGGTAGAACATACGTGGCTGGCTATAATGATCGGCAAAGCTCTCATCACGTACGCGGCCTTTTACGCCATCATCTAGTTGCTCATGGAATGAGTTAAAACCACGTTTAGCGCTTTCACGAGGACGAGTTGGATCTAAGCTTTGTGGCTCATAGAGTACACGTGTCTTAGGCACTTGCATCTGCATATGACCATCTTGCTGATTGTTGGCAAACGGACATTTTGGTGCATTGATAGGAATCTGGGCAAAGTTTGGCGAGCCTAAACGTGATAGTTGAGTGTCCAAGTAACTGAACAAACGACCTTGTAATAATGGGTCATTACTAAAGTCAACGCCAGGCGGCAAATGCGATGGGCAGAATGCTACCTGCTCAGTCTCTGCAAAGAAATTATCAGGATAGCGGTTCAGTACCATCTTACCCACGACTTTCACTGGCACCAACTCTTCTGGAATCAGCTTGGTCGCATCAAGATGGTCAAATGGGAACTCATTAGCTTCTTCTTCGGTAAATAACTGTACACCAAACTCCCACTCAGGATAGTCACCGTTGTTGATTGACTCAAACAAATCACGGCGATGATAGTCAGGATCAGCACCTGAGATTTTTACTGCCTCATCCCACGTGGTTGACTGTACGCCCAATACTGGCTTCCAATGGAAACGTACAAAGGTACTCTTACCTTCTTTATTGATTAAGCGATAGCTATGAATACCGAAGCCTTCCATCATGCGTAGGCTACGTGGCAGACCACGATCACTCATCAGCCAAATTAGATTGTGCATGGTTTCAGGACTTAGTGAGACAAAATCCCAAAACGTATCATGAGCAGAAGCTGCTTGCGGGAAACCGCGATCTGGTTCTGGTTTTACCGCATGGATCAAATCTGGAAACTTCATCGCATCTTGGATAAAGAAGATTGGCATATTGTTACCAACGATATCCCAGTTACCTTCTTCTGTATACATTTTCACAGCAAAACCGCGCACATCACGTGGTGTATCTTTTGAGCCTTTGTTACCGGCTACCGTTGAGAAACGCGTGAATAATGGCGTTTGCTTACCTGTTTCGGTCAATACTTTGGCAGTCGTATATTCTTCTAGAGACTCTGTCAGCTCAAAATAACCGTGTGCGGCACTACCACGAGCATGGACGATACGCTCAGGGATACGCTCATGGTCAAAATGATTGATTTTTTCACGTAATACAAAATCCTCCAATAGCGTCGGTCCACGTGAGCCTGCTTTTAGAGAGTTTTGGTTGTCAGCGATGGCCACACCTTGTTGCGTGGTTAATACTTTAGTGTCGTCATCTGCGCGCTGATGTGTTTCACCACCATTGCCACGTTCCATATTCATGTCTTTGGCGGGGTCCGTATGATCGATATTATTATTCATAAAAAGTCCTAGCTAATAGATTGAGAGTGCTCTTTTAAATCATTAAAAGAGTGCCTACACAGGTTTGATATCCTTTGAGATAGTGGTGACTTCATCTGTCATTTATTTATCTGTGTTTTCAGCATTGCCGAGCGTTAAATTGATACCGCACTAAAATTCGTAAAGGAATAATAGGCTTAGGCCTTATACTACCCAAAAAATAAGTCAAATATAGTTGCGTATATAGTAAACCTTGTTGATATTTAGTTAACGTTTATAGACGCCATAAAGCGACTACTTTAGATGGTCTTAAAGGCGCATAAACGTTAACAATAGAATCCTGTAATGTAGTTATTCTTTAAGGTATGCTTTTTATGCAGTACTAGAGATTATTGATAAATAAGTTGGCAGGGTTTTAGCCTTATATTTATCTTTTTTATATTATTAAATTCAGATAATTTCGATACAAGAAAACCGAGCGCAAGCTATACATTAGTATGGTTAGCGAGGATGACGATGTAGCGGGTTTATAGGGATTTGACGATGCGACTATTTTTTATATAACTATAAGGCTACCTATCATGTTACCAACTCTAAGCTCCCCAACTAAAAAACCTTATCACTCATTGCTAGTAGGCGCGTCAATGGGTCTAATGGCATTAACGTTCAGTCAAACGGCTGCTGCTATCACGACCAAAAACGTAACTTATACGGTCGATGACCAAGCATACGAAGGCTATTACGCCAAGGCAGATAAGCCAAATGCACCTTTTATCTTATTGATTCATGATTGGGATGGTCTAACTGACTATGAGCGCAAACGTGCTGACATGTTAGCGGCTGAAGGCTACAACGTATTGGCGGCCGATATGTTTGGACAAGGCATTCGCCCCACTTCTATCGAAGAAAACAAACGCCTAACTGGGGAGCTATATGATGATCGTAATAAAATGCGTCGCATATTGGCAGGGGCATTAACAGCAGGACAACTACAAGGCAATGATGTGCGCAAAGGCACGACTATGGGCTATTGTTTTGGCGGTACGGTCGCGTTAGAGTTAGCACGCTCAGGCTTTGAGCAAAAAGCCTTTGTACCCTTCCACGGTGTATTCGATATTCCAACGGGTCAAAGCTATGACAAAACTACGGGAGAAATCCTAGTATTTCACGGTTCTGCTGACCAATCTGTCTCGCTAGAGAGCTTTGCGACTTTGGGCAAGACCTTAGAAGCAGCCAAAGTACCTCATGAGATGGTTACCTACAGCGGCGCGCCACACGCCTTTAGCGTGTTCGGTAGTGATAGATACGATGCACGTGCAGATCAGCGCTCTTGGAAGCGTTACTTAGATTTTTTAGCAGAAGAATATAAATAATCCAGTGGCACAAGTCGAATAAGTAATAATATAAGCAAGCCCAAGCAAAAAGACACCTCAATTAAGATCCGATAACGATCCATTGAGGTGTCTTTTTATTTATTTAATTTTTGCTCACGCTTTAAAACTTAGCGCTTATAAAATACCAATAGTTGATTATTAGCAGGCATTGCATATGTTTTAGAGAGTTGTATATGGTGAGCATTTGCTAGATTAACGACATCTTCTTTATCGCGAATGCCGCTGTCAGGATTACCTGCTCTCAACATCCTATCAAATCGTTGATTGCCCTCACTGGTATATTTACCATGCTCATTAAAAGGGCCATATACAATCAGCTTACCGTCAACAGGTAGCGCCTCACCAGCCAATGCAAATAATCGCTCTACCAAAGCCCGACTAATGATATGCAAAGTATTAGCCGTAAATATCACATCATAAGGTAAGTTGAACTGGCTATTGACAGGTACGGAATCCGTACTCAAATCAAACGCTAATGGCGAATATAAATTAGGCGCAGGATAAGCATTGTGCCAAGCGATTATATGGCGATGATTACCAGTCACATCGCTAGTTTGCCATTTTAATTGTAATAAATGAGGCGCAAAGTAAACGCTATGCTGACCTGTTCCAGAGCCAATCTCTAACAAACGATTACAGCATTGTAGCTCTGTTTGAAGTATTTCTAGAATAGACTGTTTATTATTTTCACACGCTTGAGAAAACGGCAATGCAGAAATATCTACTTTATTATTTGGATTATCACTATCCAGATTATCGTCTTGCATCACTATTCTCCCAAACAGTCTATTGTGCTCTCAGTATTGATAGCAGTAGATTAACAAGCACTGTCTAATACTACCTTAGTGGCCACTAAACAACTCATACTAGTAAATACCCGCCTCTACCCCAGCAGCCAACGTCATAGCAAGCTCTTCTACTTGCTCAGCAAAGCTATCTTGCCAATCGCCCTGTAGTATCAGCGCCTCTTGAATCCATGACCAACGTAGCCCCGTTGTAATCGTTTTGAGCGCAAGCTTGGTACCTGTACCATCATGCCCTGCCCGTATATATACTGCAAACGGCATACCTTGCTTCTCTTCTAACACGGGATAATAGCAGCGATCAAAAAAGTCCTTGGTCAGCCCTGCCATATACGCCAGATTTTCAGTCGTACCTAGTAGTAGCGCATCAGCAGCCAATACATCCTCAGGCTGCGTATCCTGCGGTGATTTCAAAATGACGTTGATATCTATATCAGGATGATTGGCACCGTCATAAGCTGCCTGCGCCAATTTTTGAGTATTAGGCGATGGCGCATGAGCGACGATGAGTAAAGTCTTAGTAGACATATTAGGCGTCTGTGCCATTGTTAAACACTAGATTTTGAGTAATGGCAGGATCCAAGCTATTGCCTACTGGACAGGTCAACGCGGTTTTATAAAACCGTTTTAAGGTACTCTCGTCCAATGCTTTCGAAAAATTAACCACAACGTGTATTTCACTCACACGCCTTGGTTTGGCGGCCATGACTTTGGTGACCTCTGCGGTCGTACCTGAGATATCGATATCCATCGCTTCGGCTTTGATACCAATAATCGTTAAGATACAACTGCCCAAACTGGTCGCTAGCAAATCAGTCGGAGAAAAAGCTTCACCCTTACCATGATTGTCCGTCGGCGCATCAGTGATGATTTGATTATTCGACTGTAGGTGAATGGCTTGGGTGCGCAAATTGCCTTGGTAGGTTACTTTTGAGGTGGTCATAATCTTGCCTTAGTTTATTAAACTAGCTGCCTGAGAAATAAAGATGCTGTGATAGTTATTTGATAGATGCTAAGATAGCGAGTATTTGTGCAAACATTAGTTCTGTAAAGGAAATTGTAATATGTATGTGTATGAGCTCTCAGAATACCAAGTTTATCAATTAAAATCGATAGACCCAGCATTAGGTGGTAACTGGAAAACCATTCTTATCAGTATTTTGCCGCAGCTCGATATACCCAGTCGTAAAAGTGTGTACGAAAAAATATTATCAAAAAGGAACATTAGCCCAAATTTTACTTATATTATTCCAGATGATTTGAGAAGTTTGTTATCTAAAACAGCAATTCGTCATCGAGAGCTAAAAGCAATTGCTATACAGATGTTGAAATTTATTGAGTCCAAGCCGGATTCATATGATGCTATTGAACTTGCTGATAAAGTAGAGGCGATGATCGATTATCTTAACCGTATTGATATAGGTGATCATATTTTAGACCAAAAAAGTCGTGAAAGTATAAAAAAAGCATTTTTGTACGATTTAGCATTTTGGATCGATAATGTAAATCTTATAGTACAACCTGGTATAAGGCACTTAAATACTGATATCGTAAAAACATACTTTAAAGAAGTATTTATTAGACCTCTTGCAAAAGTAGTTGTAAGACGCAACGTATATTATTGAACTCTACTTACTTAATAGATATGCCAAACATAGATAAGCTACTCAAACAAAATAACGCTGGTTTTAAACGCTACACTGGCAT
>Ga0208014_1000281_pt1 | contig 24420 bp, 21 predicted proteins | sample 25_taG_FD_184099 | JGI IMG/M metagenome (GOLD analysis project Ga0208014, IMG submission 184099) | Marine viral communities from Cariaco Basin, Caribbean Sea - 25_WHOI_OMZ (SPAdes) (version 2) | ecosystem: Environmental > Aquatic > Marine > Oceanic | place: Caribbean Sea: Cariaco Basin...
ACCGATACGACTGGCACAATTTGAGCCGTTATGACTTTCAGTATTGCCAAAAAGTGGCACAATTCAAACCGAAATACCTGGCACTAACCGACCGAAATCACTGGCACAATTCGAACCGAAATAGCCAAAGGAGAATAATTCCCACAAACCCGTGGTGGAAATTCTGGACTCAAAAAGAAAATTAAATTAGGAAAGATTAAAGAACTTCACTTTTAAATTAGGCCTAAATTAAATCGGGACTTCAATAACAGCAATTATTTCTTTCTACTAAGAATATTAATATCTGGACCTAAACAAGTCTTCAGCTTATTCTTTCTATATTCTGGCTGAGTTTAAAAAATTTTCAGGAGCCTGCATTTCCTGCATTTTTTGCATATCCGGATCTTAAAAGGCTATGTCCTATCCTGAGCAGACCTATTCGATCCTAACAGTGTTTCTTCAATATCCGATTGCCTGTACCGCACTCTGGTCCCAATCTTATAAGGCTTCAAAATTTCAAGTCTTCCCCATTGGTGAAGAGTGCGCAAAGAAATCCCCAGCAGCTCTGATACATCTTTTCGGCTTAACCATACTTCAGGTTCTTTAGGAGTGAACTGTTTCGAAAATTCGGCCAGGAGCTTTTCCACCCCTTCAAGAATTTCTTTTTTAAATTCTTCCGGGTCTACTTCGTAGAATTGAATCGTTTTTTTCTCCATTATTATCTGAAATCCCAGGGAGCAATAGGATTAGACTCCTGCCAAAGGCCCCGTCTATTGTTTCTGGCCTCTTTTTCCAATTCATCATAGCTGAAATCGTCAGAGTACTTCTTGAAGTGCCATGCATATCCCAATCGAACCATTTCCTTATTGACATTGATGCCCTCCTCATTTACTATTTCACCAATCATTCTTCCTCCCATATCAAAGTCTCCTTCAGTGAGAATAGTCACCTGTTGCCCAAAACAGAGGTCGGATAGGACTGTTTTAGCTTTATTGCCATATGGCTGACTTCCTCTTTTCTCAGGTGCGTCTATATGCTGCAGACGGAGCATTAGGGGTAGCTCCCCGTTATAAAGAAGTTCAGCTGTATCACCGTCTACAACTCTAATGATCTTTCCTTTGAGGGCCAGCTTTCCTTCAGGAAGATTTTCAGTAGTATTCTCTTCTTTTTGATCCAGAACAGCCTTACTACTATTTGCAGAAGGTTCCTGATCACTACGACGTGCTTCCACTGATCGTTGACAGGAGGAAAGAAATATTAAGGCAGATAAAATAGTATAGGTTAATTTCACAATCACTTCTTAGTCTTGAACAAATTTCTCGTAGGGTAAAGCTTGAATATTAACAGCGAAATTAAGCTCGGAACCGGTTCCCATTCCCGAAGTGGTTATCCCTATCACTTCTCCTTGTAAATTAAAAAGAGGTCCGCCTGAGCTACCACGATCTATAGTTGCGTCAATTTGAATTCTATCATTTTCTCTAAAACCAGAGATTGTACCTTTAGTAAAAGAATTAGATAAGCCTTTTGGGCTCCCAATTGCAAATATATCTTCACCTACCCGAGGTGCCTTTTTTGCTATTCTCAAGGGTGTATGCGTTTCATAAGTGGTTCTAAAGATTATGTAATCCAAATTATTGGAGAAGCTGCGAGCCAAAATCTCTGTAATCTCATAAGGCTCATTATTTATACTAATTATTGCGTTCTCACTATCCTCCAAGACGTGATAATTAGTAACACCCACTCCTGGTGCAATAAAAAACCCACTTCCCTGGGAAATTTCCTCATTCCCATTGATGGTGTAAATCATAAAAACTTCTTGCTGAAGTTGCTCAAATAGATCTGACAAATTATTAGGCGCTTCAGACTCAGGTTCTTTCAGGTTTTGTATGCCCCTTAATGAAGTAGTTCCAGGAGAGGGCGAGGAAATGGAAGATTCATCTACGTTTCTTTCAGAATACCTATTTTCGGCATCTCCCCTGCCCCCCAAAGATCTATCAGGTCGTTTACAGCTCACACTGCACAGAAGTACTATAAAAAATATACTTGATAATATTCTCATATATTGTTACTGACTTTTGGAATGATTTGAATCGAAAATCTTTTGTTATTTTCTTCTACAGGCTCTCGACATAGCCCATGAAATCCACTTCCGGAAATCAAAACTTCTACGTTCTTTTTGCGAAAATCAATATTATTTTTCTGCCAGAGATTGTATACAGCAAGTGCTCTCTCATAGCTTGTTTTATAGGCATATGGGGAATTTTTATCATACCGTTGATTCCATGTATTTGCCATGTTACCTTCAATTACCAACAAATAAGAGAAATCAGGATTTTGCTGCTGTAGGTCGTTGAGAAAATTTTCGAGCTTCTTCCCTATTTTTACTGTCGGTTCAATGTATTCTGGAAGTATCTCTGTCTTTTCTGGCTCAAATATTTCCTGCCCCATAAGTTCTTTGGCAACAAATTTTTTACAAGTTTCAAGATAATAGAATTGCCCATCAGCTTGTAAGGGTTTAAACTGCTCTTCCAACTGCACAATTTTTTCCAATTGGTCTACTCTTGCTACTGTTTTGGCTTGTTCCATTTTAAGGTAAACTACTGTTAGCACAAAAAGAACCAACATTACAAAGAACATAGTGGTCATAAGGTCAGAAAAACTGACCCAGAAGAAGTCATTCTTTTTTTTACTTCCCGCCATTAGATGGTAAAAAATTTAAAAAGAATTACACCACAAGTTATAGTTCCAACTACTGCTAAAACTATACTGCCAACTGTGACTAATTTTGATTCCTGTATTTGTGCCGGTTTATCCCTAAGAATATTCAACAATTCCTTAATGGTTTCGTCTTGCTGAGTAACCTTTTGATTTAGTCCTGATAATTCTGAAGATACATTTTTCAAATTATCGACATCTCTTTTTATTGCTTTGATGTTACTACTTTCATCGTCAAAAACCTCTCTTGTCTTCTTTCTAAGATCTTCAAAGAGTTTCTCAAAGCCAGAACTTATTTCAACATCTTTATCATTGAATTCTTGAAGGCGCTTATTGAACGATATCTCCAAATTGTCAATCATTTTGCCCGTATTGCTGTCAAAATCTGCAATGCGATCGCTTATTACTTGTTCTCTAGCATCAAAGTTTTTAAAATGGCTCTTGAGATAAGTAGAGTTATCGGAAATTGTCCCCGCATTAGAATCAAAGCGATTAATGATTTCGGAAAGCTCTCCAACCTTCTGTAATTGCTGGTTTATAGCGAGATTTAATTCCCGCGTATTTCCTATGAACCCATTCATATTATCCAAGTATGCCGCCAGGTCCTGTAATTTCTTAAAGGAACTTTTTAGTTGCTGCATTACATCTATGTTGTATTTAGCAATATTGGCTACATCAATTCTTTTTAATTCCTGGACAACTTGTAATTGACTATCAAAAGTTTGTCTTACCTCGTTTACTGTACTACTAAAGCTATTCATGTTAGTAGTAAAGTCCCGATTGAATTTAAGAAGGTTCGTCTGTAGGGAATAAATACTTGAAGAAGTGTTCTTTGAAAGGATAGGTAATAATTCTGTCTGGATAAAGGTGAAAAAACCGTGTTTCTGATGTTCAACCTCTTTCCTGGCTTTAAAAAAATAAAAATTACTAAGAATTGTAAAAGCTAATCCTGAGACACTGGCAAACATCGCTATTTTAACTCCATTTAAGAGAGCATCTATTCCCCCCAAAGCTTCGTTATTTGTTCCATTTTCCGTCACCGTGTTGGCTACTTCAGCATTCCCAGATACAGCTTCAGAAATCTGGCTAACTGCTTCAGCAGATATTTCCGGCATAAACAATAGCCCTCCCACAATTCCTAACATAGTTCCCATTAAACCCAAGTATAACGGAGTTGGAAGATGATTACCTATCTCATCATCAACCTTATCAATGTTCCGATCTACGATATCCTTAACTAAATTAAAATCGCTTACGGCACCTTTATTCCGTAGTAGATATCCATTTACCGAGCTCAGAATATCTTTTAAGGTCTCATTTTTTTCTCCTTTGTAATCTACTAAGGAGATATTTATTCTTTCCGACATCTGAGCCTATTTTCTATTACTATTTTCTTCATATTCTAAATCGTCGTAATCTTCTGGGAACTCTAATTCTCCAGGGAATTCTTCTTCTTCATCTTGTGTCTGTTCTTCAGAAATAAATGAAGAATCTGAATCTCTATAACCCTCAGGAGCTTCTGTCATTTTTGAAGAAAACTCAGAAGAATTATTCTGAAACGCGTCTGGATTCTTAAGAATCTCATCTACATCAATTGATTTAATCCTTTCTTCAGGGACAGAAACTTCCACCACACTGAAATTTTTGATGCTCTGGATAGTTTTTTTATAATTTCTAATTTTGCGTCGATTCCCCCAGAATACATATCCCTGAAGTAGTATAATTGCACCAATGATGATTACCAGAATTATATCATGTGAATTCTCCATTATTGAAACTTTATTTTAGCTTTATTTTCATCTTGCACCTGCCATTTACCATCTACTCTGTGAGCTATTCCCTTCTGAGTAGTGATGATTTCCCCTGCAAAATTTTGATTACTATTTTCCGGTTTACATACGGTATACAAATAGGTGTCCGGAGAATTTGCAGCCATTTTTAAAATGAATTCCGAATCCATGACTTCAAATTGAGCGGTGTCAGAAGTATGATCTTCCAGAGTGAGTTTAAATATACTCTTATGCTCATTCTTCTGCTCTGAAACATTAGAAAAAGTACTTTCCTCCGTAGCTTTTTCAGCGTAAAGACTTAGAGGCTTTTTCTCCTTAAGATCATTAGGTTTAGGACCTACCTGGTTTAGTGAGAAAGATACTTCTACTGGTTTTTCATCGTCATAAAGATTATTTTCTTTAATTGTAGTTTCCTTCTGTCTAACTTTTGTCGGAGGTTCAAACTTCTTCCTTATGTTATTCCTCTCCTTGTGTTTCACATTTTTCTCACTTTGGTAATCATCTATTTTTTCTTGAAGTTTTAGGTTTTGCTCTTTGTAATATTTTTTCCCCTCTTCTAATTTGAAATTCCTACTAATTGTTTTAAATAGGCCCCAAATAAGGAGTAGGTTGAGTACAATTGAAATAATGGCTCCATACATCCACCAGTCGATATTAGCTTCTCTGGATTCTCCAACTCGATTCTGCTTTAATAAAGTATCATCTTGAGCTACATTTTCAGTTGTGGCTTTAGAATTAGTTACTCCTAAGTTAGATGAAATATCACTCTTATCCTGAAGGTGCTCTGGCTGAGAGTCCCGTTGCCGGTTTATTTCCGGCTCATTGGCAATAACGGGTGTCCCTTCCGTACTTCTATTACAGGAGACAATTAAGAACAGGAGAAGGAAAAATGACGGAAGTCGGTGTAATCTCATACTATTTTACTTTATTTTTCTCAAGTTCATAAGCTAATTCACCAAGTGTTCCTACCAACGGATAGAAAAAAAGAGTCTCATTTATTTCCTCGTCACTCTCATTGCTCATTTCATTCAACTTATTTCTTATCCCAGTTTTAAGGGCATTGACCTTCTTTCTATGTAAAAACTCTTCTGCATAATCTAAAGAAGCTTTCTCAACACCGAAATTGTCCCTAAAAGAGTAGGTTTTATTCAAGCTAAAGAAGAATTCCAGAAAGGCATCAAAACTTTCCATAGCCTTTTCTTCGAACTCCGAAACTCTTTCATAACTAACCTTACTTCCATTCTGAGATTGAAGGTGGAAATCGGTAATAAGAGTCTCTTTGATATCATCCAGATTTAATTGATGATCATCACCAATAGAAAGTCCTCCTTTACTGGAAATTTCTTTAGGATTTTTGGGAAGCCTGATATCGATCTCCGGATTCCTTTCAAACTTGAAAATATATTTAAAGGTCTCAGCGGCAAGACGCTTTAAATTATCATGATTACTTCCTGCATCAATAATAGTGAGCAATTTAGAAGCCGTGCCTGAAAAACTTATCACTCCAGGAACCGCGATTTGCTTGCTTTTAAGCAATTGGGCAATATGATATAACTGACTGGTATAAAACAGAAGAAAGATAATTTTAAAATCATTATCTGTTCTTAGGTATTGCAGAAAATCAACGTCGACATTTCGGTCCTTCAAGGATTTGTTGTCCTTCAGACTAAAGAAAGCGTTAATGACATCGTGAGAAGAGTCACTAGCCTTAATTTTATTAACCGCCTCAATTAAGACCCCTTGTTCATTCTGTTCCAATTTCTGGATGACTTTGGAATAGTATTTTTTTACGAATCCGTTAAGATTAATATTTCTATTAAAATTATCTCCAAAGATGGCGTCGCCAGCAAATTTATAGGAACTAAAAAGGATAGGTGACTCTTCCCGATAAACAGCAACATCAGAGGTCCCTCCTCCAATATCTATCGAAACAAGAGGTCTCTCCATGGCCTGAATTCCTTCAAAACTTGTATAGTAATAAAAGGGTGTCAAGCTTTCACAAACTTTTCTGATTTTTACTTTTTCACCCAAATAGGTATGAATTAACTCCTGCCAGTCATTTTCCATTAGACTCAACTGAAATTTTAGCATACTGGCCGGATAAGACCAGGTGATTTGAGTATTCTCTATATCCCCCCCATTGAGCAAAATTTTATTCCGAATAATTTTTATCAGTTCTTCAAAGAAGCTTACCAGGATATTTTGATTTTCACCGGTACTACTATTCCATTTAAGGTTTGTTTTTACTTTTGAATTTAGGTCAAAACTCTCCTTTTCGTATTTAAAAGGGATGCTAATATTAGCAAGAGAAAATACAGGCTGATGAAAATTTGTCTTCTTATGGTAATTTATTGCGGTCCTCTGGGGGAACTGATAATTACCTTTAGAATGAATTTCTTCCGGGATCAAATCATCTCGTAGAGCCTTTAAATAACCCTCTTTAAAATCTTTGAAAGCGATTAGAGTACCAATATGAAACTTCTCAGTTTTTTCTATTTCCAGGGGTTTGGGTTTACCCTTATCAACAGAATATTCAATATGAGTGTTTGTAGTTCCAAAATCAATAGAAAAGTCAAATTGAGAGGTGCCTCCAATGCGGTCGAAAAATTGTGGAACTAAAACTCCAGCCGCAAAATTATGTTTGAGCTGAATGTAATCGAAGTTAGATTTAACCACTTCGCCGAACATGTTATATGTTTCCTCCTCTTTAAAGCGCCTTTGAACCTGATGGATTTTATCCATCGGTATAGGTTTGTTTCCAGCATCAAAGTAATTTAATTCAAACCTGTTATTATCAAAGATAAAATCAGCATCATATAGTGCAACATTATATTCTTGATGTATGGTTGCAGGAAACTTGTAGAAAGGTGTGATTCCCAAGTTGATCCTGTTTTCAATTATTGTCCCTTTATTCCCTTTTTCATCATATTCAGGTTTGTGAGCCTGATTTTTTGGGTTACTGTAGTTTCTTCTAAAGGTTATGTAGTGATCTTTCTGAATCGGTATGCGCAGAATAGCTTCCACGTAGCCGTTAGGTAGTGGCCTTAGTTCAAATCTTTTTTCACCATTTAAGGTTTGTTTCAAACTATCTACAGAAAAATATTTAAAGTAAAGAGGCTTGAGCGGCAAGAGAAAACCTTTCAGTTCATCCTCGCTTGATTTGTATCCACCGTCTAAAAAGTAGGTTTTATCCACAGGAAACTCAGTCCGAATAATTACCGGCTCCATAAAATCGCTAATGGTCAAATAAGGGTATTTATTGCCATCAACTGGAAGAGTTCTTTGATTCAGTTCCTGCTTGTCAAAATGAGGAGCCTTGGATGTGGACTCCCAGGGAGCACTAACATAAGTCAGCCTTCCATTAAAGACATCATTTGGCAGGACCAAGGGCGGATATTCTTCGACAACTTCTTTTTCCGAATTAATTACAAAATCACTGTTCTTTATTGCCTCCTGTTTTCCTTTCGCCTTCTTCAGATTAAACCCTAAAACTTCCACTATTTCACCGCCTCCTGCAATATTCAAGTTGGGCAAGTTTCTATAATGATCATCTAACTGACTCAGCTGATCTTTTAATTCCCTACTTAAATATCTATAAGTTAATTCGAAATAATTGTCAAGTTCAGTCATTTTTGAAGAGAAACTGGGAATACTATTTCGAAGCGCAAAAACATATTTTATGTATTCTGGATCTCTTTGATGTAGAGCTTTATATTCGTTATCAAGAAGAACATCGTTTCCAATTTGAAAGCCAGAAAGCTCAATTTTGTTGGCTGATGTGAAGAACAAAGTTGAGGGAGAGGTACCTCCTATAATGTTCAACGGTTCGGGCCCCTGGGTGTAATTTATCAGATAAATCTTTGATAACTGGTCAAAATTATAGGTCTGCTCATCCTGCTCCAGATATAATCTGAGGCTTTCTCCCAGCAGACGATGTTGAGGATTTGAAGATTCTATTAATCGCTCAAGGTCCCCTTTTCTATCCCAGCCAATTATTTCAATTTTGTCGGAATATTTATCGGCTTCGAAAAAGATTTGTCCAATATCTAGGGCGTCAGAAACCATTTTGTGAAATATAGTGTCTCCATCAGGCTCACCATTTGCAACTTCCTTAAAGGCAGTTTTTACAAGATCTATTCTCGCGAATGGACTTGGGATAGAAGTGATCTCTCTGCTGGAATGAGCACCATTAGGATCTTCAATAGCCTGAATGGCAACTTCATTTAGAGGATTGGAATTTTCCCATCCTTTTAAATTCTTTCCGGTATGAAATCTAAAAACGTATGCCATAACTATAATTTGTATTTATCTGCCATTAATTCCTCTGTAGTGTCATAAAAAACTTCCATAAATCTATCTTCTGTGCTTTCAGAGGTATTCATGGTTTTAGCTGTTTTATTCAAGCCTGCTGTTACACGTTCATAGTTTTTAAGACGGTTAATGCCGAAAAATCCCGAATGAGATTTCAGACCTTTAATATTGTTAAAGACATCTTCATAAGGGTTTAGAGTGAATGGTGCAAAGCCGCGTTGATTACTACTCATTTGTTGTAACCATTCCCAGTAATAATCATTAAACCTGCTCAGTTTTTGATAAAAATCCTCATTTAAGAAAGGCTCTTTAATATTCAGTCTTTTTGCGAAATCAGCGTCTAAGCTATTTCGTAATTGATTTTTAAGATAAAGGTGGAAGAAATAATATTTGCTTAGAGGTTTAAGGAGATCTGTTTTTGTACCGTCACCAAGATCATTAAAAGTCAAGGTTTGAGATTCATTTTCAACCCCAAACTCCTTTACCTTATTAACTGAAACATCAGTCTCATTAGCAAAATCTAACACTGCCAGGGCTGAAGCAAGTTCAATAAAATGAGCATCGTTTTCTTGAGCTACACTACCCTCATGATTATCATAATCTTTAACCAGTTTATCCCCCAAGTAATACATAGAGTTCACCGAGTCATTTACCCCATATTCGTAATACCGTAAAGCAGCCTTTGTTTTCGAAATAAAAGTGGATTTCTCGATATCGCTTTCGTCATCTTTTTTTACACCAAAATAGGGTAAGACAGAAACTGCTCCTACAGGTGCGGAGCGCAACAATGAATGGTTGTTCAAAGAGGGACTCGCAGATCTAATATTCTTAAGTAAAAGAGGGAAACCGGCAGCACCAGTACCACCGAAAATTGAGGAGATAATAAATATTTTGTCTCCCTGGGCGAAGCTACTTGCAAAATCTTCAAAATCTTTGGAAGTATTAAACTGGTTCAAAACTACACTTCCCATATTCGGGTTACCCTTGAAGCCCACTTCTAAATTTGCATTCAAGTTCTTTTTGCTAAAGAGCAGGGAGATTAAAGCTTTATTCTTTTTATCAAGATCCTGAAAATCTATGAATTCCTTGAATTTCTTTTTTGAGTCCTGAATATTAATCCTAAAATTAGGATTAAGAGGCGAAATTTCTGTTTTAAAAAATTGATTAGAGGTTTCTCCATCGAAGGACAACCTACTCCTTATACTTTGGTAGCGTTGAAGAATATCAACCGTTTTATTGACATCACCATTGGCCGCATCAGGATCTATTAAAATAGGAACTACAGAAGAGCTTTTACATTTTACACCGGCGGCAATTAAGAAACTTAAGGACTTTAAAACCCTGGCTCCTGTACCACCTATTCCGAATACATATAATTTAGACATTGAGTGATTTTTTTTAGAATGGGACGTAAGATGAATTTGGACTTTTCCATTTAAAGACAAAAGAGAGCAGGACCATTAAAAGTACAGTCCACATGGCATTAATCATGGCAAACATCATCATGTCAGATGAAAATGAAGTGGGAACAGGTTCACCAATGGAAGCAAAAATTTCCGTGAGATCATTATTTGCGGATACATATGCTATAATGGCGCTCAAGATACCTCCTACCAAAAGATTTATAGCCCAAATACTTATTTTGGCAGTACCAGGACGATCTATAACATAATAATAAGCGACAGTCAGAACCAAGGATACCAAAATTGAATAAATGGCTACCGGGAAATAAAGGTCATTGTCATACATTTGATCTGAAAAGCTTCCTAAATAGGCTCCTCCCCAGAGTTCATAGAAATTAGCAACTAAGTCTTTCAAAATGGTAATTATTTAGTTAGTTATTTTATGGGTATGGTTATATTAAAATATTCATCGTTCCCACTTAGTTGATTATATGCTTGGGAAACACCTTCTACCAGATTACCAAAGCCGAAGGTTTTAGTTTTTTCAAGGCTGTCATTACGAATTTGTCTATCATCATCACTATGAGCTCTCTTTATCCAGGTGGGAATCCTTTTTTTAAGAGCAAATTTTAAATCTTCGGAAACCATTCCATCTGCCTTAAAAAGTATGGCGTGGGTAAAGTTTTTATTACTAATGCTTACCAAAGTAGATGGATCCATCTTTATCAAGCCTTGGTCTCTAAAGTCTATATTCTTACCTTTTACAAGACCGATGTCCTTAATATTAAATTCTGGATTGGCAAGTTTATAATTAGCCTCATCCAATAAATATTTATCATCTACTGGAAGGTCACTTAAATCGGCTAACACAGTAAATTCAAGCTCTCCTCTTTTTGGATAACTGACGACCTCAATATCTCGCCCTCTTGCTTTTATTCTTCCGTTGTTTGCAGTTGCGGTAAGAATTTCAGTTGGGATATTAGTGAAATTGGCAAAAGTAAAAAGTGCTTCATCTTGGTATCCAGGAGCTTTCTTTAACTGGGGTGCAATGTTATTAGCAAAAACATTCATGAGATTAGCAGGAGCAATTACGAAATAGTAATAAGGTCTTGCGGTTATACCTGAAAGACCTTTATTATTGATATCGTAGTATGTACCTTTAAAGTCACTGCTAAAACCATAAATCCTGGTTACAAGATCAGGATTTTGTTTTCCGGCTTTTAAAAATGCATTCTGAGTATAAGTCCGTAGCTTATTTAGAGCAGATGGAACATCAGGCTCTCCTTCTGGAGAATAGATAAAATCTGCCATTATTACAGAAATTACCTCACCCTCCTGGTTTTGTAATACAGCATTTAAAATTTCCTCAAAATTACTGCTCCCTTTGTTGCCTTTGTTAGCCGTAGAATTTGGAGATAACTTCTCTGAAATTTTAATATTATCTACTCCAAAATTGGTGGGAGTTAGTTTGTTATTTATTAAATAAAATTCAGTCTCCAGGTCTATGTTATTCTCATTGTCTACAGCCACAAGTAAATCGCGAAACACGTCTTTAAAAGCTGTATTCCCATTGATGTAACCATCCATGCTAAGCGTGTTCTCAAAATAAATTTTTACGGTAGCATCCAAAGGAGTATTAGGCGGCAATGGGACAGAGACTGTAGAATCATCGTTATTAGTACTTGATCCCCGTACATGATCACTTTTACAAGAAGCAACAACAAAAAGGATCAATATGAATGGTAAAAAAAAGTTGCGATTTTTCATTTAAAGGTATTTGGACTTCTCGATTGTTTTATTTGCTAATGAATCTTGGAGTTACAATAACCCACTACGTTTACCGAACATAGGCTTGAGCTCATCCCAAAAACCTTGTTCGATTATTTCTAAAAGATTAATATTGTTGTACTCATGACTTGGCTCTTCCAGGGTGAAAGTTCGGATAACTATACCTGCGTTAGGTACCTCAGGAAGCCAATGTGTTAGATGTAAAGAGTAAACTCCTTTACTACCTACTCCAAGATGATTTTTAATCCTGGTTGTATAATTGGAACCTTTACTGCTACCTACATACAATACAGAACCAACTTCATCCCAATCTTCTGAAGGTTTATTTACCTTGGACAATGCATGTATTTTTTTCCTTTTATACTTCAGAAGAGCTGACTGAATATCCTGAATAGGAAGAGGATTTCTTAGACTAATAGTGTAAATCAGATTCTCTTTCATGCCTGCACAGTGAAGCCTAATTATCTTTCGAAGTTCCAGACTGTTTTTAGGGTTGAGCTCATCAAAGGAAAAGTAGAGGGGCTTTAAAAATTGTGCAATTGAACATTTACCCAATAGCTTTTGAGAATCAAATAGAAGTTCAATTTGATTTTTTTTTATTTGGGCAATATCTACACTCATAATAAGCAGGTTTTTCAGTAGCAGGTTCAGTCTCAATGAAAAGACTATTTCACCTGGAGTTATACCACTCTTTTAATTACGATTTGGGTAAATCTTACTCAGACAATACCTTTTTCAGGTATAGCCTATCGTGCTTAACGAGTGTAGGGAAAGGGCTAAGCGGGTCCAATTTAAGAAAAAAAGTTAAGGGTATGTAAATAAAAAAAGACAAACTCATATAAATTAACAATTACGTGCCACAGATCTTCAATGTTTTCCTTTCTGACATTTTTCCTTAACGAAATATTAATAGATTTACAGGTAGGACCAAACCAGCCTAAAAATGACCATAGCCGAATACCTCTCCCACCTCAATAGACTTTACCTTACTGGACATGCAAGGGAACATTCCTACCGCGGAGATCTTCAAACCTTGTTATCTACTCTTTTACCAGATATCCTGGTGACCAATGAACCAGCAAGAGTGAGTTGTGGTGCTCCAGATTATATGCTCTCACGCAAAGGTGTGCCTGTAGGTTATGTGGAAGCCAAGGATATAGGTGTGGATTTAGATTCTAAGGGTCTTAAGGAACAATTTGAGAGGTATAAATTGGGTCTTACCAATCTTATCATTACCGATTATCTCAATTTCAGGTTTTACAGGGAAGGAGAATTTGTTACTGAAATATCCATTGGCAGTTTAGAAGGTGGTGAGATAAAACCTTTACCGGGCAATTTCGAGCATTTTACGCACCTCATTTCTGACTTTGCGTTAGTTGTCACTCAAAGTATTAAATCTCCTACCCGACTGGCAAAAATGATGGCCGGTAAAGCAAGACTAATGGCCGATGTCATTGAAAAATCTTTGAATAGTGATGATGAACAAGAGAAAAGGACAAACCTAAAGTCCCAGATGATTTCTTTTCAGCAAATGCTCATCCACGATATTACAAACAGGTCCTTTGCCGATATTTATTCCCAGACCATTGCCTACGGAATGTTCGCAGCGCGTTATCACGATCCTACGCTGCCAACTTTTTCTCGCATGGAAGCAGCAGAGCTTATACCAAAAAGTAACCCGTTTCTAAGGAAGCTTTTTCAGGACATTGCCGGTTTTGACCTGGATGATAGACTTGTTTGGATTGTCGAGGAACTGGTGAGCATCTTTCTTGCTTCAGATGTTTCGAAGATCATGAAGAACTTCGGAAAAAGCACTAAACAGGATGATCCTGTTGTTCACTTTTACGAAACATTTTTAGGTGAATATAATCCTGCCCTTAGGAAAGCACGAGGAGTGTGGTATACCCCGCAACCGGTGGTGAACTTCATTGTGCGAGCCGTTGATGATATCCTGAAGGATGAATTCGATCTCCCACAGGGTTTAGCAGATACAAGCAAAACAAAGATCACCGTAAAAGTTCCCACCCATGACAAACGTTATGCCGGCGGAATGCGTGATTATGAGCAGGAAGTACATAAGGTGCAGATATTGGATCCTGCCACTGGAACCGGAACTTTCCTGGCCGAAGTTGTACGTCAAATTCACAAGAAATTTGAAGGCCAACAAGGCATCTGGACCCGATATGCCACCGAACATTTAATCCCTCGCTTAAATGGCTTTGAATTACTGATGGCGAGTTACGCGATGGCTCACCTCAAAATGGATATGCTGCTTACTGAAACAGGCTACAAACCAGCAGATGATCAACGCTTCAGGATTTTCTTAACCAATTCCCTTGAAGAAGCTCACCCGGACACAGGAACTCTTTTCAGCTCCTGGCTGTCAGACGAAGCTGACCAGGCAAATGCTATTAAGCGGGACACACCAGTGATGTGCGTGATTGGAAATCCCCCCTATTCTGTCAGTAGTTCGAATAAAAGTCAATGGATCGAAAATTTGACTGCTGATTATAAGAAAAATTTGAATGAAAAAAATATCCAGCCATTGTCAGATGATTATATAAAGTTCATCAGGTTTGGACAATATTTTATCAAAAAAAATGGAGAAGGAATTTTAGCCTATATAACTAACAACAGTTTTCTCGATGGGGTGATCCATAGGCAAATGAGGAAAAACCTTTTAGAAAGTTTTGATAAAAACTACATCTTGAATTTACATGGAAATTCTACCAGAAAAGAATCAGCACCAGATGGCTCTGTGGATGAGAATGTATTTGACATAAAACAAGGAGTATCCATTAATATTTTTGTCAGAACTGGAAGAAGAAATAAAGAATTGGGTGAAATCTACTATTATGATCTATTTGGAAAGCGAGAAGCCAAATATGAATTTTTAATCAATAATTCGATATCCAGTATAGAATGGAAAATTTTAAGAAATGAGTCTATTTACCATTTTTTTGTTGACAAGGATTTTTCAGAAAAAGCTTCATATGAAAGAGGATTTTCTACGAATGATCTTTTCAAAATAGGCGCAAGTGGAATGAAAACTGAGCGAGATGGATTAGTACTACAATTTAATCCACACGCAGTAAACGAAATAGTAAATGATTTAAAAAATTCAGAAGTAGAAGAGTTTAGATCTCGACACAAATTATCAAAAGACGGAAGAGATTGGAAATTGTCTTGGGCTAAGGAAGATATAGTACAAAATCATTCTCAACTGATAAAAATACATTATAGACCTTTTGATTTCAGATACACTCAATATACTGGAAAAAGTAAAGGATTTCAAGCATATCCAAGAAAGGAAATAACCGACCACTTTGTCAATCATAAAAATTTAGGCCTTATTCACCTTCGACAAAACAATGTCAATGAAGAATTTGTGTCTCTAATCACAAATGTAATGACGGAGAAAGGATCTTTGGTTTGTGGTAATTATTTCATCAGCCCCCTCTACCTTTATCCAGAATCTTCCGACCAAAAAAGCACGGTCAACGACCAGCAGAATCGAGTTCCAAATCTCGATGAGGAAATAATTGACAGAATAGCTACAAGTATAAATCATGCTTTCCTTCCAGATGAAAACCTTGTCTGCGATTTAGAAGCTGGTTTAGATGGTACTTTTTCACCTTTAGATATTCTTGACTATATATATGCAGTTCTACATTCTCCGGAATACCGGGAAAAATACAAGGAATTTTTGAAAATAGATTTTCCGAGAGTACCTTATCCAAAGAATGCTGAGCAATTTTGGAAGCTTGTGGAGCTGGGTGGTCAAATACGGGAGCTGCATTTATTAGAAAGTTCGCTTTTGGAGAAGCGAATTACCGGCTATCCTGAAGATGGGGACAATATCATAACCCGCAAGATCACCAAAACCAACCCTGGCTATGAACCTCATTCTGATACACATGGTAAAGTTTGGATCAATGACGAGCAATATTTTGACAATGTGCCCCTCGTTGCCTGGGAATTCTACATCGGCGGCTACCAACCGGCACAGAAGTGGTTAAAAGATCGTAAGGGTCGTGAATTGAGTTTTGAGGACATTTTACATTACCAGAAGATGATCGTAGCGCTAACCGAGACTAATAGGCTGATGAAGGAGATTGATAAGGTGGGGGTGATAGTCGAAGAATCTGAAGTTGAAATCAGTGACTAAATTCAAAAAAAAAGGTTTTTCGTGGAAAATAATATTCAACGGTTGCAACGGCTACAGATAAGAACCAATAGCTGATTATCAAGGCATTACGATAATAAATAATAAAACAGCCAACGGTTGCAACCGTGATAGCAACGGCACCGCAACGGCTATAACCAAAAAGCGGTTGCAACGGCTAATTGATCCTTTTAATATTCTTTAGATTTGTATACAAATGCGCTTTTACAGCAGACAACTATTAAAAAATGAATAATTCAAAGGAAACTGATAATGGATCTACATCCATTTACCCATTCGTGATTGGCAGTGTTATAATCTTAATTCTGTGGGTCATTTCTATTTTTGTTTTGGAAAGTATATTTGGTGACGTAAAGAATGAAAAGGCCGCTTGGTTTGGTGATTCATTTGGAGGTATTAATTCTCTCTTTTCTGGATTGGCCTTTGCGGGAATAATATATACCATCCTCTTGCAAAGAAAGGAACTTCAATTACAGCGCCAGGAGCTTAAAGAAACGAGACAAGAATTAAAGAGATCCGCAGATGCTCAAGAGAAATCAGAAGCAGCGTTAACTAAGCAAATTGAACTTATGAATTATACTGCTCAACTTAACGGGATGAGTAGTTCATTGTCATATTATATTTTTGAAGCTACGAGCAACCTGGAGACAGGAAGGAAACGTGCAGATTTTAGAGAATTAGCAAAAAGAAAAACCGAACAAATGGATGAAATCTTGACCAATTTAAAACACTTTGGCACATACTGAAGCGAATACTCAAGCGGCCTAAAAAAATAATCCGAAATTTTCCTGGATTTACTAAACCCAGGCTACTTTTTTTCCGCAATATTTATTTTTGCATAATCAACGGCTGAGAGGTTGCATCTACACGAACACTTTCAAATTGATTTTCAACACTTTAAATGTATTAAAATTAAACATTCAACGGCTGCAACAGTGATTATTGCTTTTATCGCAACAGCACAGCAACGGCTAAATCAAATGCGGTTGCAAGCGATTGCAACGGCAGGTAATTATCTTACAGCTCAGGAACTGGATTAGGAAAGGCGAATACGGTAGGGCTTGTGCATTTAATGTTTACCAGGGCACTTTTTTCTGCAGAATATCTATTTTTGCCCAAGAGTAGCAACTGCGCTTGCAACGGCTCAATAGGCATTAACTGTGCTGATAATGAACTTTTTAGTTTTGTAATTTCTTCAGCATAATCTTTTTTGCAACCGCGAAGCAACTGCAGTAGCAACCGCAAATGTCAAATTTTGCACCAGGCAATCGCAACAGTCAAAAGTTTTACTTCTATGAGTTCCAGGTTTAATATTCCCAACAACATAATTTTTCAGAGTTATTTCCTATTCTGGAAGGACGCTAATCACGTAGAGGAATTTTATATGCAAAGACTTGAAAGTTACCTCTACAATTATAGTCATGAGCAAAGCAAAATAGAGGATTCTTCAGGAGGTATTAAATTATACTATTCTGGTGTGACTAAAGACGGAATAGAAATCACAGAAAATGATTTTATTCACCAGGAAATTTATAAATTAAATAGAATTCCTTTAGAAAGTGTAGACTTTGACGGAAGAAAGAGAGTGGAGTTCTACCGGCAGTACCTTCAAAAAAGATTAATGAACATCTTAATGGGAGAAACTAAGCCTTTGCCAAAACCGGAGATCGATTTAGATGCAAAAATTACCCGTACCACCTGGTTTAAAATAGGATTAACTTTTGCCACTGGTCAAGCTCAGGAACTTTATGAAAAATACAAGCAGGAGAAAGGTCACTTCAGGAAAATTGCTATTAAATTAGGTTTTAAAGAAACTGATCGTCCTTATTTTTCCGAGACCATCAATAACAGCACTATCAGTAATAAGAACCTCTACTCTAGCCCGGATAAGCTTAAAACCATATACGCCTATTGTCAGGTAAAGAATATTGAAGTATGTCCTGATTTTATAGCTCAAATCGAATCCGTTTAAATCCCTTCCAATAAACCGTACTGAAACTGTACTGGTACGGCAATGAGTACCAAACTTACTGCAGCACATTTGGCTTATCAATTAAATCAAAAGTCAAATGGAAAACATTTTCTTACAGGGCACCACTACAGATAAGTTGGTGGACCTCATTTCTCAAGATGTAAAGCGCCAACTTGAAGCGTTTAAAAAGGAATTAACAAACGAGCAGGCAAATGACGAGCTCCTTACCCGGGAGGAAGCATGCCAATTCCTAAAAATTAATTCGTCGACGCTGTGGGCGTGGACCAACAAAGGCAAAGTAAAAGCCTATGGCATTGCTAACCGCCGGTACTACAAAAGGAGTGAATTGATTGAATGTTTAACCGTGCTTAAGAAGTAAGGCTATGAATTCATCAACAATCCAAAATCTCGTAACAGCTGATCTCGATTACCAAATCAGCAAAATGGTTATTCCTCAGTCTACTCCAGATGAAATCTTAGACGACCTCATTGAGCATATCAAAAAAATAGATTTTTGGGTGCTGGCCTTCCCCAAAATAGTTGAATTAAGAGAAGGAATAAAAAAACTGAAGGCGGAAGTCTACACCGATGGCAACTTAAATGATGATAAGAAGCAAGAGGAAAAGGAATATCTAAAGCTGCTAAAAGAGCTTAAATCTCTAAAACTAACCAAGAATCACTATCTAATCTTGTGTATTGAGCAACTTCTTAAAATAGCAAAGGAAAACAATTGGGGATTATGTAAAAAACACGGTTTTATTTATTTGTACAATGGTTGCTTCTGGACGGAAATCGAAAAGGAGCGTTTTGAATCCTTTTTAGGAGATGTCGCCCTAAAATTGGGAGTGGAAAAGTTTAAAGGCAAAATACACACCTTTAAAGAAGAGCTTTTCAAACAATTTATGTCTGACGCGTATCTACCTACTCCACAAGCGAAAAGCGGCAAGGTTCTAATTAATCTGCAAAATGGCACCTTCGAAATAAGCCCTAAGAGCAGGAAGTTGAGAGATTTTAACCCTAAAGATTTCCTAACGCATCAATTGCCATTTGAATATATACCACAAGCTACAGCACCTCTTTTTGAGAACTACCTAAATGAGGTAATACCCGATCCAGATAAGCAGAAAGTATTAGCTGAATATATAGGCTATCTGTTTGTAAAACCATCTATACTTAAATTAGAAAAAATGCTGATTCTGTTCGGAACCGGCGCGAACGGAAAAAGTGTATTTTTTGAAATAATCAGTGCTCTTTTAGGTCCCGAGAATGTCTGCAACTATTCTCTCCAGAGCCTAACCAATGAAAACGGATATTATAGGGCCAAGATAGGAGACAAGCTTGTTAATTACGCCAGTGAAATCAACGGCAGGCTCGAATCTGCAACATTCAAACAAATGGCTTCTGGTGAACCTTTAGAAGCTCGATTACCACACAGAGATCCTTTCACGTTGCATGAGTATGCAAAGCTTATTTTTAACTGTAATGAACTTCCTAAAGATGTAGAGCATACAGCGGCCTTCTTCAGAAGGTTTTTAATTATAGAATTTGATGTTACTATACCAGAAGAAAAACAAGATAAGGAACTCTCAATCAGAATAATCCAAAATGAACTTTCCGGGGTCTTTAATTGGATACTGCAGGGGTTAGATCGCTTACTTAGTCAGAAGAGATTTACCAGTTGTAAAGCAATAGAAGAAGCTATACATACATATAAAAATGAGAGTGACAGTGCTAAAATGTTTATGGACGAAACGGGCTATGAGCGGAGTGCTGAAACCTACACTCTAATTAAAAATCTATACCAACAGTACGTGTCTTTCTGTATCGATGAAGGAGCCCAGCCCCTGAAAAAATTGAACTTCAGAAAGAGATTAAGTCATCACGGTTTTTACGTAAAAAAAGCTACTGAAGGGTATATAGTTTATGCTGACATCAAAATAAATACAGGGGAAGATGATGTTGAATTCTAAGTATGCGCTCGATAAAAGCAGTAAAAAATATTCTTGCCCTGCTTGTAACAAAAAAACCTTTGTGAGATATGTCGATAACGAAACTGGATATTATTTGAAGGACAGCTTTGGGCGTTGTGACAGGGAGAGCAAATGCCGCTATCATCATGCACCTCCAAAGGAGAAGAAGTATTATTTAATAGCGTTTCTTTCTCTTAAAGCTAATTCGGAAAAATCATTGCAGGCAACCGAAACCAACGGCCAGTTGCACTTCATTCCGAAGTCACAGGTTTTTGAAAGAAATGGCAACAGTTGCTGGATAACAGAATGGTGGCTAAAAGCGAATGGTATTGCTTATCTGGGACATCAGAGCAGGTATATTGTATCTAATCAAGTAGGTGGTAGTGCGGTTGCAACGGTAGCAACCGCATCACCCGCTCCAGCGGGTGCAACTGCGTTAAGTGAACCAGATAAGACCAGTTTTCATAGCTTGAACTTATTGGACCAGTTATATAACGAAGAACCAGTAACGGAAAACTTAGAGGTTTTTTTGAACACCATATTTACAGAAAAGCAGGTTTTCGAAGCTAAGCAGAACTATCTCTTAACCGGCACTACCATGTTTTGGAATAAAGCCACTATTTTTTGGCAGATAGATCAGAACGAAAAAATACATGCAGGGAAAATAATGCTATATGATCCTTCTACTGGCAAGAGAATAAAGAAACCATACAATCACATCAATTGGGTACATAAAACCCTAAAACAGCCCGATTTTAACCTCAATCAATGTTTATTTGGACTTCACAGGATCAAAGAAGATTATAGCAAATCAATTGCCATTGTAGAGAGTGAAAAAACAGCGATAATAATGAGCATTATTGTTCCTGATGTTCTGTGGTTGGCCACAGGGAGCAAACAAAATCTAAAAATTCGACTATTGGAGCCATTGGCAGGTCGAAAAATCGTGCTATATCCTGACAAGGGTGAATATGAAGATTGGAAAAGCAAAGCTGAATTAATAAAGAAAAGCGGATTTAAGGTAGAAGTGAGCGATATTCTTGAAGGGACTCTACTGGAACCTGGTTCTGATTTGGTGGATTATTACATATCTAGCTTACGGGAAAATGCAGGAAATGCATAAAATGCAGCTTTTAAATACTATTCTTTTTTACAGGCATTGCAAAATGATCACTACAACCTCCTGGTTACCCTAAACAAGTCTCTACTTTAGCCTTTTAGGTTTTCAATGAGAAAATCACAATAATTCTTCTTGGAATTGTGCCTAAATAACTGCTCTAAAAAGCTCCTATTTGTTATAAGATATTGTTTGAGCATTGGTTCAATTTCAGGAAGATAACAAAGTAAACTATTTCCAATCATTCCGGATTTAATATCCGTTGCATCAAAAGTGAAATCAAATATTTTATTATTCCCAATGTAGCAGGACGCCACCCATAGATATTTAGGTAAACTCCTTGTTAAAAAATCCACTTTAGTATCATCATCAAGATCTGACTGTTTGACTGAGGTTTTAAAATTGTTGCCATACTCAATTTTGACATCCCAAACCAGATCATGTAATAGTTGATCTCCAAAGAACAGTGTAAGAATGGCGTCAATACCCAAAACCAAAAACTCGATGTCTTCGTAAGAAATCCGTACTTTCGGATATAAAGGCACAATAATATTGGTTATGAAAGTTGGATTTTTCTGTGCGTGAAAATCTGACCAGGGAGTCTTGATTTTATAATCATTTTCAAATTCTATTCTTGCAAAAGGACCCCATTGATCATCATGAGCATAAAATTTATCTATGTTATCTGAAAGCCAACTTACTTCATTTTTGGGAATAATTGGAACCGGTGGTCTTTGTTTAAAACCAGAAACAGTTATAGCATGAAGACCATATTTGTCACCATTGGGAACATTAATCACAAGAATAATGGGTATACCTATGGCAGAATAAGCATTAATAAGCTTTCTAGCATAATTATTCGTGAGAACTTCTAAATACTTAATTCCTATTTCTGGATGGGTAATTGCCTTATCCGGGGGCTTTACTTCTGAAACTAAGCCAGAATTTTCAATAGCCTTACAAATCTGAAGAACGTTCAGACCTTTATTGGGAAAAAGCCTGCTCCCATCAAGAGAAGTACGATCTGCATCCTTTGTTATTTCATTGGGAGATTTTAACTTGGTATGATAATCCAATGAAGCCTTATTCAGCATAGACCAAATGGCCGTTGTTGCACAAGCGGAGAGAACTGAGTCTTGTTCCTGAAAAGCAAGTGAATGAAATCTTATTTCGTTACCAAACAAGTGAACTCTATATTCTCTTGTCCCCCAGAAATTACGAGAATTAAATCCTGACCCGTTATTATAAGTTTTGAGTACCGTATAACCAATAACAGTAAATGGTATGGGTTTAACGACAATAAAGCCCAAATAATCTTCCCAAAAATTATCATTCTGCTGCTGCTCCAACACAATGTTCCTAATATCCTCCTCTTTCAATTCACTTTTAAACAGGTGAATTCGTTTACAAAACTTGGGGTAGTTTTCAAAACAAAGGGCATAGTAAGTAGCATAGTCATGAAGATAATCCTTACTCACATAATCCTCTTCAACAAGAATCGTTTTCGTTTGAAGGCCTGAAGAACCCAAATAATTTTGCAGAAAAATGAAATGATTCTTTGAAGAAATTACCTCTGGTGAGGTATAATTATTCGATAAGGCAAGCGAAAGGTTGGTGGAAGAAAACTCTAAAATCTCCAATTGTACTTCAACTTTAAAGTTGCACGACCATTTGAAGATTTTCTCTGTTGACCTCTTTTAATTTAAGAACCTGATCCTGCTTCCGCTTAGTTTCTTGAATGAATTCAGAAGTTTTCTTGTCGTCAGCATTTATCGACTGAGGCTTAAAATCAGTATCCTTCTTTAAAATATTAGACAAAGTAAATTTCCCCATAAGCTTCTATTTAAGGCTTCTCTTTTGAGTTGCAAAAGTAGAATTATAACTTGAATATACAATAATTATTGTATATCCATATAAAATTTAGAACTATTAATAAGAAATGGAGCCACATGATGTATTTAAGAAAGGAGAGAAAAATTTAAATTAGCCGTACATTAATCGTACAAATTATAAATTAAAAAAACCGCAATACCTTGATTTACATCTGTATTACGGTTTATTTCTGTGGTCCCACCTGGGCTCGAACCAGGGACCACCTGATTATGAGTCAGGTGCTCTAACCAGCTGAGCTATAGGACCGGCTCATTGGTGTTATGAGGGCGCAAATTTAGATATTTGTTCAATACTTAACAAGCATTTCAAAAAGATATTTTCAGGAATTTACAAATCCTCCCACACCTCATCACCAATGGGAATGTACTCTTCTCCATCTTTAATCTCTTCGCACAACTCAACCAGCACACCGTTAGCCGATTTTGGGTGCAAAAAAGCCACCAGCTTATTGTCGGCACCTTTCTTTGGGCGTTTGGAAATGAGCTCAAAACCTTCTGCTTTGAGGCGTTTCATTTCCGCTTTAATATCGTCTACCTCAAAAGCGATGTGATGAATGCCTTCGCCTCTCTTAGCGATGAATTTTGCCACTGCACTGTCTCCGGTAGTTGCGGCCAGCAGTTCAATTTTGCTCTCCCCGGTCTTGAAGAATGAGGTTTCTACGCCTTCACTTTTCACTTTTTCGGTTTTGTAGCTTTCAGTCTGCAGCAGTTTAGCGTAAAGTTCATTGGCGGCTTGCAGGTCTTTTACCGCTATTCCTATGTGTTCAATCTTTTTCATTTTTCAATTTCAATAGTTTTTAAAAGTAAATTTCCGAAGCTACATGAGTCGCTCCGGAAGTTTTGAGTTTTAAATATAAAAAGTCGGGAGCGGTTAGGAGCAAAAACCTGAAGCTATTAACGCAGATTTTAAGATTTGAGCACTAAATGTACTATTTTTGTGCCATGGAAACGAACAGACAGAAAAAAATAGGAGGCGTATTACAGCAGGATCTTGCCGATGTGCTGCAGTCTCACTTGAGGGATGCGGGAAGAACAGGAATTCTAATCTCTGTTTCGAAAGTGAAGATCACCACAGATCTTTCGCAGGCAAAGGCTTACCTGAGCATATTCCCGGCAAAGAACGCGCAGGATATCTTGAAGGAACTCAACCTGCTAAAGCCAAAACTTAAACACGAACTGGCGCTGCGCACAAAGAATCAGCTGCGACGTATGCCCAACCTCGAATTCTTTATTGATGATTCTCTCGATTATATTGAGAACATCGAAAAATCGATAAAAGGCGAGAACAACCCTATTG
>Ga0208014_1000283_pt1 | contig 24063 bp, 24 predicted proteins | sample 25_taG_FD_184099 | JGI IMG/M metagenome (GOLD analysis project Ga0208014, IMG submission 184099) | Marine viral communities from Cariaco Basin, Caribbean Sea - 25_WHOI_OMZ (SPAdes) (version 2) | ecosystem: Environmental > Aquatic > Marine > Oceanic | place: Caribbean Sea: Cariaco Basin...
TACAATTTTGTTTCGTGTCACTATACAAAATCACTCGACCTGACATTCCAACGAATAAGTTTATCCATTTTCAAATTGTCACATTAACACATCATCAAATTTTCTAACAGCAAAGCGGTTTAAATTCTAATTACTAACTACTTGCTAATCATTCGGTACATTGGGTTTTGCTTTCGGTTAATAAAACCGTGATAAGCAGCGTTAAGACCGATTAAAATAGCGCTACCCAAGGCAACGTAAGCGATTAAAGTTTGGTCTTCAGAATGTCGCATATAAATGGCAAACAACGCCCATATCCCAACGGCTGCGAACTCCCGCATGCATCGGGTATAAATCATTACAATATTCAAAATAGCAGCGACAACAATCATTATAATCGTCCATTCTACTTCAGAGAAAATACCCCCCTTCCATCCAATTTTAGCTAAATACGCGGCTATATTCGCAATAGTCGCCACAGCAATCCATCCTGTATACAAACAAATTGGCCACCAGCTAAAAGCGATGATCTTTAAAGGCGCATCCCAACGTTCCATATTGGTATTTAGGATAATTTTGATGAGCGAAAACAGAATCAACAACATCAAAAAGATGGATAAGCCTGTGTATTCATACAACCAAACAATCACCCATACAGCATTGGCGAGATTAGCTACAATGAACCAAAACTTTGTTTGCTGAAGAAACTGCAAATCGGTTTTTGGGCCGAAAGCCTGATAAAACTGGTATCCTGAAAATGCCAGTAATCCTAAATAAATAATTCCCCAAATCGCAAAAGCATAATCGGCCGGCGTAAAAAGGTTGAAATATTCGTGACTTAGGCTTCCCATTGTATTTCCGTTAAGCTTTACGGCCTGCGTATAATAACTTACAAAAAGCGTGATCATTACAGAAATAAAATTGAGAACAGCGAGCAGTTTTGGTTTCATAGTTTTTTATTATCGTTTTTGCTCTAAGGTTTTAAGCGTGTATATCCTTTTATAAAGCTACTAAAATATACGTTCCCAATTTAATTTATTACTTTCAGCATTTAATAAATTCATAAAATGAAGATCATTAAAGGACAGTTGGTTGATATCGAGAATCAAAGGATTTTTCCTGCAGAAGTTCACCTTAAAAATAAAAAGATCGTCGCAATTAGAGAATGTGAACATAATGAAAAGCAATTTATTATGCCTGGATTTATCGATTCACATATTCATATTGAAAGTTCGATGCTTGTCCCTTCTGAATTTGCTCGTATGGCCAGTATTCATGGTACGGTAGCGACGGTTTCAGATCCGCACGAAATCGCCAATGTGCTTGGTATTGATGGGGTTAACTTTATGATCGAAAATGCTAAAAAAGTGCCTTTAAAATTCCATTTTGGAGCACCAAGTTGTGTCCCGGCGACTACTTTTGAAACGGCCGGAGCGGTAATCGATGCACAAGCGATTAAAGCGTTAATGCAGTCTCCTGATATTTTTTATCTGGCAGAAATGATGAATTATCCCGGAGTTTTACATGACGATCCCGAGGTGTTGGAAAAAATAAAATGGGCGCAGCATTTTAAAAAACCTGTTGATGGGCATGCACCCGGACTTCGCGGAAAAGATGCCGAGAAATATGTAAAAGCAGGAATTAGTACCGATCACGAATGTTTTACCTACGAGGAGGCAAAAGAAAAATTAGAATTAGGAATGAACGTGATTATCAGGGAAGGTAGTGCCGCAAAAAACTTTGAAGCTCTTATTGATCTCTTACCCCACTATTACCATAGTATGATGTTTTGCTCTGACGATAAGCATCCAGACGATTTGGTTTTAGGACATATTAATCAGCTTTGTAAGCGGGCGGTGGCTAAAGGAATTAATATTTTTAAGGTTTTACAAGTAGCCTGTATTAATCCCGTAAAACATTATAACCTAAATGTTGGTTTGCTGAGAGAAGGTGACGCAGCCGACTTTATCGTAGTGAATGATCTCACTAATTTTAAAGTATTAAAAACTTATATCGACGGAGAAATTGTTGCCGAAAACGGCCAATCTCATATCCCATCTGTAGCTTTTAAAACACCCAATAATTTTAATATTACTGAAAAATCACCTAAAGACTTCCAATTAAAAGCCCAAACCGATTTGGTAAGAGTGATCGAAGCATTAGATGGTGAATTAATTTCTAATGAAATTGAAGGCAGCGCCATTTTAGAAGCGGGATCACTTTCCTCGAATATCAAGCATGATATTTTAAAAATTTCAGTGGTAAACCGCTATCAAGAAAAGTCTCCTTCTGTAGCATTTATTAAAAATTTCGGACTTAAAAAAGGAGCCATCGCAAGCTCGGTTGGGCATGATTCTCATAATATAATCGCAGTTGGAACTACTGATAAAGAAATTTGTAACGCCGTAAACCTCATCATTAAAAACAAAGGAGGGATTTGTGCTGTAAACGATGATAACGAAAAATCACTGCCATTACCAGTTGCGGGGATTATGAGCAACAGGGATGCATGGGAAACCGGAAAATTATACCAGGAAATAGACAAAATGGCCAAAGATTTAGGAAGTACATTAAAAGCTCCGTTTATGACTTTGTCCTTTATGGCCTTATTGGTAATACCAGATCTTAAATTATCGGATAAAGGTTTATTTAGTGGTAAAAAATTTGAGTTTGTAAAGGTTATTTTTTAAACGCTTAGCCTTCAGTTATTAGCTCTTATTTCTAAGTATTGAAAATGTAACATTCAAATTATTTAATCTCGTTTCTTTACTACTTCTAGTTTGGGGTATCGGCAAATCGTAATAAATTGGTGGTAAGTTCGTTCCGTTTCGAGCGCTCTCGAAATTCATCTGGAATTATCGATTCTCAAATCACTGCTTCAAATATTAAAATATTCTTAAAAAAATAGATTTTTATTTTAGATCTGTAACATTTTAGATTTTGAGGCGTCTTTTAGGTAAACAATCATTTATCAATCATTAAATCATTCATCATGAAAAAATCAATTTTTACATTCGCCTTAGCACTTGTTCTTACTTCTGGAATTGCAACTGCATCTGAAGCTCATCCTTCTTTATCAAATTCATCTGAATATCCTGTTGAAAAACTAGCTGCGCTTAATTTAAACTCCCTTTGCAAAGCCATAATTGCAGGCAATTATGATATGGTAACCCAGTTAATTCAAATGGGAGAAGACATCAACCAAAAATCTTTAGGAAAAACACCGGCAATGTATGCCGCTCGCTACAATAAAGCCGACATTTTATCGCTCTTGATTGAGAAAGGAGCTGATCTTTCTGTAAAGTCTGATCAGGAAAAGCAAACTGCTGAAGAATTTGCTGTGAACTCGAATGCAAAAGAGACCATCGAAGTCTTAAAAAAAACAGGTAGAAAATAAGTCTTTTTAGTTAAAAGAAGTCAAAGTGCTATGTAATCATAGCACTTTTTTTATTGTAATATTCCAGCAATAAGATATTGTATTTTGGGAATCATTTCTTTTTCAAACCAGGGATTTTTAATCCGCCAAAACCGGTTTACCGGTGAAGGATGCGGCAATGGCAAAAACTCAGGTAAAAATTCATCAAAATTCGACACTTTTTCGGTTAAATTTTTATACCTGGATTTTGGCAAATAATAGTTAGAAGCATACGAGCCTATTAATATTTTAAGCTGTACACTTTCTAAGTGTTCAAAAACCTGATGATGCCAAAGTGTAGCACATTCTTTTCGTGGCGGTAAATCTCCGGTTTTGCCCTTGCCGGGATAGCAAAAACCCATAGGAAGAATGGCAAAATTAGCAGGATTGTAGAAAGTTTCTTCACCTACATCAAGCCATTCCCGTAACTTTTTACCGCTTTGGTCTTTCCAGGCAACCCCCGATTGATGTACCACGCGGCCAGGCGCCTGACTAATCAAAATAATCTTCGAATTTTTTACTGCTTCTATAATCGGTCGTGGCCCCAATGGCAAATGCTCCCGGCAAACATCGCAAGCGCGTATTTCCTTTAGCAAATCCTGCATTATTTATTTCCGGCTACAATAATTACAATTTCCCCTTTTGGTGGTTTTTGCGTGTAATGTTTTAAAACTTCTTCTGCAGTACCTCTTATAGTTTCTTCATGAAGTTTGGTGATTTCACGTGATACTGAAACCTGTCTATCAGCACCAAAATATTCTATAAAATGGCTTAATGTTTTTAATAATTTATGGGGCGATTCGTAAAAAATCATGGTTCGATTTTCTTCGGCAAGTAATTTTAATCGCGTTTGCCGCCCTTTTTTTACCGGTAGAAAACCTTCAAAAACAAATTTATCATTAGGCAGTCCACTATTTACCAATGCAGGCACAAAAGCTGTAGCTCCCGGTAAACAATCCACCTGAATCCCAACTTCTACACAAGCCCGCGTTAATAAAAATCCGGGATCCGAGATTGCCGGAGTGCCCGCATCACTTATCAAAGCAAAAGTTTCACCAGCCTGTAACCTACCTACCAGTTGATCTACCGTTTTATGCTCATTGTGCATATGATGGCTAAGCATTGGTGTAGCAATATCAAAATGCTTTAATAATTTACCGCTATTACGAGTATCTTCGGCAAGAATTAAATCCACCTCTTTTAAAACTTTGATAGCTCTAAAAGTAATATCTTCAAGATTGCCTATTGGAGTGGGAACCAAAAAAAGTTTTCCCATAAAATTATTGAAATTTATTAGCGATTATTTCTACAAATCGATCTTCGTACTGCTCTTTTCCTTCCCAGTTATTATAATCTGGTTTCACCACTAACTGAATGAATTTATAGGCTTCATCAAAATCGCTAAAGGTATTTAATTGGGAAAGCACACGATTATAATCGGCCGCATTCCCTGCAAATAAATGTTTTATATAAGCCAGGCGATCGTTTAGTCCTATACTTATTCCACTTTTTAATCGGTCATTAACCGATCTGGGCCTTTGTTCACTTTGGCGATTATTTAAGGGTTCAAAATCTGGAAGGTTATCGTAGTCTACCCCGATTTTCCTAAAATCATCGCTAGAATTTGAAGCTGGTTTAGGAGCTTCCGGATGCTCGATAGGTTTTGATTCCTCTTTTGTTTGTTCTTGTTGTGGAGTTATTTCCGTTTTTTGCTCCAGCTGTTTTTTTTCAGGTTCCGGCTCTGGCTGTTTAGGCTCAAATATTGGTGGTTCCGCAAAATGTTCTTCAGGAATTTCTGGATCCTTTAAAAGTTCAGGTTCATCCTGCTGGGGAGGTTCTGGTTGTTGAAAGGTTCTTTCCGGTGCTTTTGCCTGTTCCTGCTCTGTTTTCAAATGTGACCAGTCTTCATTAAGTGCATCCATTAAACGATCTAAACCTTCTGTCTCTGGTGGCATTTGTGCCACAATATCTTTAATTTTTTCTGTATTAGGCTCAGTTATCGCATCACTGTCATTAAACTCGGTTCCATCTGGCACGTAATAATTGCCTTCTTTATAACTTGTTTGCGATTGTGTTCTGGAAGGCTGGGGTTTAGATGGTGCGTAAGTATCCTCAGCATAACTCACTGTTTCTAAAGCCGGTTGCTCTTCTGTATTTTTATCTTCCAGATGAGCATATGTAAATTGTAATATGGTAAGTTTTTCATAAAGAATTTTAGCTTCTTGCTTAAGCTGATCGATTTGCTTCTCTGCATCTCCTTCTAAAATCTTTTGAGCCAGCTTTTTCAATTCAGCCTCTATAGTCTTCTTCATAACTTTAATAATTAGCCCTACGTACAGGGTTGGATTTTTAATAAATTTGTTCCACCTTTATAAAAAAGAGGTTATTTCCATTTCGATCTGAAAATTACAAAATGTTTCTCGAAAATACAGTAAATCACGAAGAGCAATTTGGCTGGATAGAGGTTATTTGCGGTAGTATGTTCTCTGGAAAGACCGAGGAACTTATCCGCCGACTTAAACGAGCCCAATTTGCTAAACAAAACGTTGAAATCTTTAAACCAGCTGTCGATACCCGATACGACGAGGAAATGGTGGTTTCTCATGATGCTAACGAAATTAGGTCTACCCCTGTACCTTCTGCATCCAATATTAGGCTATTGGCCGATGGTTGTGATGTAGTTGGAATAGACGAAGCTCAGTTTTTTGATGATGAAATTGTAAGCGTTTGTAATGATCTTGCTAATAGGGGAATCCGAGTTGTGGTTGCGGGCCTGGATATGGATTTTAAAGGAAATCCTTTTGGTCCCATGCCCAATCTTATGGCTACGGCAGAATATGTAACCAAAGTACATGCGGTTTGTACCCGTACCGGAAACCTTGCCCAATATAGCTACCGAAAAGCCATAAACGACGATTTGGTTTTTCTTGGCGAAACTGAAGAATACGAGCCTTTAAGCAGAGCAGCTTATTACAAAGCGATGAACCAGGAAAAAGTTAGAAGAATGAATGTGAAAGATGCCGAAGTGATAAAGCCTAACTTAAAAGAAAAAAATGCCTAAAGCCCAGGAAACGGTTCTAGAAATAGACCTTAAATCTTTAGAACACAATTACCAGTATTTACGTTCTAAAGTTGAACCATCGGTAAAAATGATGGCCGTTGTAAAAGCATTTGCCTACGGAAGCGATTCGGTTACCATTGCTGCTAAGCTTGAAAAAGCAGGGATCGATCATTTTGCAGTTGCTTATACTAAAGAAGGTGAAACACTTAGAGCAGGCGGAATAGAAAAGCCGGTTCTGGTTTTACATCCACAACCGCATAACTTAACGCTCCTTATCGATAACTGCCTTACGCCAAGTTTATACAGTAAGCACATTTTAACCGAATTTATTAAAACTGCCGAAGCATTAAAACTTAAGGAGTATCCCGTACACATTAACATCAATACAGGATTAAATCGATTGGGTTTTGGTTTAGAAGAAATTGATCAGGTCATCACCCTTTTTAAAAACACCCTGGCAGTGAGGCTGATAGGAATATATTCCCATTTAGCAGCTAGCGAAGATCTTGCCGAAAAAGAATTCACTCAGGACCAGATTGAGACTTTTAAAAAAGCTTCAGGAAAAATCTTAAAAGCTTTTGATCATAAAATTATGCGCCATTTATGCAATACTTCAGGGATTTTAAATTATCCTGAAGCTACTTTCGATATGGTACGTACAGGCATTGGTTTATACGGCTACGGAAATTCTGCTCAAGAAGATAAGAAATTAAAACCCGTAGGAACTTTAAAAACAATAATATCCCAGATTCATAATATCAAAGCCGAAGAAAGTGTTGGTTATAACCGCGCTTTTATAGCCAAAAGAGATACCACTACGGCAACTCTCCCAATTGGTCATGCAGATGGGATAAGCAGGATCTACGGAAAACAAAAAACCGCGGTACTGATCAATGATAAAGAAGCTCCAATAATTGGAAATGTATGTATGGACATGATTATGGTTGATGTAACAGGTATTGAATGTAAAGAAGGAGACCAGGTCATCATTTTTGGTAAAGAAAGGAGTGCCGAAAAATTAGCTAATAATGCAGGAACCATCTCTTATGAGCTCATTACTTCTATCTCACAAAGAGTTAAAAGACTTATAATTGATTAGTATTTAGTCGATTTTTCTGTATTATTATACTTAAATTAACCTTCAAATCTATTCTATGAGCTTTTATTCAGACTTCAAGAAGTTTATAATGAAAGGAGACATCGTTGCCCTTGCTACAGCTGTAGTGATGGGGGCTGCTTTTAAAACCATTGTAGACTCTGTTGTAAAAGATGTGATTACCCCAATTATTGGTGTACTTACGGGCGGGACCGATTTTACCCGAAAATTTATCGCTTTAGATGGCCAGGCTTATGCCAGCCTTGCAGAAGCACAGGAAGCTAAAGCCGCAGTGATCACCTATGGTAATCTAATACAGGCGATTATCAATTTTCTAATCGTTGCATTATTTATATTTTTGTTCTTAAGAGCATACGAAAAAACAAAGAAAAAAGAAGATCCAAAGCCTGTTGCAGCTCCAAAAGGTCCTACTCAGGAAGAGCTTTTAGCACAAATTAGGGATGAGCTTAAAAAGCAAAACGGCACTGCTACAGAATAATCGCAGACTCTAAAAACACGTGCACCGCTATACTGCACATTTTATGTTAGCAATATGTTCATTAAACCCCTCTTGAAAAAGAGGGGTCTTCTTTTTAACAAATATCATAAATACGTTTAAAAAGATCATTTTATCTCAAAAAAAAGGATTATTAGATCGATAGATCCTAACAGGTATAATACATTTGTATCATAATTCAATTCAAAATTCTAAAACCATCTGCCAAAGCAGATAAAATTAATTAAAAATGAAAGTAGCAGTTGTTGGCGCTACCGGAATGGTAGGGCAGGTTATGTTAAAAGTACTAGCCGAAAGAGATTTTCCTATAACCGAATTATTACCGGTTGCATCAGAAAAATCTGTTGGAAAGAAAGTAACCTATAAGGATAAAGAGTACACTATTATTAGCCTTGCTGATGCTGTTGCTGCTAAACCAGAAATCGCTATTTTTTCTGCCGGTGGAGGAACATCATTAGAATGGGCACCAAAATTTGCCGAAAATGGAACTACCGTAGTAGATAACTCTTCAGCATGGAGAATGGATCCTACCAAAAAACTCGTTATTCCTGAAATTAACGCTTCTGAATTAACAAAAGAAGATAAGATTATCGCCAACCCTAACTGTTCTACAATTCAGTTATTAATGGCTTTAAAACCTCTTCACGATAAATACACTATTAAACGCGCCGTAGTTTCTACTTACCAATCGATCACCGGGACCGGAGTAAAAGCGGTTCAGCAATTGGAAAACGAATACGAAGATAAAGAAGGTGAAATGGCTTATCCTTATCCAATTCATCGTAATGCTTTACCACATTGTGACGTTTTCCAGGATAATGGATACACTAAAGAAGAGATGAAACTTACCAATGAAACTAAAAAAATCTTAGGAGATGATTCTGTTTCGGTAACGGCTACTGCAATCCGCATTCCTGTTGTTGGGGGGCATAGTGAATCTGTAAACCTTGAGTTTGAAAATGATTTTGAAGAAAGTGAGGTTCGTAAAATTTTAAATGATTTCCCAGGTGTTACCGTTCAGGATAATCCAGATACCAACACCTATCCAATGCCAATTTATGCTGAAGGTAAAAATGATGTTTTTGTTGGTAGAATTCGTCGTGATTATTCGCAACCAAATTCACTTAACCTATGGGTTGTTGCAGATAATTTAAGAAAAGGAGCTGCAACTAACGCCGTTCAAATCGCAGAATATCTTATTGAAAATAAACTGGTTTAAGTTAATTTTTACCGGTACTATAATTTACGAGGTTGTTGTTTTCAGCAACCTCGTTTTTTATTTATAAATTTAGCATCTCCACAAAAATCTCACATTATGAAAAAAATAATCATTGGAGTTTTCACATTGGCTGCACTGGCATCCTGTAAAGATTCTGAAGAAAAAAACTCAGAAAAAGATACGGCTTTGAATTTAAACTATCCCAAAACCAAAAAAGTAGATACTATAACCGATTACTTTGGCACCAAAGTAAACGATCCTTACCGCTGGTTAGAAGATGATCGCAGCGAAGAAACCGAAGAATGGGTTAAAGCTGAAAACAAAGTTACCTTTGGATATTTAGATAAGATTCCGTTTAAAGATGACTTAAAAAAACGACTCTCTGAAATATGGAATTATGAAAAAATCGGTGCCCCTTTTAAAGAAGGGGATTATACCTATTTTTCTAAAAATGACGGTTTACAAAACCAATATGTGATTTACCGTCGTAAAAATGAAAATGATAAACCAGAAGTTTTTCTTGATCCTAATAAATTTAGTGAAGATGGTACAACTTCTTTAAGTGGGTTAAGTTTTTCGGATAATGGAAAAATGGCGGCCTATAGCATTTCTGAAGGAGGAAGCGACTGGAGAAAAGTGATTGTTTTAGATACTGAAACCAAAGAAGTTGCTGAAGATACCTTAAAAGACATTAAATTTAGCGGCATTTCATGGAAAGGCAACGAAGGTTTCTTTTATTCAAGTTACGAAAAACCTGAAGGTAGTGAACTTTCAGCCAAAACAGACCAGCACCGTTTATTTTATCACAAAATTGGTACACCGCAATCTGAAGACAAAATGATTTTTGGAGGTACTCCAGAGCAAAAACATCGTTATGTAGGTGGTAGCGTAAGCGAAGACAATAAATATTTATTTATTTCAGCTCGAAATTCAACGTCTGGTGGGAAGCTTTTTATGATGGATCTTACGAAAAAGAATCCTGAATTAAATACTATTATCGACAATGAAGATACTGATACTTACGTGATCGAAAATGATGGTAGCAAACTTTATATCGTTACCAATCTTGATGCACCAAATCAACGAATAGTAACCGTAGATGCTGCAAATCCATCTCCAGAAAACTGGGAAGATTTTATCCCTGAAACCAAAAATGTACTTAGCCCCTCAACTGGTGGCGGTTATTTCTTCACAGAATATATGGTAGATGCTGTTTCCCAGGTAAAACAGTACGATTACGAAGGGAATCTTGTACGTGAGATCGAATTACCGGGATTAGGTTCGGCTGGCGGTTTTGGCGCTAAAAAAGATGCAGATACCCTATACTATTCATTTACAAATTATGTAACCCCCGGTACCATCTATAAGTACGATATTAAAGAAGGAACTTCCGAGGTGTATAATAAACCCAATATCAACTTCAATCCTGATAATTACGAAAGTCGTCAGGTATTTTACAAATCTAAAGACGGCACTGAAATTCCGATGATCATCACCGCTAAAAAAGGCATTGAACTTAACGGTAAAAATCCTACAATACTATACGGATATGGCGGTTTCAACATCAGCTTAACTCCGTCTTTCAGCACCGCAAATGCCGTTTGGTTGGAACAAGGTGGTGTTTACGCTGTACCAAACCTTCGAGGCGGTGGAGAATACGGGCGTGAATGGCACGATGCAGGTACCAAAATGCAAAAGCAAAATGTATTTGACGATTTTATAGCCGCAGCAGAATATTTAATTGAAAACAATTATACTTCTAAGGATTACCTGGCTATTAGAGGTGGATCTAACGGTGGTTTACTGGTGGGTGCAACAATGACGCAGCGTCCATATCTTATGAAGGTGGCTTTACCCGCTGTGGGGGTAATGGATATGTTACGCTATCATACGTTCACTGCCGGAGCCGGCTGGGCGTATGACTACGGAACTTCTGAAGACAGTAAAGAAATGTTCGATTATCTTTATAATTATTCGCCGGTTCACAATGTAAAAGAAGGCACTAAATATCCCGCAACTTTGATCACTACGGGAGACCATGATGACCGTGTGGTGCCTGCGCATTCTTTTAAGTTTGCAGCAGAACTGCAGGAAAAACAAGCAGGCGATGCTCCAGTGCTTATTCGCATAGAAACCAAAGCAGGCCACGGAGCCGGTAAACCTACCAGCATGATCATTGATGAATATGCTGATATTTTTGGTTTCACCCTATACAACATGGGATTTGAGCAGCTCCCAAGTGAAAATACAGAGTTGAAAGATTAAATTTTTGAATCCCGATTAGGCTCATTATCCTGCTCCTACCTAAATACTGAAGGACAGGGATCTAAAAAAAAGATTATTCCAAATTACGGATAATCAAACTATTACAAATATAAAAAAAGAACCCACCTGATTTTATTGAATTTTAAAATCAGGTGGTTTTTTTGTTTCCCGAAATTACAAATTTGGGTATCTTCAAACTTCCTAAAATAACACCTTATTATGCTGAAGTTAGAAAACGTATCCTTTGCTTACGAGAATGGAGAACAGGTTTTAGAAAACGTTAGTTTTACGGCTAAGCGAGGAGAGAACATCTCGATCATCGGAGAAAGTGGCTGCGGTAAAAGTACACTACTTCAGATTATCTACGGACTTCTACATACAGAAGGTAAGGTATTTTGGGGAGAACAAGAATTATTGGGACCTAATTTTAATCTTGTCCCCGGGGAAGATTTTATCAAATACCTGGCGCAGGATTTCGATTTAATGCTGCCACTAAGTGTTGCTGATAATGTGGGGAAATATTTAAGCAATATGTATCCTGTAAAAAAGAAAAAGCGTATTCAGGAACTATTGGAAGTGGTAGAAATGGAAGATATGGCCAATAAGAAAACGAAACTCTTAAGTGGTGGCCAGCAACAACGAGTTGCTCTTGCAAGGGCCCTTGCCAAAGAACCCGAAATGGTTTTACTGGATGAACCTTTTAGCCATATCGATCATTTTAGAAAAAATAATCTTCGGCGTAAAGTATTTAAATATCTAAAAGAGCAAAATATTACCTGTATTATTGCCACTCACGATATTACCGATGCCCTGGCTTTTGCCGACACTACGATGGTTTTGAAAGATCATAATATTTATGCAAAAGCGACTCCGGAAGATTTATATAACAATCCGCCAAACAAATATGTTGCCTCCTTGTTTGGCGATGTGAATGAAGTGATGTTAAAAGATATTGTTCAAAATGAGACTTCAACTAAAAAGATCATTCTTTATCCTGAAGAACTAAAAGTGAGCCGAAAATCACCAATTAAAGCTACTGTTATTGCCTCTTATTTTAAGGGAAGTACGTATTTAATTGAAGCGGATCTTAACGGAAAAACTGTTTTTGCTGAACACCGCTCGGCTATTCCCAGCGGTGCTCACGTGTATTTTGTAATTTCTAAACCGCTAATCGAAAAGCGAAAAATATAATTAAAACGTATACCCTAAGCTTAGCTAAAAATTATTTTCTTTACCTTCAATTGTAAACAGATTTATATTGGGCGGAGTACCCAACTGATATTCTCGATCCAAAACATTAGAAAGGCCCATAACATATCTTGCGCTCACTGTAAAATCAGCAATATCTGCACCTAAATTAATTAAGGCCCCAAAGGCAACATTTTCATATTGACCTTTAATTAATTCAGTATTTGCAAGAAAACCTATTTGAGGACCAACACCAAGATGAACCGGAGCTACAGGATACCATTTTAAAAACACAGGAATATTTATATAATCTGCGTATTGATCTTTTATTCCTTCCCTGGAGTACAAAGCTTCGGTTTGCAATCCAAAAGACGAATTTAAATCAAGACCAGCAAAGGCTCCAAAATGAAAACCCGTCCCCCTCGTCGTCACTAAAACCGAAAGTCATTTGGATGATCTTCCAAAGTGATTTTAGTAAAATTGACACCAGCCTTTACACCAAAGGAAACTTGTGAAAACCCAGAAAGACAGCACATCAAAAAGAGGATTAGCACACATTGATTTTTCATGGTAATTGATTGATAAACAACGAACTAATGTAATCTTTTTTTCAATCCACACTTAGAATATTATTCTTAATTCCGTTAAATTCAAACTCTTCTCCCTCAGTTTTCCCCATTAATAATCTGGCCACCGGAGAATTCCCTCCTACCGCATAAAAAGTTTCGTTCTTCAGTTCCATTTTTCCCGCCGGAATACTTATAAAATAATTAGAAGCCGAAGTTTTTACTAAACAGCCTAACTGAATACGTTTAGAAGCCTCCCTTCCTTTGGCAAGCTTTAGCGTATCCTTTTGTTGTTTGAATTCTTTAAGCTGACTGGATAATTTATTCCATTCTTCACTCATCATTTCCCGGCCGGTCTCATATTTATCCCCGGCACTGTTTTTTCCTTCGCTCTCCATATCTTCTTCAAGATCTTTAAGTGATCTTAAAATACGCTGGATGCGAGATTCTACATACTCTTCACACATGGTGTACAAATGGTCTTTTGTCGTCAAAATATAGATGTTATTTTTTTACTTTTTTTGGTTTATTTAAATCAAATTCGCCATAAAACTTCATTTGCTGGGTGATCCAACTTTTTCTTTGGCTGATATAATTACTGGCCGGATTTGCGCGGTATGTCCTGGGATTTGGTAAGATTGCTGCAATTGCAGCAGCTTCAGACGGACTTAAATTTAATGCATCCTTACCAAACCAGCTTTGTGCAGCTGCTTGTGCACCATAAACCCCTTTTCCCATTTCAATACTATTTAAATAGACTTCCAGAATACGCTCTTTACTCCATAAAAACTCTATCAAAAAGGTAAAATAAGCCTCTAGCCCTTTACGGATATAATTCCTACCAGGCCATAGAAATGCATTTTTAGCGGTTTGCTGCGATATGGTACTCGCACCGCGAACGCGCTTTCCTTTTTTATTGTTTTCGATAGCTTTTTGAATCGCTTCAAAATCAAAACCACTATGATTTTCGAAATTTTGATCTTCGCTACAGATCACTGCCAGTTGCAGGTTTTTTGAAATCGCTTCAATAGGCACCCATTCATGTTTAATTTCTTCATCTGAATGTTCAAAATAGCGAATAGCCATCAGGGGAGTAAAAGGCAACGGAATCCATTTAAATAGTAGAACAAGCAAAAAAGTGATTAAAAAAAACCATCCTATAACTTTTGCTATAAACCGAAATATTTTTTTTATCATTCGCTACTTTTTGCCAGTTCTTTTCCTACTAAACTTCCTATGGCTATTCCCATTCCTCCTAATTTTACCCCGTAAAAAACATTATTCGATAATTGACCTATTTCAGGTTTTTTATCGGCCCCCATTCCCATTATTCCGCTCCATCGCTGGTCGATCTCAAATTCCTGATTCGGCAAAATAGTCGTCTTTAACAGTGCTTCTAACTGCTGCTGAACAATTTGTGTCTGCCCAAATTGTATAGTTTCCTCTTCTTTTATATTCAAATTCCTACCACCACCAAAAAGTAACCTGTTATTAATATTCCTAAAATAATAAAACCCCTTATCTAAATGAAATGTACCTTTAATCTGAAGGTTAGCGATAGGTTTTGTTACTAAAACCTGAGCTCTTGCAGGTTTTACATCTGTAATCCCAAATTTAGAAGCAAAACCGTTTGTAGCGATAAAAAACTTTCTACACTCCACCTCGAAAGCATCTGTTTTCACCACCACTTTATTCCCTAGATCTTCGAAATTTCGGACGGCAATATTATTCAAAATTCGAATACCTTTTTTATAAACTTTTCGTAATAATTCGCTCATCATTTTTCCGGTATCGATCTGCGACTCAAACGGACTAAAAATGAGCTTTTCAGCTGTATTTTTAAATCCGAATTTATTATCAGAAAGCGAAAAACAATTGCTCTCAAAAACTTCATGGAGTAATCGATTAATATTAGCTATTTCAGCCACGCATTCTTCAAAGAGGCTTTTGTCTTTTTCCAGAAAAACCTCATACCCGCCGTGATTTTTAAAACCGATTTCATCATCACCTAAATTCTTCCTCAGCAATTTTAAACCATTTACCCGTTTTTGAATTAGCGAAACAACTTCTTCTTCCGCTAATGTTTTAAGATCCTCTAAAATTTCAGAAAGGCTACCAAAACAGGCAAAACCGGCATTTTTAGTACTGGCGCCTTCAGGTAAAAGTCCTTTTTCAAGAATTAAAATACTAGCCCCAGGGTAGTCTTTATGCAATTGAAGTGCACAGTTTAACCCGGTAATGCCGCTACCTACAATTACAAAATCTACATCAGACAGCCAGCTTTTTTGCTCCCAATACGAAAAATTCATAATAAACATTTATAATCTGAAATTACATAAACTTTTATAATTTAAGTAAGAATTAAAGAAAACCATTCGTTAATTTCCAATAATACTGATAAAAAGATAAAATTAGGCAATAAAAAAAGCCTCGCAAAACGAGGCTTTTTTATATAATATCAAAAATACAAATTATTCTTCTATGGGGTTCATTTTAAACCCTTCCATAAATGCGGTAGTATAATTCCCTGCCACATATCTTGGGTCGTCCATTAACTGTCGGTGAAAAGGAATGGTGGTTTTGATGCCCTCAATCACAAATTCATCTAATGCACGTTTCATTTTATTAATCGCTTCTTCACGGGTTTGTGCCGTAGTGATTAATTTAGCGATCATAGAATCGTAATATGGCGGAATAATGTACCCGCTATAGACATGGGTATCCACACGAATCCCATGCCCTCCCGGGGTATGCAGAGTTTCAATTTTTCCCGGTGATGGTCTAAAACCATTATAAGGATCTTCAGCATTTATTCTACACTCTATAGAATGTAATTGCGGCTCGTAATTCTTTCCTGAAATTGGAACACCTGCCGCTACTAAAATTTGCTCACGAATTAAATCGTAATCAATCACCTGCTCGGTAATTGGATGCTCTACCTGAATACGGGTATTCATCTCCATAAAGTAGAATTTACGATGTTTATCCACCAGGAATTCTACAGTTCCCGCTCCTTCATATTTAATATACTCTGCAGCTTTTACAGCTGCTTCTCCCATTTGTTTACGCAGCTTAGGCGTCATAAATGGAGAAGGAGTTTCTTCGGTTAATTTTTGATGACGACGTTGTACCGAACAATCTCTCTCAGAAAGGTGACAGGCTTTACCTGTTTGATCCCCAATAATCTGAATTTCGATATGGCGAGGCTCTTCGATAAGTTTCTCCATATACATGCCATCATTACCAAAAGCAGCTCCGGCCTCCTGTCTCGCAGAATCCCAGGCAGACTGCAAGTTTTCTTCTTTCCAAACAGCCCGCATTCCTTTACCACCGCCACCGGCAGTAGCTTTAAGCATTACAGGAAATCCTATTTCTTTCGCCAGTTTAAGGCATTCGTCGTAATCTTTTAAAATACCCTCTGAACCGGGTACGCAAGGTACTCCTGCAGCTTTCATGGTAGCTTTAGCAGTAGCTTTGTCCCCCATTTTACTAATCATCTCTGCTGAAGCACCGATAAATTTAATATCATGCTCTTCACAAATTTTAGAAAACTTCGCATTTTCTGAAAGGAAACCATATCCTGGATGGATGGCATCAGCATTAGTTATTTCTGCTGCTGAAATAATATTCGCAATCTTTAAATACGATAAATTACTTTGAGGAGGACCTATACATACTGCCTCATCTGCGAATCTTACGTGAAGACTTTCTGCATCTGCAGTAGAATAAACCGCTACCGTTTTTATCCCCATCTCTTTACAAGTACGGATAATACGCATTGCGATCTCTCCCCTATTGGCAATTAATATTTTTTTAAACATACCTGTGGTTTTTATTTACAGGAAAAATATTCCTGTGCAAAAATTGGCAAGAATTAAGAAGGATCTACTAAAAATAAAGGCTGATCGAACTCTACGGGAGACGAATCGTCTACCAGTACTTTTACGATCTTACCAGAAACTTCACTTTCAATCTCGTTGAAAAGTTTCATAGCCTCTATCACACAAAGCACATCTCCTTCCTTGATAGTATCTCCAACTTCTGCAAAAACAGGTTTATCTGGTGAAGGTTTACGGTAAAAAGTTCCGATAATCGGAGATTTTACAGTAACATATTTAGAAGTATCTTCGGTTGGTTTAGCTTCTTCTTTAGGTGCAGCTGCTTCCTGCGGTGCAGGAGCAGGTGCCTGTTGTTGTACAGGCATTTGCGGTTGTACCTGTCCACCCATTGGCACTTGTTGCACAACTGTGGTTTCTTTTTCGTCTGAGCCCGTTCTAATAGTGATTTTCACATCACCGGTTTCCAGTTTTACCTCACTGGCACCAGACTTGGCAACAAACTTTATTAAATTCTGAATTTCTTTTAAATCCATAATAATAAGGGTGTTATTTAAGAATTATAAGCCCATTTAAGATACGTAGCTCCCCAAGTGAAACCACCTCCAAATGAAGCAAATATTAGATTATCTCCTTTTTTAAATTTTTTCTCGTAATCGCTAAGTAATAAAGGTAAGGTTGCGGAAGTTGTATTACCGTACCTTTCTATATTCATTAATACTTTTTCGTCTTCTACGCCCATTCTGTTGGCAGTGGCCCCAATAATTCTTTTATTCGCCTGGTGTGCAATTAACCAGTCTACATCTTGATTTGCTAGATGATTACGTTCCATAATCTGAGCGCTAACTCCGGACATATTAGATACAGCATATTTAAATACTGTTTTACCATCTTGCTTTACATAATGTAATTTTTTAGCTATGGTTTCTTCAGAAGGAGGCAAAAGTGATCCTCCAGCTTCGATTCTTAAAGAATCCCTGCCAATAGAGTCACTACGCAAAATTTCATCCTGTAGGCCATAACCTTCTTCGTTTGGTTCCATTAATACTGCGCCGGCACCATCACCAAAAATTATACAGGTCGTACGATCTGTATAATCTATGATCGAAGACATTTTATCTGCCCCTATGACTAATACTTTTTTATATCTACCCGACTCTATATAAGCAGCACCGGTAGACATAGCATACAAAAAGCCTGAACAGGCCGCCTGCAAATCATAAGAAAAGGCATTTATTGCTCCTATTTCTGAAGCTACATGAACTCCTGTTGCTGCCACCGGCATATCCGGAGTTGCTGTAGCAAGAATGACCATGTCGATTTCCTTAGGATCTAAACCTGTTTTATTGATAAGATCTTTAGCTGCCTGAATCCCTAAATATGAAGTTCCTTTATTAGGATCTTTTAAAATTCTTCTTTCCTTAATTCCAGTTCGGGTAGTAATCCATTCGTCATTGGTTTCTACCATTTCTTCCAACATCTTGTTGGTTAACACATCTTCTGGCACATAGCCACCTACAGCTGTTATGGCTGCTGTGATTTTATTCATAGAATAGAATTTATACACCTTGTTTGCAGCTCGTTAGTGTACAAACAATTTGAGAAATGTACTAAAATTTCTGTAAACAGTGGTGCAAATTAAGGTCTTTTTGGGACTTAATCAACTAAAAACAAAAAACTCCCACGTTGTGAGAGTTTCTGTATATTTCTTTGAAGCCCTAATCAAAATTAAGCTTCTACTTCCTCAGTGTTATCAATTAACACCTGACCACGGTAATATAATTTACCTTCATGCCAGTGAGCTCTGTGATATAAGTGCGCCTCACCAGTAGTAGGATCTATACCTATTTGTGGTGCAGTTGCTTTATAATGAGTTCTCCTTTTATCCCTTCTGGTTTTAGATATCTTTCTCTTTGGATGTGCCATGGCTTACTATTATTTAATCGTTTAGTAAATTTTTTAATTTATCCCATCGGGGATCTATATCGTCCCCATCTTTTTTTTCTTTATTACCTAAGCTTAATTCCTCCAGTTTATCCAGCACATCAGATTTTAAAGTCCCATCTTCAACCCCGGGATGAATCTTTTTTGCTGGTACCGCAAGAACAATAAGTTCGTAAATATATTGTTGTACGTTGATCTCAAACTCTCCATGCGGAATTATAAGTAAATCTTCGTTATCATCATTAAACTCCTCCCCAAATTTGATCACCAAAAACAAACTGCTTTCTATTGGCTGATCATAAGGCTCATTTGTGATATCACAATTTACATTTACCGTTCCGGAAGCTTTAAAAGTAAGCTCCATCATGGTCGTCTTTTTATCGAATAACAGCTCAATTTTTACATCGGCGCTGTTAAACTCATCGTACTCAAAATGCTCAAAGAACTCATTGTCAATCTCGTACTCAAACTGGTGTTTCCCAAGCTTTAACCCCACTAAAGGGATCGTATAGGCTTTCATTTTCCTCATTTCGTCCTCAGTTTTGAGTTTTCGCCCTTTTACAAAGGCGGCTGCAAAGATAAAAAATAAAATCAACTAAAAGCTTTTTATAAACAAATTTTTGTTTATATCTTTTTACTCTGCTTTTTTAGTGGGTTTTTCGTGAGTTTTTTATATTCTTTTCTGCATTTATAAATATCAATTGCCTTAAAAACAGCTTCTTTAAAGGAATTAATATTAGCAGAATTGGTACCTGCAATCTCAAATGCAGTACCATGATCGGGAGAAGTTCTCACCTTGCTTAATCCCGCTGTAAAATTAACTCCCTGGCCAAAGGACAATGTTTTAAATGGGATTAAACCCTGATCGTGATACGAGGCAATCACGGCATCAAAATTCTTATAATTCTTTGACCCGAAAAAACTATCCGCAGAAAATGGCCCAAAAACCAATTCCCCATTTTCACGAATTTCATTTAAAGTCGGTTTTAATATCTCCTCATCCTCTTTCCCTATTACACCATTATCACCACTATGAGGATTAATACCTAACACAGCGATTTTAGGTTTTTGGATCCTAAAATCCTGCCTAAGCGTATGCTGGATAATAGCAATCTTCTTTTTTATTAATTCTGGAGTAATCACATTGGCGATATCTTTTAAGGCCACATGATCCGTTAATAATCCCACTTTAAGGGTATCGGTAATCATAAACATAAGGCTTTCCCCCTGTAGTTCTTTTGCCAGATAATCGGTATGTCCTGGGAAATTAAATTTATCAGACTGGATGGTATGTTTATTAATAGGTGCTGTGACCAAAGCATCAATTTCATCTTTCTTTAAAGCTTCAGTAGCGGCCTCTAATGATTTAAAAGCATACTCTCCAACTTTTGGATCCTCTTCTCCAAAATTAATGGTCACACTTTCTTTCCAAACATTTACAATATTTACCTTGCCGTCTATGGCATGTTCTGCACTGTCAATTCCCTGAAAATTAATTGCCAGTTTATATTTTTTCTTTAAAAAAGTGATAATTTTGGTTGAAGCAAAAATTACAGGAGTACAAAAGTCCAGCATTCTGGAATCATCAAAAGTCTTCAGCACAATTTCACTTCCAATTCCGTTCAAATCACCTATACTAATTCCTACTTTTATCTTTTTAGGATGTTTCATACTTCCTTCGAATATATATTTTACTTTTACATACAAATGTAACCAATATTATAGAATCCATGTTTACCGGTATTGTAGAAGAAATAGGAAAAATTAGGAAATTAGTTAAAGAAAGTACTAATCTTAATATAGAGGTAGAAGCCAAAATGACACCTGAGTTAAAAATTGACCAGAGTGTTTCTCATAATGGGGTGTGCCTCACAGTAGTTTCTATTAAAGATCATCAGTATACCGTTACTGCAATTCAGGAAACTTTAAACAAAACCAACCTGAATGGTCTAATAGAAGGTGATTATGTGAATCTTGAACGAGGAATGAAACTTGGAGACCGACTTGACGGACACATAGTGCAGGGACATGTAGATCAAACTGCAAAGTGTACCGATGTTCAAGATATTGACGGTAGCTGGCAGTTTACTTTTGAATACGATCCTTCCTTAAATAATATTACGATAGAAAAAGGTTCTATCACCATAAACGGAGTAAGTCTAACTGTTGTTAATTCCGGCAGAAATTCATTCTCGGTTGCAATCATCCCTTATACTTTTGAAAATACTACGTTTAAGCAAATTAAAAAAGGAAGTATTGTAAACCTTGAGTTTGATGTTATAGGAAAATATGTAAAAAGAATTACTGAACTTTCGTAGAGTACGATCTAAATATATAAGTTGCTCCAATAAATAATCCTCCGACCAAAAGAAAACTTAGATTGGAATCAATGGGTACAGGCAAACCAGGAGGAGGACATACAGGGCAGGGAGGTTCTTCATCCTGCGCAAAAACCGGATTGGTTGTAATGCTAAAAAGAAGTATGGTAAATATTAAAAATCTCTTTTTCATATAACTTTTCCTACAGCACAATTTAATTTTTTTAAAAAAAATCTAAAACTTCTTTTCAATAAATTAACGTAAAACGCAAAGTAAAGGTTTTAATTTCTTTGCTAAATTATCTATAATCAATGATTCAATCAGATTTTTTCGTTGAAGATCAATAATTATCGCTTAAAACAAACTATTTCGGTTTCGAAAGCCTATGTAATGATGAAAACAAGAAATTATTACAGGTATTTGAAAAAAGAGACTTGTGTTACTAGAAGATGAATCTATCTAAAGGAATGCTTTTTATTTAAAACAACAAACTTATCGCCGTCCCTTTGTGCTCTTCACTATGAATTTGGATTTTGCCTTTATGTAACATCATAATTTGCTTACATAAACTTAAGCCAATACCACTACCATTCTTTTTGGTAGTGAAGAAAGGTACAAATATGGTTTCCTGAATTTCTGGCGGAATACCATTCCCATTGTCTATTACTTTTATCACCGTATACCCATCTGTAGTAGATTTTGCAGTGACATAGATTTCCGGATTTTCAATATCCTGTATAGCATCCCGTGCATTCACAATCAAATTAATCAACACCTGTTCGATAAGATAACTATCAATTTTCACCTGCAATTGTGGATTGGAAAGATCAAAATTCAATGCAATATGCTTAGAAGCTAAAGAGGGCTTCATTAATCGTTCTATAGACGCAAAAAGATTTTCTACATATACATTACTACGATTAATATGGGTAACTTTATTTAGGCTACGATAGGTTTTGGCGAATTTCATTAAACCCTCGCTTCGTTTTTTAATACTCCCTATCGCTTCGTTTAAATCTGAAATATCCAAAGCATTTTCTTCTGGATTTTTTAGGTTCTCCCTTACCTGATATTGCAACGTATCGGCCAATGAAGAAATGGGGGCGATAGAATTCATAATCTCATGCGTCATGACACTCAATAACTTTTTCCAGGCTTCAGATTCATTTTGATTAAGGGTTTCATCGATATTCTGTAGTAAAATGATCTTAAAGGAATGTTCGTTTTCATAAAAAACCGTTTCAGAAACCAAAACTTTTAGCTTTTCGCCATTTACTTTAATACTTATGGAACTACCGGTAAGATGACTCATTTCAAAAATGGTCTCAAATAATTGCGGTTTTCTGCTTTTTAGAAACTTAATATTTTTGAAAGAAGGAATACTCAGCGTGCGCTTTATCGCTTCATTAGCCCAAAGTACGTCGCCGGTTTTTTGATGATAAGAAATAATCCCGACATCAACCATCTCTAATATTTTTTGTAGGTAGAGATATTGCGCCTCCTTATTCGAGTTGATCTCCCGAATCTTATCATTAATCAGGTTAAAGCCCTCATGAAGTCGAGCTAAATCTTCGGGGGCACCTTTGCTTACAAATCGTCTTGAAAAATCGTTGTATTTAACCGATTCAAAAAAATCGTCCATCGCCACAAAACGACGGGTTATAAATTTATACAGCTTATAAAAAATCACTAACGAAAGTATTACCCCTCCAATAAGCAATGCCATTTGATGCCTGCTAACTCCAAAAGCGACAGCAGCTAAACCCAGTGTTAAAACCACCAATCTTATTAAAAGACCTAAAGTATATTTTTTATAAGTCATATTTATTAAGTCTGCGGTACAATGCTGCCCTAGTAATCCCTAACTCTTTAGCCGATTTAGAAATATTCCCTTTATTCTTCTCGATAACCTTCAAAATAGTTTGCTTTTCTACCGTTTCGAGATTGGTCTCCTGAATTCCGTTAGGGGTTTCTACCGACTTTTCCAATCCAGAAAACACTAAATCTTCCGCAGCTAGGCTATCATCATCGGCCATAATCACGGCTCTTTCTAACACATACTGAAGTTCACGAACGTTTCCGGGAAAAGAATGCGACTTTAGCTTACTAAAAAAGTCTTTCTCAAAAGAAAATGGACCTTTAAAATATTTTTCGGCATACATATCGGTAAAATAGCGACTAAGTATGGTAATATCCGTACCTCGCTCGCGAAGTGGTGGCACCATGATATCTACCGTATTAATGCGGTAAATTAAATCCTTTCGAAACGTATTCTCATCGGCAAGATCACTCAGTTCTAAATTTGTCGCACAAATTAGCCGAATATCAATAGCTATACTTTCGTTAGACCCTAAGGGAGTAATGGTACGGTTTTGTAACACCGTAAGCAATCTTGCCTGTTGGCGCAAGCTAATATTTCCTATTTCATCCAAAAAAAGTGTCCCACCATTAGCGGCTTCAAAACGCCCTTTACGATCCTCCCGCGCATCGGTAAAGGCGCCTTTTTTATATCCAAAAAGTTCACTTTCAAACAAACTTTCCGTCAGCGCACCTACATCTACTTTTACAAACGGCTTATTTTTCCGAAGCGATTGATCGTGGATTGCTCTCGCGACTAGGTCTTTACCGGTACCATTTTCTCCTAAAATCAATATATTG
>Ga0208014_1000284_pt1 | contig 24058 bp, 20 predicted proteins | sample 25_taG_FD_184099 | JGI IMG/M metagenome (GOLD analysis project Ga0208014, IMG submission 184099) | Marine viral communities from Cariaco Basin, Caribbean Sea - 25_WHOI_OMZ (SPAdes) (version 2) | ecosystem: Environmental > Aquatic > Marine > Oceanic | place: Caribbean Sea: Cariaco Basin...
CAAGTTTCTACTTGTTTTTTAATCGTATGCACCCCACCAAGTACATCTAGGAAGTTAATCTGAATATACTTATAACAGAACTTAGCGGTGAAGATCTATTAGGTATTCTTTAGTTTTTTATAATTCTGTGGATACAGATCCCGGAGGTTTTTATGATTGATAGTGAGAATATTCTCCAGGGTATGCTTTAACCACTCCTGCGGATTCACATCGTGCTTTTTGCAGATAGCCATAAAGGAATAAATACACGCCGATCGCTGTGCTGCATTATGAGACCCGGCGAACAAGTAGTTTTTTCTTCCGATTGTAAGGGGTCTAAGGGCATTCTCAGTAAGGTTCGTATCAATCTCCAGGATTCCATCATATAAATAGGTGTGTAGCTTGTCCCACTTACCCAAGGTGTAATGTATGGCTTTTGCTATCGGACTTTTCGGTAGGATGTGGTTCTTCTGTAATTCATCTACCATCCATTTACCAAACCCCTCGAGGATCTTTAAGGATTCATCCAGGCGAAGCGCTTTTCGTTGCTCGGGATCCAGGTTGTTTTCCCTGGCCCTGGCTTCGACTTTATAAAGCTTTTGGATATAAGTCAGGGCTATTTCAGCTCGCTGCTTATCATTATCCAGGGATTTGGTAAATTCTCTTCGAGCGTGTGCCCAACAGTTCAGGTGCGTAATCCCTTCCCGTGCTCCGATTTTGTCATATACGCTGTACCCGTCACTTTGCAAGTAGCCTTTAAATCCAGATAATACGTGCTGGGCAGCCTGGGCACTTCGTCCGGGTTGGTAATCAAAGAGTACGGTTTTATCTATAGGGCAATGGTACACCCAGTAATAGCCCTGATGGGTGGTGCCCTTTTTGTTTTTATCCATCACTTTTATGGGCGTCTCATCGGCCTGCAGGTATCCTTTTGAGCGAATGTCTTCCAGCAGATGTTGATAGAGTATATCGAGCAGTTCCAGACTTTGCCTGACCCAGCCATCCAAAGTGGAGGCTGCAATAGGGATGTTTTCTCTTTTGAAGCGCTGAAGTTGGCGGTAAAGCGGGAGATGGTCTACATATTTGCAGATCAGTATCCAGGCCAGAAGCCCTGCTCCAGGGATGCCTTTTTCAATAACCCTGGAAGGAAGTTCCCCGATAAAGACACCTTCTTTATTTTTAGGGGCATATTTAAAGCGGATGTAACGCTTGATATAAAGTTTGGCAGGCTCATATTCCAACTCATCGGTCTCTTCCTTGCCAATGCATACCATATCACTGTAATCTTCCTCTGGATAAATCTCAATTTCCCTTACCTCCAGGTGTGGGGGAAGTGCCATGCGCCCTTTATGGGCAGATGTTCTCTTTCGACGCTCATAAGTGAGCTTCTCTTTTACTTGTTCTTCTTGCTTTAGGGCTGTTTCCGGCCACATCTCGAAGGGAAGGCTCATCTGGTCCTTATTGCCTTGAAAGCGTTCCCTTTTTTGCCCGTATAAGATTCGCTTGTACTGGGCAAGTTGGAATTCCAGATCGGAGATTTTTTGATCCTTTATGGAAACAATTTTTTCCGCCTTCTCCCTTCTTTCAGTCTCCTTTTGCAGGGTTCTTTCCTGCTTGACAAGGAGCACTAAAAGTTGTTCTCTAGTAAGGTTTTCCAAGGTGTTTTCCATAGGATAAATATACGTCAAGCGAACTGTTAAACCTAGCGTGAAGGCCTGTTTTTACTAATAATACACCATTATTCCCTAATGGGAATAACGTAATTTCTGAACACTTTTTTCAACGGTAATACCCGCTATCATCAGTACCAATTGGGGCCAGGTAAAACTGGTCTGATCTTCTTTAATTACAGGGGGAGTGAAGCTTCCGCGCTCCAGTCGTTTGTAGTATAAAACAAAGCCGCCCCGCTCCCAGTGCAACAGCTTGAGATGGGTGCGGTTCCGGTTAAGAAAAACGAACACATCACCGCTGGCAGGCTCCCGGTTTAGTTCATTTTTCACCAATCCGCTCAGACCATTAAAACTTTTCCTCATATCACAGGGCCTACGATAAAAGTGATAGTTATGGGAGGAACCTAAGCAGAACATTAATAAAGCTTAACCAGCCGGGCAATAAGTCCAAGGTCCGTAGCATTCATTTGAAGTTTTACCCCGTTGGGATAACTAAGTTCCAGCTCAACCAATGATGCGTTTAATCCTGTGGTTACTTCTACAAATCCCCCAGGCTGATCTTCATCTTTCCTCTTGCGGATCCAGTAACTAAAAGTGGAAGGACGGATCCCTTTTTCTTTACTAAAGGCTTTTGCTGAAAGGCCACTAGTACGATATTCATTAACTAAAGTGTACATTTCTTCCCGTTTACTCATGATAAATATTATTTTAGAGCAGCAAAGCTAGCATCAGAAAAAAAGGAAGTCAAGACGGGTTTAGTGGGGTGCATACTTCGTTGCAATCACTCAGCCGTCGCTAAATACTTCAAGGTTCAAAAGTTGTTGTACGGTTAAAAGTCATTCAACATTTAAAATTCAGAATTAATAGTCCTGCTTCCTGACTCTTGCTTCTCTTTTCTATATTCTAAACACAAATAATTCCGTTGTCATTTCGAGCGCAATGAAATGAAGCCGAGAAATCTCAATCAAATAAAGGGTTTCTCCACTTTAACAGTATGGCTTCGATACGATTGCTCCTTCGTTGCAATCACTCAGCCGCCGCTAAATACTTCAAGGTTCAAAAGTTGTTGTACGGTTAAAAGTCATTCCAAATTCAAAAAAGTTCCATAATGGTCACTTCGAGTATCAAATTTTGGAAAGCAATGGAAAAATTTGATGTATCGAGAAGTCTGTTTTTGAGTAAAAAGTTCAAGGTTCAAAAGTTGTTGTACGGTGAAAAGTCATTCCAAATTCAACATTCAACATTCAACATTAATAATCGAACTGCTTATTATTTATAGCGTAAGATTTAAAATTTTTAAACGACTATTTATTGCATTTTAAAACTTCCGTATTTCATGCATCAAAAAATTCTAGACCACGTTTCTCATATCATCGATCTCAACGAATCGGAACAAGCTGAATTTCAAAGCATTTTGAGTCCGTTGAAATTATCTAAAAAAGAATATTTAATTAAAAGTGGAGAGTTTGTGCATCATAATTTTTTTGTGGTAAAAGGTTGTTTACGTGCTTTTTATCGTGATGATCAGGAAAACGAAGCTAATTTACAATTTGCTACGGAAGATTGGTGGATTAGTGATTACGAAGCTTTAAAAGATGGTATTCCAGCCCGGTTGAATGTAGAATGTCTTGAAGATTGTGAGCTCCTGGCCATTCATCGTGATGCGCAGGAAGAATTATACCGAAGAATTCCAAAGTTTGAGCGTTTTTTCAGAATTAAGGTGATGAATTCTTTTATTGCATTGCGCAGCAGGATTATGTCTAATTTGCAAAAAAGTGGTAAGGAGCGTTACCTTGAATTTTATGATCATTTTCCTGAACTCGAAAATAGAATTGCCAATTATCACATAGCAAACTATTTAGGAATTAAGCCAGAGAGTTTAAGTAGAATACGCAAAGAGCTCATCTAACTTAACAATTTTTAACAACGCAAGCTAACATACATCAAGGCTTTATTACGGTATTATACATTAATTTTGTTCATAAGGGAGAAAAATTGCTATATAAAAATTGGAGAGGCTTTATAAAACTGAACATCGTTTTATTAAGGCCTCTTTACCCTAAAAAAAGTAAATAACTATGACTAAACAACCGCTATTAACAGAGTATAATTTAAATGGTCTTAAACTACCTAATCGTGTAGTGATGGCACCAATGACCCGTAGCCGTGCAGATAATCCTGAAAATGCCCCACGTGAGGATTTTGAAGCAGCCTATTACGCTTTAAGAGCCTCAGCAGGATTAATCATTACTGAGGGGTCTCCTATTAGTGATGATGCCATTGGTTATGTAAATGTTCCCGGAATCTATAAGCAGGCGCAAGTTGAAGGATGGAAGAAGGTGACTAAAAAGGTGCATGACGAGAATGGCCGAATTTTTATTCAGCTTTGGCATGTAGGGCGGATGTCCCACCCCGATTTCCATAACGGAGAAAAGCCGTTGGCACCTTCTGCAATAAATCCAAACGCACAATCTTACACTCCAGAGGGGTTTAAAGATACCGTGACTCCGCAAGAAATGACTATTGCAGACATTAAACAGACTATAGAAGATTTTAAAAACGGTGCTAAAAATGCGATGGATGCCGGTTTTGATGGTATAGAAATACATTCTTCTAATGGGTATTTGTTACACCAGTTTTTTAACGCAACTTCTAATACCAGAAGTGATGAATATGGTGGGAGTATAGAAAATCGTGCTAAAATTCTTTTTGAAGTGATTGATGCGATTAAGGAAGTCATGCCAGAACATAAAATAGGACTACGATTAAATCCTTCTTTAGATGGGACATTTGGGATGACCATGGATGAAGAAACCATCCCAACATTCGATTATATCGTAAACAAATTAAACGAGTACGATTTGGCTTATGTTCATTTATCAGAGCCTTTTACCGATGTGTCTGATAATAAATTTGCTGTTGCTGAAATCGCAAAACATTATCGCCCATTATACAAAGGCACTTTAATCATCAACGCAGGCTTTGATCAGGAAAAAGGAAATAAAGTGATTGAAGAAGGTAATGCCGATTTAGTTGCTTACGGAAAACTTTATATTTCTAATCCAGATCTTGTAGAGCGATTTGAAAAAGATATCGCACTTACAGATTGGGATGAAGATACTTTTTATGTTCCTGGTAAAAAAGGATATTTGGATTATCCGGTGAAAGCAAGAGATTAAGAAAAACAATAACTATTCAATAAAAAATCCCTGCAAAAATAAATTGCAGGGATTTTTTTGTTAAGTATAACGTACTTTAATTTCTTATTTTTACTGTGGCCCGTTTCTTTAATGGTCTGGTATTTTTATGAAGTACATAATGTGGCGCTTTATTTAAGGCCAGAAAGGATTCTTCAGAATAGATTTTAGTACCAAAAGCTTTAGCTTCTTCAATCACCAGTTCATCAGCATTTTTTCCTGTGATTAAAATCCCCGTTTCTGTAGACATTTTAGGTTCGACTTCTACATTCCAGGCTTTTAATTGTTCTTTTATTTCAGTTTTATTATCCTTATTCAAATCACCGTCTATAAGGACTTTCTGACCTTTAAACTCTTCTGCTATGGTTCTTTTCTTATTGGATTTTATAGTTTTTTGCTTATCAGCCAGGTGATTGAATATTAAAAATGAGATGAATAGGAAGATTAGAATGTAAGTGGCAATAATTAAGGTTTGGGGCGTCATGGCAATTATTTTTTATAATGGTTTTTTAGTTTTTTGTTAAGCTCAATTTTTCGTCACGAAAATATATATTCAAGCTTCCAATTTCATGCAAAAAACAGGGTTTAAGGAATATTTAACCCAAATCTTAAAATGTATAAAAAAAAGGATTCCAGTCTTGAAATCCTTTTTTATCCCATATACTAATTAAGCTTAGCTTATAAATTTAATAACGTTTTTTCCAATAGATTTACCGCTCTCCTGTAATTCGTGAACTTCTCTAAATACCTGAGTATCTAATCCTTCAAAGGTATTGTTTAAAGTAGATATTAATGAGCCTTCTTCAAAAAGTAAGCGCAATTCTTCCAGGATTTTGTGTTGTTGGATCATATCTTCGGTTTTAAAAAGAGAACGTGTAAACATGAATTCCCAATGAAAAGCTGCACTTTTATTTTTTAATTTATTTAAGTCTAATGGATTCTTATTTTCTACAATCGAGCAAATATGCCCCTGTGGTTTGATAAGGTTTGCCATGGCTTGCCAATGCATATCGGTATCAAAAAAGTTAAGGATATAATCTACATTTTCGATATTCGCCTTTTTCATCTCATTTTCCAAATCATGATGATTCACAATCATATCGGCTCCCATTTTTTTACACCACTCACTGGTTTCTTCTCTAGAGGCCGTAGCAATTACCTGGATGTTGGTTAATTTTTTAGCCAACTGGATCCCGATAGAACCAACACCCCCAGCACCACCAATAATCAATAGCTTTTTATCATTTTCACCATTTTTTTGCAGTCGCAAACGATCAAAAATTGCTTCCCAGGCGGTAATGGCGGTTAAAGGCATAGCGGCAGCTTCTTCAAAAGAAAAATTAGAAGGTTTGTGCCCGGCTATTCTGGAGTCTATTAACTGAAATTCTGCATTGCATCCCGTTCTTTCATATTCACCGGAATAATAAACTTCATCACCTACCTTAAAATTCGATACTTCGTTTCCTACTGCTTCCACAATGCCGGCGGCATCCCAACCTAATATTTTTGGTTCATCGAGTTCTTTATCTTTTGCCGCATTTTTTCTGACTTTATAATCTACCGGATTTACAGAAACCGCATGGATTTTTACCAGAAGGTCTTTGGATTCTGGCATTGGTTTTTCGGTTTCAAAAGAGATAAAACAATTTTTATCGTCTACCGGTAGAGACTTTGTTATTCCTATAGCTTTCATAATTAATTTTTTGTTGAAATTAATGTTTGCATTTGCTTCGACAAAAACTTTGACATTTATTTAAATTCATAAAGCATTTTCCCGGCATAACAATCTTATTTGCTCTATAAGTTACTTCTTAGATTTTAGGCAAAAATGAGAGCACCCAATGGTACTAGAATCAAAGAAAGAACCATAGAAAACACGATGAGTAAAGCAGCCTCTTTTTCCTGAGACTTTAAAAAAGAAGAAAAAACGGCCAGGTTTGCGGCGATAGGAAAAAGCGGAATTAAGGCCATAACCTGCCGCTGCTCTTTGTCTAAACCATCGATAAGCCAATATTCTAAGCCCATTAAGGCCGCAGTAATTATAACCGCTGAAATTGCCCGTACGCCCAGCACTTTGCCATAATATCCCCAGTTTAAGGATTTAAACCGGATATTTGTTAAATTCATACCTATAATAAGCATCCCCATTACAGAGACTATAGTTCCCAACACACTTACTATCGGTTTTACAGCCTCGGGAGTTTCTACTTTAAAAGCTTTTAAAATCAGGGCAAGTATAATGATATAGATAAAAGGCACTTTCAGGACTTCGATGATTGCCTTTTTTGTACTGTATTTAGATTTAGCCACCTGAATATAACCTATTATATTCCCATAGAGCGCCGTTCCCACATAAATACAAATAAGTGTGGTTACCGCATCTTCTCCAAATAAAGATTTTACCGTTGGTATACCAAAAAAAGCGACATTAAAATAGGAAAAACCGCTTTTCAAAATATTGATATCACCAGAATCGTCGATAGATCTATTCACAAGTATCGCCGGGAAAATCATTAAAAATGCCAATAAAAATGAAATGACCGCTAAAATGACCAGATTTGAAAATCCTGCATTTAACACATGATCAATCACCAGTATAGGTAGCAATACAAATAAAAGCGGTTTATGTATCCACGATTTAGGGATCCAGTCTCTTTTGCTAATTAAATAGCCAATGGGGATACAGCATAAATAAGGAAGCAAACTTAGATAAAGGGATTTAAACGTGTCCATTAGCGGTGGTTTTAAAAATTATTTCAGAGGCTAGTCTTGCGATTGTTTTTACATTAAACCAAACGGCATTAACATCCATCAACATGCCATTTACTAAATGTCCTACCGCATAGATATGCTCGCCTCCTTTTTCTGAAATACATTGCATGGTATGTGGATTTATCACCGTGCCCCCGATAGGATGTGGTTTTAGGTAGTCCTTTTTTAATAAGTTTTCTACCAGGATATTTTGCATCTCTTCTAATTTCGCAGCACTTCCCGTAGCATTAATGAGTTTTTTTACTTTAAAAATTCCATCTTTCCCGGTAGTAATTTTAAAATGATTTTTCTCCTGAATAAAACTTACCTCGTTATTTTGCGGTATGATTTCCAGTTGTCCCTCTTTCATTAATTTCGCCAGTCTTTTCGCATTATGAAGCGGAATAGCATGTCTGGTAATCGTCCAATGCCTACCTAACCATTTTGTGAAAATAATTTGTTCATGCAAACTCATCCAACTCCATATCCTCGAGGTATCATAACGCATGGAATAGGCCATATTCAGTAACGAATCACCGCCTTTTTCAGCTACGCTAATGTCGTATTCCAATAAAGGTAACTGATCTTTAGAATCCCGGTTAAACGACTTCCAGTTAAGGGGGTTTCCTTCCGTTTCTTCTACGTCTTTTATAAATAATCGAAATAATTCTTTAGCCCTGGGAGGATGACCTTTTTCACGTTTTAGCTTATGTAAATTAGAAAGCGTGAGATATTTGCGTTGAAAATCTTTGTTTTCGTCAGGTTGCACCCTGGGTAACATTCCGTCTGGTGAAAACATGGTGATTTTTCCGGTATGGCCATTATCTACTAAACTCATGACCGTATCGATAGCACTCAAACTAGTTCCTAAAATGCCTACATGATCTTTTTTCCCGGTTCGTTCTAATAAGTTTTTGGTAGGCCAGGGAAAATCAATGTAATTCAAATTATCTTTAAAATGCTTAAAGGTATTAGGTTTGGGGGTACCGGGCGCTAGTAATACTTCATCTACTTCAGTCGTAGAATCATTGGTTAAATGAATAAGCAGTCTTTCATTTTCCAATCGATCTATATCATAAGCTTCCGCCTCAATAACTTCGATGTTAATTTGGCTTGCTTTAGCCTTCCTGATGCTTTCCTCTAATTGCTCTGCCACGTAATGGCCATAGAGCAACCTGCTGGTATAGGCGTTTTCCTCATCGCTTTCGCTTTTTACATCACTTCGGTATTTTCCGCCATGCGCTTTTAGCCATTCGGCAAAATCAGCCGGTTCGTTGGCATAAATACCCATAATATCGGCCTGGGTATTTAAAATATGCGAAGGTTGTTTGGATCCAAATGCTAATCCATATCCCACTTTTTTTTGACGCTCGATAAGTACAAACGAAATTTGATTTTGTAAACTGGCACTAATACTTTGAATAATGAGCTCAATTAAAGCAGCAGATCCACAGGCTCCACCACCAATAATGGCAATTTTTTTCATTTCTTTTTCTGGCTTTTTGGTAATTTAATGAATAGGGAAGGAGCAGTAAAATTATTAACTTAATTTAAAGAGAATCCTCTTTTTAGGTGGGTCTTTCCTAAATGCGACGACCAATATGCAAACCAGGGGCTTGAAAAATCATTGAAATCCGATGGTGCTAGATAATCGAAATGCTTTCAATAAAGAATAATCTCCTTAAAGATGCTTCATGTAAATGCCCTAATGTGGTTTAGTGATTTTTGGTTACTTTTATTTTTTAAACCCAAATCTTTAATGGAATCTGAATTAGCAAATAAGATTGTGACCTATCCTTTGGATATAGATCCGCACACCGGAAATTCACAATTTCAGATCAAAAAAGTGGATCGTAAGGAATCAGATATTCCGCCAGAATTTTTAATTCCTCATCGTAAAGATTATTTCTTTTTTGCGTTGGTAATCGATGCCAAAGAGGGCGGAAGACACTGGATTGATATGAAACCTTATGATATTCTTCCTAAAACATTATATTTTACGCATCCCTCACAGGTGCAATTAAAGGAGGAAAGCTGCGCTATCATCTCCTATGCGCTATCCGTTTCTAAAGAGTTTCTGTCATTAGATCCACAAAATGGAGCAAAGGAATTACCTATTATTCAAAATGCACATAAAGCGCATCAGTTACATTTAGCTGCAGAGGATTTTCAATTCATCGAAAATATTTTATCCAGTATTTTTAAGGAATATCATCAAACCAAAGACTGGCAACACAGTATGCTACAATCTTATGTAAATATCCTGCTGGTTTATTGCAGCCGGCTATATACCCAACAATTTAAGTCGATTGACGCTCAACCTGAATCCCTAATACTGGAAAACTTCCTGGAGCTGATAGAAAAGCATTATAAAACCCAGCACGAAGTTTCGCAATACGCTGATCTGCTCCATATTTCTGCTGGATATCTAGGAGAAATGATTAAACAACAAAGTGGTAAATCTGCGATCAAACACATACAGGATCGGATTATTTTGGAAGCGAAAAGGCTTATTTATTTTTCAGAAAACTCGATGAAGGAAATAGCCTTTAATCTTGGTTTTGAAGACGCTTCCTATTTCAATCGCTTTTTTAAAAGGCATACGGGCTTTACCCCTTTAGCTTATAAAACTCATATCAGGAAAATGTACCATTAATTCCTGAAAGTCTGCTATCGAATACCTAAAATCTCAGGCTAGTTTTACATTACTTAAAAAATGAAATGATGAGAAGTGTTTTAATTACCGGAGCGAATAAAAGCATAGGTTTCGAACTCGCTAAAATGATGCTCCAAAACGATTACTTTGTCTTTTTAGGTAGCCGAAATAAAGAACGAGGAGAAGATGCGGTTGCCATATTAAAAGAAAGCGGTTTAGACCAGGTGCAGTTAGTGCAACTTGATGTAACCAATCAGGATTCCATTAACGCCGCCGTAGCCACAGTGAAGCAACGCTTTGGTAAACTTGATATTTTAGTGAACAATGCCGGAATTTTAGGAGGATGGGATCAAAAAGCAGTAAGCGTAAAAACCGAAGTTATTCGTGAGGTTTTTGATACCAACTTTTTTGGAGTGATTAATGTTACACAGGCTTTTTTAGACTTGCTAAGAAAATCAGAGCGTCCAAGAATTAATAATATTACCTCTGGTTTAGGCTCCCTTACATTACACACCAATCCAGATTGGGATCATTACGATGTTAAAACCGGAGCTTACGGTCCTTCAAAAACAGCTTTAAATGCCTATAGCGTAGTATTGGCGTACGAATTGAAAGATGACAATTTTAAGGTAAATGTTATCGATCCCGGGTACACTGCCACAGATTTTAATGATCATCAGGGAGGCTTAAGCGTAGAAGATTCTGCCAGGTTTTTATACGATCATATCGATTTACCGAAAGACGGTAGGAATTCAGCTTATTTTTCACACGAGATCAATGAGGCCCCACATGTAAGTCCGTGGTAAAAAATAATATTTATTGAAAGTTTAAAAACCGACTAAATTAGTCGGTTTTTATTTTGAATTATTTGCATAAATAGAGTTGCTAAATCGATAATTCAACAGAATACTCATGAAATACTGAAAAGGACGTAAAGTTTAAGGCTATGTAGTTTCTATAACTTATTTTAGGCAAAAAATACATTTAATTTAATGAGAAAATCCATCATAGCAGTATGCCTGGCTTCTCTTGGGATGGGAAGTTTTTCTTTTGGCCAGGAGTTATATGTGCCCAGGGATGTAAAAAAGGCCTACGAAAACGAAACTAGAAGTAAAACCGGAAAACCGGGTAAAAATTACTGGCAAAATTCAGCGAAATATAAGATAAATGTTCAGCTAGATCCCCCCAATCGTAAGGTTACCGGTTCTGAAGAAATTACCTATACCAATAACAGTCCGGAGACCTTACACTCCCTAAATTTCAAATTAATACTGAATAACCACAAACCTGGTGCTGCACGTTTGGGAATGGTTTCAGAAGATTATATGACCAACGGGATACAGATAGACTCTTATACACAAAACGGTACTAAAAAGGAATGGAATTCAGAAAATGATGGTACCAATAAAATGATGAGCCTGGATACACCGCTTCACCCCGGTGAAAGTATTAACCTGAGTATTAATTGGCATTTTGAGGTTTCTAAACAAAGTGGGCGAGAAGGTGCTATTTTAGAGAATACGTTTTTCCTTGCTTATTTTTACCCTCGCGTAGCCGTTTACGACGATTATATGGGTTGGGATACCATGACGTTCTTCGGGATGCAGGAGTTTTATAATGATTTTAATGATTATGAAATTAACGTAAGTGTTCCTGAAGATTTTTTGGTATGGTCGACTGGAGATTTGCTTAATCCGGAGGAAGTATTGCAGAAAAAATATGCGAAAAAGCTGGAGAAGTCAATGCAAAGCGATGAAGTAATTCGTATTGTTACTCCCGATGATCTGGCGAAAAAAGAAATCACCAAAGAGGGTACCAATACCTGGAAATGGAAAGCGTCCAATATTACCGATGTCGCTATTGCGGTTAGTAACGAGTACAACTGGGATGCCGCCAGTGTAGTGGTGGATTCTACCGCCAATCGTCGTGTAAGCGTACAGGCGGCTTACGACAATGTTTCTAAAGATTTTCATGAAATGGTGAATTACGGTCATCATGCTTTAAACTGGTTTTCATATCATTACCCTGGTATTCCTTATCCATACTCAAAATCTACGCTGGTAAGAGGCCATGGAGATATGGAATATCCAATGATGGTAAACGATAATTCACATGAAGATCCTAATCTGGCGCGTTTTGTGGCAGAACATGAAATTGCCCATACCTATTTTCCTTTTTATATGGGTACCAACGAGACACGATTTGGCTTTATGGACGAGGGCTGGGCGACCACTCTGGAACATTTAATAGGAATCGAAGATTTAGGGAAAGAAAAGGCTGTTGAAGATTTTAAAAGCTTTAGGGTCGAACGATGGATTGGTGATGATAATATGGAGCAGGAGGTACCCATTATCACACCGTCCAATATTTTAAGCGGCCCGGTGTATCGAAATAACTCTTACGGAAAAGCTGCTCTGGGATATTTGGCGCTAAAAGATATGCTAGGTGATAAAGATTTTAAAAAAGCATTACAAGGCTATATGGAGCGTTGGCACGGCAAACATCCCATTCCCTGGGATTTCTTTTACAGCATTAATGATATTAGCGGAAAAGACCTGAACTGGTTTTGGGATCGCTGGTATTTTCAACCGAATTATATAGATTTTAAGATTGAAAGCGTAAAACAGGAGGACAGTTCGGCTGCAATCGTGGTTGAAAATATAGGAGGAATGCCGGCTCCTTTTGATGTCTTACTTACTTTTACTGATGGAACTACAAAAAATATTCATCAAAAATCTAGCATTTGGGAAACAACTAAAGATCAGGTTTCTATAACTGTTGAAACTGAAAAGGCATTAAAATCGGTTAGCCTTGAAGGCGGAATTTGGATGGATGCCACACCAGAGAATAATACCTGGTCTAAATAACTTTAATAGCTCTGGATAATCGATATGGAATGCTCCCGACTCGATAGCTATTATGAAGAAGCGAGGGCTGCAAATAAAAATATCTGATAACTACCTCATGGGGTTGCCTTGAGGTAGTTTACAACAAAAAAATACGAACCTCTAAGAATAAAACCATATTGAGGAGAGAAATTAAAAAGCTCATGATCCCTTAGGGAGCAGGGGCTTTTTTAAACGCTAATAAAAAGTTATGGCATCAATATCTGGCAAAGACCCATACGCCGCGTTGCGTTACAAGGAATTTAATATCTTTTTATGTATGCGTTTTGCATTTGTTTTTGCCAGAACCATGCAATTTATTGTTATTGAATGGGAAGTATATAAGCTTACTAAAGATCCGCTTTCATTAGGAGTAATTGGCTTAATGGAAGTGATTCCCGCCGTTACGCTATCCCTGTATGCCGGGCATGTGGTCGATCAAAAAGAGAAGAAAAGCCTTTTAATGAAATGTATACTGGGTTTCTCTTTAATAAGTGCGGGTTTATTTTTACTTACCTGGCCAAAATTTGTTAGTGATCTTCCGCAACAATGGATTTTATACGGAATTTATTCCTTAGTATTTTTCGGAGGGATTGTCCGTGCGTTTTTAGGCCCTTCTTTATTTTCTATGTTTTCCCTTATTGTTCCTAAAAAAATATATCCAAACGCCGCCACCTGGAACAGTTCGATATATCAGCTGGCTGCCGTTTTAGGACCGGCGCTGGCTGGTTTTAGTATCCATTGGATCGGGGTACACTGGTCGATGTTATTGATTTTTGGGTTCTCGTTAATTGCTGTCATCGCATTAACACGTATTCCTAAAAAACCAATTTTAAATCCCAAACTGGGTGAACCTGTTTTAAAAAGTTTAAAAGAAGGTGTAAAATTTGTGGTCAATACAAAAATTATTCTTGGGGTGATAAGTTTAGATATGATCGCTGTTTTATTTGGTGGAGCGGTGGCGCTTTTACCTGTTTTTGCCCAGGATATTCTAAAAGTGGGGCCTGAAGGTTTTGGCGTATTAAGAGCAGCACCGGCCATAGGCTCAGTCCTTATCATGTTCACATCGGCCTATTTTCCGTTAAATAAAAAAGCTGGTATTAAATTATTGGCTGCCATTTTTGGTTTTGGGCTTTCCATCATCATTTTTGGCCTTTCTACCTATTTTTGGGTATCGGTTTTTGCTCTTTTTTTAAGCGGCATGACAGATGGGGTTTCCATGATAATAAGACAAACCATCTTACAGCTTAAAACACCAGATCATATGCGTGGTCGTGTATCTTCGGTAAACTCGATGTTTATTAGTTCTTCTAATGAGCTTGGTGCTTTTGAAAGCGGTTTAACGGCTAAAATTATGGGCACAGTAACAGCGGTTGTCTTTGGCGGAAGTATGACTGTACTTACTGTTTTGGTTACCGGCTTTATATCCCCTACCTTCAGAAGATTAGATTTACAAAAAGATATAGATGCACATGAAGCAAATGATCAATAATTTTTAAGATGATAACTTGTAATGATAACTTGTATTTCAATTGCGAATAAGTTGTACGTAACATACATCTTTATTACTTTTGATTATAATGTTCGATTTTAAGTTACAGGTTTTTCAAAGTGTGGCATCCAGGCTTAGTTTTTCTAAAGCAGCTGAAGACCTTCATATTACACAGCCAGCGGTGACCCGGCATATCAGGCAAATTGAAGCCCATTTCAATCAAAAGCTTTTTAAGCGAAAGGGAAACAGCATCGCACTTACCGAAGCCGGTAAATTATTGCTTTCGCATAGTAAGCTTATTTTTCAGCAATATGAGAAAGCAGCGTTCGACATGAATTCGCTGATCGATAAAAGCGAAGGAAGCCTTAGAATTGCCGCCAGTACCACTATCGCCCAGTATATTTTACCTGAAGTACTGGCAAAGTTTCACCAGAAATTCCCCAAAATTAAGATCCATTTACTGAATATGAATACCGAGAAAGTAGAAAAATCAGTGATGAATAATTCGGTAGAATTAGGCTTTATCGAAGGGCAGTCAAAAAATCGGGAGCTTGCCTACGAAGCTTTTTTAGAAGACGAAATTGTACTGGTGGTCCACAAATCACATCCACTGGCCAAGAGCAACCAGATTTCGATGTCGGCATTAAAGGATATCCCGCTTGTTTTAAGAGAAAAGGGATCGGGAACCCGTGAAGTGATCCTAAAAGCTTTTGAGCATCTAAGCGTAAAAGCAGAAGCACTAAATATCGAATTAGAGCTGGGAAGTTCAGAAAGTATAAAGTCATATCTATCTAATGGGCACAGCGCTAGTTTTTTAAGTATTAATACCGTGCTAAAAGAATTAAAATATGGTGATTTTTATATTCTTGATATCGAAAATTTACAAATTAAGCGTGATTTCTTTTTTATCCAACAGCAGGGACATCATTCCAAATTAAATTCGGTATTTTTAAAATTCCTACAACATCATTATAACTTTTAGTTATATAGTATAACTATTTATCATTTGATTTCAGGCAAAACCGGGGGTACTTTTGGGGTATATATTCGGTTTATGAAATCTATAGCTACTTCCGCTTTATTTGTTATACTTTGCCTGGCTTGCATGCTTCCGGTGGTAAATCCGCCTATCGCATTAGCTGCCGGGATTGTATTTGCACAATTTTTTCAGCATCCCTTTCAGCATAAAACACAGTTAGGCATTAACTGGTTACTGAAAATTTCGGTGATTGGCCTGGGCTTTGGTATGAATATCGATAAAGCGCTAGCCGCCGGAAAAGACGGATTTGTTTTTACGCTGCTATCAATTACTTTAACCATTGGATTAGGGATTGCAATAGGTAAGCTTTTTAAGATCGATCAAAAAATTACCAAATTAATAAGTTCGGGTACCGCAATTTGTGGAGGGAGTGCCATTGCTGCGATTTCTCCCATTATAAAAGCAGATGCTAAGCAAATCTCTATTGCTATTGGCAGTGTTTTTCTATTAAATAGTATTGCTTTATTCTTATTCCCGGTTTTAGGCCACTATTTTAATATGAGTCAACAGCAATTTGGGATCTGGAGTGCTATTGCCATCCATGATACCAGCTCTGTTGTAGGTGCAGCGCAGGTGTATGGCAACGAAGCTTTAGAGATTGCTACCACGGTTAAATTAGCCCGGGCGTTATGGATTCTGCCGGTGTCTGTACTATTTGCCTTAAGTAGTCATACCAAACTTAAAAAGATTAAAGTTCCTTACTTTATCGGTCTTTTTATTTTGGCAGTCCTGGCCAATACCTATATTCCTAATATAGAAGTTGTAGCTCCAAACATTGTGTGGATTTCCAAAATGGACCTAACACTCGTATTATTTTTAATTGGGAGTACGTTAAACTATAGAAGCTTTATGAAGGTGGGAATTAAACCGGTGATTTTAGCTATTTTTATATGGATTTTTATCAGTATTGTTTCTTTAATCGGAGTGTTGCAATTAATAAATTGAAGCCAAAATCATCAAAACCTGGTTTATTGAGTAGGACATTTTTCTAAAATACTGGTATAACTTCACCATTTCAAAGGTTTTAGTATTTTTATAAGGTTTAGTCTTACCGTGAAACAGATTTAATTAGTTAATTTTAGCATTCGAAATGATTAAAACCAAAAGATTCACTTCATGAAAATCGGAATTGCTGCAGATCATGCCGGCTTAGAACAAAAAGTAAAGTTACTGGAACTTTTAAAAGAGAAAAATTTCGATATACAGGATTTTGGTGCATTCGAATATGAAAGTGACGACGACTATCCAGATGTGGTTACTCCTTTAGCAAAGGCTTTAAGCGATCATAAAATAGATCGGGCTATCGCTGTTTGTGGCAGTGGGGTAGGCGTGTCTATCGCGGCTAATAAGTTTCCCGGTGTTCGTGCAGCATTAATTTCAGAAACTTATTCTGCACACCAGGGAGTGGAACATGATGATATGAATATGATTTGTGTGGGCGGAAGAGTGCTGGGCACTTCACTTATTCTGGAGCTCATTCTGGCTTTTTTAAAAGCTGAATTTCAGCAGGAAGAGCGTTTTGTGAGACGTCTGGATAAAGTCTTGGATATAGAGAAAAAGAATTTTAAATAAATAGAATAGTTAAGAACCTAAAACTGAATCATGAAAGAATTCGATTTTGGAATTGTTGGTCTTGGAGTAATGGGTAGAAACCTTTTACTGAATATGGCCGACCATAAATTTTCTGTAGCCGGGCTGGACCTGGATCCGGAAAAAGCGGCATCGCTGGAAAAAGAAGCTTCAGAAGAGCACACGATAAAAGGAACCACCTCGGCAGAAGAGTTTTGCGGGTTAATTCGTAAGCCCAGAGCGATCATGCTTCTGGTTCCTGCGGGAAAACCTGTAGATGCTGCGATTGCTTCGTTATTACCTTACTTAGAAGAAGGTGATGTTTTGGTAGATGGAGGGAATTCTTATTTTCCCGATACCAACCGCCGGGTGGATGAGCTTGCTGCAAAAGGAATTCACTTCTTTGGCATGGGAATTTCTGGTGGCGAAAAAGGAGCCCGTTTTGGACCAAGTATGATGCCAGGAGGGAATGCCGAAGCTTACGAAAGACTTCGCCCTATTTTTGAAGCCGTAGCAGCCAAAGTAAACGGGGAGCCCTGTGTTACTTATCTTGGAAAAGGATCTGCTGGAAACTATGTAAAAATGGTTCATAATGGGATTGAATATGCCATTATGCAACTTATTGCAGAGGTTTATGATCTTTTGAAAAGAGGATACGGAGTAGAAGATGCTAAAATTCAGCAATTATTCGAGAAATGGAATAATTCAGAATTAGCTTCTTTTCTGGTAGAAATTACCGCCGGGATTCTTAAAAAAGAAGACGAGGTTACCGGAAAAGGAATTTTACTGAATTATATCTCTGATGCTGCAAAAGCCAAAGGAACCGGTAAATGGACCTCTCAAAACGCGATGGATATCCAGGCGCCTATCCCTTCTATTAATGCGGCGGTAGAGATGCGTGATATTTCTAAGTATAAAGAAGAACGTGTAGAAGCTTCAAAGCAGTTAAAATGGGATGATGTTTCAGAAACTTCAGAAGAAGAACTTTTTGCGGCATTAACCGATGCGTTCTACTTTGGAATGATTACTATTTATGCCCAGGGATTAGCCCAGTTAACCATTGCTTCTAAGGAGTATGATTATGGTTTAAATCTGGAAGAAGTGGCTAAGATCTGGAGAGGCGGATGTATTATCAGAGCCGCCTGTTTAGAAGATTTTAGACAGGCCTACAGCAAATCCCCAGAGCTTCCTAATCTTTTGTTAGATGAAACTATAGGAAAGACTTTAGTAGAAAAACAAGCTGCAGCACGTAATGTGGTAAAGGCTTTTATCGACAAAGGAATTCCCTCATCGGTATTTAGTTCTACCGTGTCTTATTTTGACTCGTACAGAAGTGAAATTTTACCCACCAACCTTATCCAGGCACAGCGGGATTTCTTTGGTGCGCACAAGTATGAGCGTAATGACCAGGAGGGTATTTTTCATACTGAGTGGAATTAAGCCTCAATTAATTTAAAACTAAAATGAACACAGAAAAGAAAGCGGCCCCAACGATCATTGTTATATTTGGAGGAACAGGAGATCTTGCCAGTCGCAAATTAATCCCTGCATTTTATAATCTTTATCTCGATGATCGAATGGCAGATAATTTTGCCATTTTTGGATTAGGAAGATCAGATTTTGATGATACCTCGTACCGAAAAGATCTTTATAAAAAATTAAAAGAATTTTCTCGTCGCGATCCCGATTCAAAAATCTGGAAGAAGTTCGAAGAGTCGATTTATTATTTTAAATCAGATATCACCAACGAAAAATCTTACCAGGATTTACATTCCAAATTAGATAATCTTGATAAGGAATGGGGAGAACGAGCCAATAGATTATTTTACCTATCGGTATCTCCCAAATTTATTGATGATATTACCGCAAACCTTAAAAACCAGAAACTGGTAGAAGAGCTGGAAAAAGACCGTTTGGTGATCGAAAAACCATTTGGTTATGATCTGGAGTCTTCTATCGAACTAAATCAATTGCTTCGTCGGACTTTTGACGAAAAGCAAATTTTTAGAATTGATCATTATCTGGGTAAAGAAACGGTACAGAATATTTTGGCATTCCGTTTTGGGAATGCTTTATTCGAGCCGCTTTGGAACCGAAACTATATCGACTATGTACAAATTACCGTTGCAGAGAAGGTAGGTGTGGGGTCACGTGGTGGTTATTATGAAGGTTCGGGAGCACTTCGTGATATGATCCAGAATCACCTGTTACAGATTCTTTGTATGGTAGCGATGGAAGCACCGATTTCTGCCGATGCTGAAGAGATTCGGAATCGTAAGGTAGAAGTTTTACGTGCCATCCGCAGAATAAAACCCGACGAGGTAAGCAAAAATGCCGTTCGTGGCCAGTATAGCGCAGGTTGGGTAGAAGGAGAAAAGGTACCAGGTTACCGCGAAGAAGAGGGCGTAAGCGAAACTTCGAATACCGAAACTTATGCGGCAATTAAATTCTTTATCGATAACTGGCGTTGGCAAAACGTACCTTTTTATTTAAGAACCGGTAAACGTATGCAGGAGAAAAGTTCTTCGATTACTATTCAGTTTAGACCCGTACCGCACGCGGCCTTTCCCGGTGAGCAGTCCAATAACATTATGCCCAATAAGCTAACGATTAACTTACAACCGCAAATGGATATCAGGTTACGTTTTATGACCAAAAAGCCCGGTTTGGAAATGAACCTTAATCCTTCTGAGATGGTTTTTGATTATGATAGCTGTTCTACTCATACACCAGAAGCTTACGAAACCTTATTGCTGGATGCGATGTTGGGTGATACCACCTTATTTATGCGATCAGATCAGGTAGAAGAAGCCTGGGATGTGATAAAAACCGTTCAGGAAGCCTGGGATAGCAGGGAGTCGATTAATTTTCCTAATTATCAGGCAGGAAGTTACGGACCAGAAAACGCAGAAGCCCTTATTGCGCAACAGGGACATGTATGGTCGATTAACGTACCCGGAAAAAAAGAAAAGAAACAAGAAGAATGCTAAACATATATCAAACTAAAGAAGAAGCCAGTCGTGCTGCTGCCCGTCATTTTGTAGAATGTGCAGGTCTTGCCATAGAAAAACATGGCAAGTTTACTGTTGCCTTAACCGGTGGATCTTCACCCGGAGGCATGTACGATTTGCTAACAACAGAATTTATAGATCAGGTAGACTGGGGTAAAATTTTTGTTTTTTGGGGAGACGAACGATGGGTTCCTTTAGAAGACGAGCGTAGTAATGCGGGAAATGCTTTTAAGGATTTTCTTGATAAAGTGAGTATTCCACAAGAACAAATCTTCCCGATGTATAAGGACGGAATTTCGGCCGAAGAGTATGCAAAAGAGTATTCGGCGATTTTGGATCAGGTATTAGAAGATGGTAAAACCTTCGATCTCATCTTTTTGGGCATGGGAGACGATGGGCATACCGCTTCCTTATTCCCGGGAGAAAAAGTAATTCACGAAAAAGAAAAGAAAGTCGCGGCTTATTTTCTGGAACCTCAGGATATGTACAGAATTACATTAACCGCACCATTAATCAATTCGGCTAAAAGTGTAGCATTTATTGCCTTTGGTTCAAAGAAAGCAAATGCACTTTACGAGGTGATTAAAGGAGAGAAGAACATAGAGAAATACCCTTCTCAGATCATCGCACCTGCGGGAGAACTTATGTGGTATGTGGATAAAGAAGCCGCCGCTAAAATATAGTAGAACGGTATTAATACATACGAGCTTTTAAAAAATCCGGACTGCGAAAACAGTCTGGATTTTTTTTATAACACTTCACTAAATAATTATAAAGTATTTAAGATTAGTAAATTGTACTGAATCTAAGGAGATAGTAAGATTAATTTTAAAATTAAAAAGTTAATAAAAACATAAATTTGTATACAATAGCTTATTATTGCCGATCAATTAACAAGGTTAACCGTTTTGAAATTATATACATTACTTCTTATTTTTTTTCTCAGTATATCCATTTATGCCCAGTGTTCATCAGGAAATATTACTATCAGTTCTCAAGCGGAATTTGATAAATTTGCCAGAAATTATTCAAACTGTAAAACTATAGACGGAAATTTTACAATTACCGGAACTGTGACCAGTTTGGCACCTCTTCAAAATATAGAAGAAATTAAAGGGAATTTGACGATTAGAAATACCAATATTGTTGATTTTACCATAAATCTTGCGATTTCAAAAATTGATGGTAATCTTCGTATACTGGAAAATAGCAGTCTAAAAGACCTTAATTCCTTCAACGAACTAGTAGAGGTAAATGATATTTATATAGAAGATATAAAAGGGTATTTAAAGGGCTTTGATAAATTAGAGAAGGTAATTACTATTGACCTGAAAAGGCTTGGAATGTCGCTGGATGCATTTCAAAACCTAAAATTTATCGAAAAGAATCTACAAATGGATAAGGCAGGTTTGGTCTTAAGTATATTTCCTGCCTTTAATAAAGTAGTATATATTAAGGGTTCTCTTATAATGGAAGATTATGCACATGGGGTAGGATTATTTTCTGAACTAAAATATGTTGGAAATAACTTGTACATTAGAAGAACGGGTATCAATGAAATAGAAGGATTTAATAAGCTAGAATCCATAGGTAGCTTGGGAGGGGGAAATTTTGAAATTAGTGAATCCATGGAACTAACAGTATTTACAGGATTTAATAATTTAGAAAGAGTCTATGGTCATATGATTATAAAAGATAACCCTGAATTACCAAGCATTAGCGGATTTCGCAACCTTCACAAAATTGACAAAACCTTAAGTATTCAGAATAATAACGCGTTACTAGCCTTAACGGGACTGGAAAGACTAACTTCAGTTAGTGGTAATTTAGGGATTATCGGTCTTACTGTTTCCAACAATGAAAGTTTAATCGATTGCTCCGCAATTTGTAATCTTTTAGCTAATGGCGGAGTTTACGACGAGGTAAGAATTGTAAACAATCCTTCTAAATGCAGTAGCAGGCAGGAAATAGAAGAACAATGTCTGCCAGATTTTGATAATGATGGAATTCCCGACGATATTGATTTGGATGATGATAACGACGGAATTCCAGATATCATTGAAGATAAAGGTATTCCAGGTCGGGATACAGATCATGACGGTTATCCGGATAAAAGAGATTTAGATAGTGACAATGATAGTTGTTTTGATGTTATTGAAGCGGGATTTAACGATCCAGATCATAATGGAACCTTAGGGAGTTTACCTGATACCGTAGATGAAAACGGGTTAATTATTAACGAGTCATCAGGGTATGAAGAACCGTTAGATGCAGATAATAATGGTATTGCTGATTTTCAGGAAGCATTTTTACTTCATCCTGGGGATGATGCAAGTCTTCAACTATGCCAAAATGGAAGCATAGTAGATCTATTTACTTATTTGGGTGCGAATGCTCAGGCAGGCGGGATCTGGAGTCCCAAATTAAGTTCTAATTCTTCGATTTTTGATCCTTCTTTAGATCCCGAAGGACTTTATAGTTATACAGTGAATAATTATTGTGTATCAAAAACTGCTATAATTGAAGTAACTTTTACAGACCAGCCTGACCCTGGATTAGGCTCAAGTATTGCTGTATGTAAATATGAGAAACCATTTGATTTAATTGATTATTTAGGAGGAACTCCAGATTCAAATGGCTATTGGGAACCTGCTTTACCAGGTGGTAGGTTCGATCCTCAATTAAATAAGCCGGGAAAATATATATACAATGTTTCAAATGCTAATTGTGAAGTGCTATCGGCCGCCATTGAGATTACACTTTTGACCAGGAATGAAACTGTAAATTATCAATTAGCTAAGAAGGCTAATAATAATGGCTCTTACGACATTAATATTGAAACTGAATATGAATCAGATTACATATTTACATTGGATAATCATATTAACAATACTACAGGAAATTTTTATCGCGTAGCACCAGGGATTCATAAAATTGATATCACAGAAGTCAATGGATGTTCTTATATCAGCGAACAAATTCATCTGATTGGATTCCCTAATTATTTTACACCAAACAACGACGGGGCTAATGATACCTGGAAGCCTGTTGGAATTGGGGATAAGGAGGTAGAAGTCTCCATTTTTGATAGGTATGGGAATTTAATAGCTATCCTAAATAAAGAAGAGGAGTGGGATGGTACTTTTAATGGAAAACCACTTCCTGAAGACGATTATTGGTTTCATGCTATTATTGATTTAGAACTGGAAGAAAAAGGCCATTTTAGCCTAATTCGTTAAATAAGGACTTATAGTGTTTTTTACTACAATCTTATCGACAAACTACCGTTATAAAAGTTGAAATACCTTTTATGTTCATAAAATTTCATGAAGGACTAAACAAAACGAAGAAATGGCATTACAATTGCATTATCTATTTACAAATATTTAGTTTAAAATACAGTATTAATTTTTAGCCGTAGCGTTTTTACACCCTACTATTAACGAAGGCTCTTAGATAAAACAATCACATCGATGAGTTTGTTCGTATCTTACATTGTTGGCTTTTTGGTGCTGGTTAGTTTGGGGATATTTGCTATTTCTGGCTCAACCCTTGTTTTATTCATCTTATTTCCTCTTTTTCTAATTATGATCTGCAATAGCGGAGTACTGGAAGAAAATGAGGAGGAGCAATCTTCACACCATCTTTATATCGATCATAGTGCCGCCCTGGAATATGTAAGACTTCTCGATAAAATCATGCAAAGGGAAAAATTTTATTTAATTCAGAATTTAAAAATAGATGAAATCAGCAAGCATCTTATGCTCACCTCAAAAGAGCTGGATTATATTCTTAAAAAATCGAAGCAG
>Ga0208014_1000286_pt1 | contig 24022 bp, 25 predicted proteins | sample 25_taG_FD_184099 | JGI IMG/M metagenome (GOLD analysis project Ga0208014, IMG submission 184099) | Marine viral communities from Cariaco Basin, Caribbean Sea - 25_WHOI_OMZ (SPAdes) (version 2) | ecosystem: Environmental > Aquatic > Marine > Oceanic | place: Caribbean Sea: Cariaco Basin...
GGCCGTTATCTTCAAAATTATCTTGATGAATTTGTATATAAGCTAAATAGAAGATACTTTAAATCTATCTTTGAAAGGCTGGTGGTGGCTAGTGTATATCCTTACTGGCAAACTAACGAGTAATCAATAAGTATTTTATTTGAGAGCCTGAAAAGAAATTTAAAACCTTTGTAGTTTTTTCCTGCCATTTTTTATCCCCAACAATAGCCATATTACCGTAGTCGGAAATATGTGCAGCATCTATTTTTAGATCTACCCACAATCCTTCCAAATCGTATCCGTAGAAATCGTGCAGTTCAAAATAAAAATCCACTTTATTATTTTTAGCAATAATTTCATCGATAAGCGGATGCAAATTTTCCACCTCCTCTTTTGAAAGCTTACCGCTCACTTCCACGGCAATGAGGTTGTCCCTATTTGAATTTAAAAGGTTTATCATATACTTTATATGCTTGTCAGGTAAAAAACCTAATAAGCAAAATTGAATTATAATTGTCACGTCGAGCGCAGTCGAGACGTTTTTGTTTATTTTGATTTATACCTCGGCCCTCTCCAGCTATAGCAATTCCCATATCACTCAATGTTGCCGTTGTTGCATTTATTAATTCATTTTGAAGTTCCTAAGTATCCAACTCCTTCCTGTTTTTGGTTTGACTATCCTCCGGCTTTCACAGAATACCTTAAACAACTTCTCCCAGCTCCTGTTGCTTGACGCTCCGGGTCTTCCCCAGACGAAGCACAAGGACACCGGCTATGGCTGCTATAAGTGAAGCGAGCAGGATGCTTATTTTCGCTACCTGAACAAGGTTTTGATCTGCAAATGCCAGGTTTGTGATAAACAGTGACATTGTAAACCCGATACCGGCTATAAGTCCCGTACCTATTATATGCCTCCAACTGAGACCTACCGGTAATTGAGCGAAGCCCATTTTTACGCCCAGATATGAGAAGGCGGTAATGCCGCAAACTTTCCCCAGCACCAATCCTGTTAAAATCCCGAGACCCAGGGAACTAGACAGCACTTCTGAAATTCCAAGACTGAGTTCTACACCTGCATTGGCTAACGCAAAGACAGGAATGATAAAGAAGGCATTGATACCGGTAAGCGCATTTTCCAGCCGCAGTAGGGGAGGGTGGGTGTGTTTGGTGTCACTTCGGATTGTTTCCAGAATATTCTGTTGCTTCTTATCAGTGAGCAGATGGGTATTTACCAGGTCGGTTTTTTCCAACTCCTGCACATGGGATTTTGTCCGTTGCCTATAGTCCTCATTTTGTATCTTAGGTTTTATGGGAATAGTCAGGGAAAACAACACCCCGGCCAGGGTGGGATGTATGCCGGAGTCAAGGAAAGCCAGCCATAATACAATACCCAGTAAAATATACAAAGACAGGTGTTTTATCCCTGCCCTGTTCAGTATTGCTAAAACAAGCAGAGCCCCTCCTGCAATGAGCAGGTTCATCCAGGCTATTTGACTGCTGTAAAAAATGGCAATGACCAGAATCGCACCGATATCATCGGCAATGGCCAAAGCTACCAAGAATATCTTTAACTGCACAGGCACCCGTTTTCCTAAAAGGCCCAGTATTCCAAGAGAATAGGCAATATCAGTAGCCATGGGAATACCCCAACCTTTGACAGTAGGCATGTTAAGGTTGAACAGGAAAAAAAGTATAGCCGGTACAAGCATACCACCAAGGGCAGCAAATATAGGCATGGAAGCTTTTTTAAAATCAGATAACTCTCCTACCATTACTTCTCTTTTCAATTCGAGACCGGCCACCAAAAAGAAGATCACCATCAGCCCGTCATTAATCCATTCTTCCACCGAAAGGGAAATTTCCAGGTGCTCCGGTGCTCCTATAACAATTTCATCACTCAGGTAATGGTGGTATATATCGGCCACATCGGTATTGGCCAACACCAAAGCGACCAAAGTAGCCAAAATGAGCAGAAGACCGCCTGAGGTTTCCCGGTCAAGAAACTTTCGGGCAGTTTCCCTCATGTAACTTACAGGGGTAGATTTCTTTTTTACTTCTTTATCCATTTTTGTCCTTCGCTTGCATGGTTTATTTCAAAAAATTTTACTTCGGCAGATGTAGAAGGTTTCATCAAATCTGTCATCCAATTTTCCCATTTTTCATCCCCTACCATGGCCACTTTTTCAAATTTGTTGGCATATTGTACATCAAATTTCAAAAGTTGTCAAAAGGCTTGTGGGTTTTATAAAATCTGGTATATTTTATTAAAAGTTAACTCTACCATTATTTTAGAATAAGTACAGGAACTTCTGATTTGAAAATCATTTTTCTTCTTAGACCCAGTTCAGTTAGTTTTTCTATAAAGTCATGTTTCCTGTAAAGTAGCGCCAAAATATCTATTGCATTATCTTTCAAAAAACCGGTTATTCTATCTTCAGTTTTCCCTTCGTAAAAAAGGTGAACAGAAACATTCTCCAGATTAAAAAACTCCTTATAATAGTTTCTAATCTCCTGTTCATTAATAATTTCATCTTTACTCTTAGAAAAATGAAATATAAAGAGGCGAGGGTTAAATGCCCTTAATAGATCAGCCAGCACCTTTAGTTCCCTATCAGGTCTCAGGTTATCTGAATCCAGCGCCAGGCAAATTCTTTTTAAACCAAAATTTTCTAAATCTTCCGGTACAACCAGTACAGGGCAGGGTACTTCCTTACTTAATTTCTCACTTGTGGTTCCTGCAAAATAACCTTCTACCTCACCTGCACCTTCTGTCCCCATAATTATTAAACTTGCTTTTTCTTCTGTTGCTAGTTGATAAATAATACCTGAAATTCTTCCTGAGGCTACCATACTCTTATATTTTATTGTCGCGAGACGTGGAAAATTTTCGAGAAATTCCAGCATTTTTTCTTTGTATAATTTCTGATAAGAACTAAAGTTGTCGGGTACCGGATAAACTATAGCCCCATATCCGGCATATTGATAACCTTCAGAATAGGCATGAACAAAGATAATTTCTGAATTTAAAGATTCGGCCACCTTTGTGGCATACTCAACTCCAATTTTGGAACTTTGACTAAAATCAATCGGAACTATTATTTTCATGATTTTTAATTTTAATTATACATGCAGTTTTTCAATTAAATGTTTAAATAAAAGCTTTATTGTTTAATCCACTTTTTGGCAATTTCCTTTTCCTCTAAGTCAAAAAATTTTACTTCGGCAGAGGTAAAAGGTTTCATCAAATCTGTCATCCATTTTTCCCATTTTTTATCCCCTATCATGGCCACTTTTTCAAAATCGTTGGCATGTTGGACATCGAATTTCAAATCTTTCCAAAAGGCTTTTGGTGTCCATCCTTCAAAACCTTCCATTTCAAAATACCAGCGGATTTTTTTATATTTTTCCACTATGTTGTTCAGCAGGGGCAATAGCTTATCGTAATCGGCTTCGGTCAAATTTTCCGTTGCTCTTGTGGCTATTAAATTCCCTTCTGTTTGTCCTAATATTTGTAGCATAACTCCTTTTTTAATTATTATTTAATTTATTCCGTTTTGTAACATTAATTTCAATGGGTTTTTTAAGCTCCTGAATTGCCCTAAGAGGATCATCGGAATTGAAAATACTACTTCCTGCTACAACAGCATCAGCTCCTGAATTCAAAATTTCCTTCACGTTATTCCTGTTAACCCCGCCATCTACTTCAATAAAGGCCTTTGCATCTTTTCTTTGTATAAATTGCTTTAATTCCTTTATTTTTTCCAGTGTTTCGGGAATAAAACCTTGTCCGCCAAAACCCGGATTTACAGCCATTAGGCAAACTGTATCTAAATCTTTGATGACGTATTCCAGGCTTCCTAAAGAGGTATGCGGATTTAAAGCTACCCCTGCTTTACAGCCCAGGCTTTTTATTTGTTGCACCACGCTGTGCAAATGAAGGCAGGCCTCAGCGTGCACAGTAATTTGGTCTATTCCATATTTAGAAAAAACTTCCAGATACCTTTCAGGCTCAACAATCATCAAGTGCAGCTCGATAGGTTTCATAGAGTGCTGCTCAATAGCTTCTAAAACAGGTGTCCCAAAGGAGATATTTGGAACAAACATACCATCCATCACATCCACGTGCAGCCAGTCTGCTTCACTTCTATTAATAATTTCGAGGGTTTTGCCCAGGTGGGCAAAATCTGTCGAAAGAATGGAAGGAGCAACCATAAAATTTTTCATAGAAGTTATGTTTTATTGCCTATTTTGGTATTTAAATTAAACCTTACACACTAAATTTACCTGAAGGAAATTATAAAACAGGTTCCACTACAACCTCTGTTATTACAGAGTTGGAGATAAAACATTCAGCATGTGCTTTATGGTGCATTTTTTCCATTTCTTCTTCATCAGGTATATGTTCACCCGAGAATTCTACTTTGGGCCGTAAAAAAACCCTGGTCACAGCCTGTTTACCATCCTTGTTTTTCTCAACCACAGCAACGGTTTCATCTTTGTAACTCTTTATAATATACTTTTTAAAGGAGGCAATAGCCAGAAAAGTCAATAAGTGACAGCTGGAGAGGGAAGCAGCGAAAGCCTCTTCAGGATTGACAAATTCAGCTTTCCCCAAATACTCCGGAGCTGCAGATGCAGTGATTTCAGAGCCTCCTCCAAAAATCCATTGATGGGTACGTGTATAATTCTTATAGGAGAAATCCTCGGAATCGGGATTCCATTCTAGTTTAACTTTAAATTCTGACATTATTCTCTTGTTTTAAATTATAAAATCTACTTTAGATAGTCTTTTGTTCTATTAGTTATATTCATTGATTTTAAATAATTGTGCCTGGAAAGGAAACCCGGGTTAACTAATACAAAAAGTTCTTAATTTTCTTTAGAGAACTTCCTCATAGTATATTTCTAGTTTTAAATTTGGTTCGCCCTCTATTTCTCTTGTAACACTTCATTTTTTGTTTTTTTACTTTAAGGAAAATATGCGATGCTATAAACACCGCATACCTTTCATTACATTAGCTTAACTGCACATCACCGTGATGATTATGGCATGCTTCCGCACATTCATTACAGGCTTGAGCACATTTCTTACAATGCTCATGATCGTGTTTTGCACATTCTTCAGCACACATCCTGCAAGCTTTTTCACAGATCAAAAGATATTCATGCGCAAGGGCAGAATTTCTCTGTAGCAACCTAGCTGCTTGTATACAAATGTCAGCACAGTCAATGTCCAACGGAATGCATCTTTGCATCATTCCGGTTTCTTCTTCTGCTAAGCTTTGAGCAGCACAGTTTTCACAAGCTAAAGCACAGTTTAGCAAGGTTTGAACGAGTTGTTCATGATTTTCATTTTTCATAATTAAATAGATTTAAATTATATGTAGAACTATTTCTACTAAGGTTTATAATATTTATCCTTTTTCAGCATTATTTTTCATTTTTGAAACCAAATCAAATGCTCCCAATTCCCACTTGCTACGCCGATAAGGGCGGATAATTCCCAAGAATTTCTTCACTAAGCCATCTTTTATTTCTTATAAGCCAATAATCTCAAGGCGTTTCCAACCACTAATAAAGTGGATCCTTCGTGAACAAGTACTGCTATCCCGATGTTGGCAAAGCCAAATATGGTGGCGGGAATTAATAAAGCTACAATTCCCAGGCTTACCCAAAGGTTTTGTTTTATGATAGCTTTGGCTTTCCGGCTCAAACCTATTGCAAAAGGCAGGGTTTCCAGTTTATCTGCCATCAGGGCTATATCGGCGGTTTCCAGGGCCACATCAGATCCTGCTGCCCCCATTGCAATACCCACGGTACTATGTGCCATAGCGGGAGCATCATTCACTCCATCGCCCACCATGGCTACTTTATCCTCCTGTTTCTTTAATTTTTTGATAGCATCTACCTTTTCCTCGGGAAGCAGGCTCCCCCAGGCATCGGTAAGATCAATTTCTTTGGCCACCGCATCAGCCACTTTTTGGTTATCCCCGGTGAGCATGATCATACGTTTAATACCGATTTTTTTAAGCTCCTCCAAGGTTGCTTTAGCTTCTTCCCGAGGAGTGTCCATAAGGGAAATAATTCCAATATACTCCTCATTCCTGCGTATCAACATTGTCGTGTTCCCTGCGGCTTCCTGTTCCCTTACTTTTTCTACGGTTTCTTCTGAAGGCTTTTGATCATCGAGCGCTTCAAAGAGCTCCAAATTCCCCATATACACCTTATCTTCCCCGAGGCTGGCTTTTATGCCTTTTCCTAAAACAGCTTCCATATTACTTGCTTCCGGAAATTGTATGTTTCCCAAGCGTTCTTTTCCGTCCCGTACCACTGCTTTTGCAAGGGGGTGGTCGCTTAAAGCCTCTACAGCTACAGCTGTTTTTAGCAGTTCCTCTTCACTTACGTCCGTTAATGTGATAACTTTGGTGAGCTTTGGTTTGCCTTCAGTAAGGGTACCGGTTTTGTCAAAAGCAATAGCGGTGAGCACGCCAAGATCTTCCAGGGGCCGCCCCCCCTTTATCAGAACCCCACCCCTGGCTGCGCGGGCTACTCCGCTAAGTACAGCACTGGGTGTGGAAATGGCCAGGGCACAGGGACTGGCAGCCACTAAAACCGCCATTGCCCTATAGAAACTCTCGCTAAAGGGTTCATCGAGGACAAGGAAGGCGAAATTCAGCAAAACCACCAGGGCCAAAACCGATGGCACAAAATATTTTTCAAACTTATCAGTCAATAATTGGGTAGGTGATTTCTGTGTCTGGGCTTCATTCACCAATGTCACCAGTCTTGACAGTGTAGAATCCTGAGAGGTTTTTATCACCTTTACTTCCAGGGTACTATTGCCGTTGATGGTTCCCGCAAATACACGGTGTTCATCTTTTATTTCGCTTTCTTTTGAATAATCTTTGTCAGGATCGGGTACGGGGGACTTATCCACAGGGACGCTCTCGCCGGTGATGGGTGCCTGGTTCACACTACTATTGCCATTAACAACAACACCATCGGCAGAAATTTTGGTGTTGGATCTCACTACAACAATATCACCTACCTGAAGCTCTTCAATTTTTACTTCCTGCGTCTTTCCATCTCGTTTTATTAGGGCAGTTTTAGGGGCAAGGTCTGCCAGGGCTGCAATGGATTTTCTAGCCTTGTTCATGGCGTAATTTTCGAGCGCATGGCCCAGGCTAAAAAGGAAGAGGAGCAAAGCCCCTTCTGCCCATTCTCCCAGAACGGCTGCCCCAATTGCCGCGACCAGCATAAGGAAATCAATTTCGAAACCTCCTTTGGCAACCGTTTCAATGGCTTCTTTTGCCGTGTAATAGCCCCCAAAGAAATAGGCGCCTATGTACAAGGCCAGACTTACCCATTCCGGCACAGTTTCCAGGTAGGAAAGGCCAAAACCGGTGCCCAATAAAACCCCGCAAATAATGGAAAAGTACATCTCAGTATTTTTTCCTAAGATACCCCCGTGGTCATGGGCGTGGCCTTCATCTTTAAGCTCTGCCTCCTCGTGGGAATGTTTATGGGTTTCAGCCGTTTCAGGAGGCATTTTTTCATTCTTTTTGGCGGTTTTGATTTTCAGGCCTTCGTTCCTCAGGATTTGATTAAAATCTTTTTCATCGGTTTTAGCCTTTATAAATTCCAGCCTTACGATTCCCGATTCGGATACCGAGGCTTCCATTATCTCCTCTAATCCTCTTAACCCTTTTTCGATTTTCCTTGCATGTCTTGCATGTCGAATTCCCTCAACCTCGAGCAGGCTATGTCCAAATTCATTGGTCAATGATGCCCCTGCCTGTTTTGCGAGTTTTCTAATATGGGCAATGGAAATAATGTCGGGATCGTAATGAAAACAAAGCTGAGGGGTATCATCCTCTTTTTCAGAAGCAATATGTACCTTTTCAATACCTTCCCTGTTTTGCAGGTGATCCATTAGCCTCTGCACACATTGATCGTTCTCATCGGGAATTTCCGGCAGTAGTATTGGCAGTTTTACTTGCGTTTTTTTCATTTTTTCTATCGGTTTTTAATTTTCGCTCTCTAATTGTACAATGCCTTTCCTTTTCCTATATAGGCCAATGCCTCAGGAATATCCAGTTCGCGTGTGCCATTTCCGGTACGGATAAAAAAATGGGACCGATCTTCGTAATTGAGGAATACCGGTGTTTTTGAGGATTGTATGTTTAAATGGTAAATGTCCCTTCCTTTAAATTCGTGAAAAGTTACTTTTATCAAAGGACAAAAGCGGGTGCCCAATGTAACGGAGACCAATTGCATAATATACTGCTCAAATCCGTCCCTGCCAGGCTTCTTCAAGGTTTGGTAATCTTCCTGAAGTCCTAAAATATGGCCTTCATCATCAATGCCAATCAACAGGTTGCCACCTTTACAATTTATAAAGCCGGCTATGGTTTTTGCCACTACGACTTCCAGGGCTTTATTTATTTTTGACTGCCGTAAATCGCAGCGAAGTGTAGATTTAAACTCTACTTCACTGGTTTCGCCCTTAGCTATAAGTGCTTCTATAATATCTGTTTCATTCTTCAATTTGTCAAGCTGAAAGATTTTTTTCCTGGTGTAAAACATCAATGCCAGGCTGATGCCCAAACAACCAAAAAGGAGGTTCTTCAAAATCTGGTCAAAATCCCCGAAACCGGCAATTTGTACAAAAACAATTTCCAGGATATTCCACCAACTGCCCTGGTCGCCCTGATTGTCATACAAAAAAAGGGAAATCCCAAGGGGCTGAACAATAAATACCCCCATCACAAAGCCCACAATAACAGTAAAGAAAAACCCCTTGTTGTTCATCAGACAATTATTTTATTAAATCATATTCAATGGTATTGGACGTTCAATATTTTTGTACCTCACCTTTAGTACTTTTTTTGTTCCCCTTAAGCAATTGCTGAACGATTGTGCATTATCAATTTATTCTTCGGTATTTGTTCTTTACAACCCGCACCTTCTAACCCCCTACACTTTTGGCTTTCAATTTAGGCAAACTCCTTTTCCGTTTTTGTTTCCCTTTTAGGGAAAGGCGCTACAGTTTTATCTAAAATTTTTGTTTCAGAAGTTTCCTTTGTACGGAAATCAATTTTCTGAATTCGCATGGCATTTAATATGGCCAGCAGGGTAACGCCCACATCGGCAAATACCGCTTCCCACATGCTTGCCATTCCAAAAGCCCCCAGGGCCAACACCAAAAATTTTACCCCAAAGGCCAGGCCTATGTTTTGCCAAACAATCCGGTTTGTTGCTTTGCTTATTTTTATAGCGGTAGCGATTTTTGAAGGCTGGTCGTTTTGTACCACCACATCTGCGGTTTCGATAGCGGCATCAGAGCCCAAACCACCCATGGCCATGCCAATGTCGGCAAGTGTGATAACAGGCGCGTCATTGATCCCGTCACCAATAAAAGCCAACATAGCCGATCCTTTTTTTAACCTTTCGACTTCTTTGATCTTTCCTTCGGGCAGCAAACCTCCAATGGCCAAATCCAGCCCAAGCTCCCGGGCCAGTTTCTGCACTACCCTCTCTTTATCGCCGGAGAGCATGACGATGTTTTTCACCCCTAGCTGGCGCAATTCATCTACGGCCAATTTCGCATCTTCTTTGATCTCATCGGCAATGGTAATAAAACCACAATACTTTTCGTTGATGGCCATTACTATCGTTGTTTCCACAAAATCGTCTATTTCCGGATCATAGGGAATATTGAATTTCTTTAACAGCTTAGTGTTTCCAGCCAATATGTTAAACCCTTCTACCTGTCCTTTCATCCCCATGCCTGAAATCTCTTCTGCATGCTCCACCTGGGCCGTTTTATAGCCCAAAGAGACCCAATAGGAGGTCACTGCCCTGGCTACCGGATGGTTGGAGCTGCTCTCGAGGCCTGCCACCAGGTTCAAAATCAACTCCCGGTCAAATTCAAAGGTCCTGATGTGCTGCACTTCAAATATCCCTTTGGTAAGGGTGCCGGTCTTGTCCATCACCACGGTGTCCACCTTCCGCATCTGGTCCAGGTAATTGGAACCTTTAAAGAGAATGCCATTGCGGGAAGCCGCGCCAATACCGCCAAAATATCCCAAAGGAATGGAAATCATCAGGGCACAGGGGCAGGATATCACCAAAAATACCAGGGCCCGGTAAAGCCATTCCCCAAAAATATAGGTTTCCACAAAAAAGTACGGAAGCAAAGTAATGGCCGTGGCTAGCAAAACCACAATGGGGGTATAAACTTTGGCAAAACGGGTGATAAAACGTTGGGTTTTTGCCTTTCGGGAAGCCGCTTCCCGTACCATTTCCAAAATTTTTGAGAGCTTGCTGTCCTCAAAACGGCTGGTAACTTTTATGGTGCCCAGGTCTTCCAAATTCACCATTCCGGCCAAAACCTGTTCCCCCTTGTATTTACGGTCTGGTGCGGGTTCACCAGTAAGTGCCGCAGTGTTGAAAGTGGCCTTTTCAGAAATCAAGATTCCATCAATGGCTACCTTCTCTCCCGGTTTTACCTGGATAATACTGCCAACCGCTACCGTGGACGGGTGCACGATTTTTATGGTTCCGTCTGCTTCCACTACAGCCACCTCCTCGGCCTGGATTTTCAACAAACTTTCAATGGATTTTTTTGCCTTGTTTACCGCGGCCCCCTGGAACAATTCGCCCACGGCATAAAAAAGCATTACCGCCACCCCCTCGGCATACTCGCCCAGCAAAAAAGCGCCTATGGTGGCAATGCCCATCAGGAAAAATTCGCTAAAGATATTTCCTTTCCTTATTTGCCTGATGGCTTTCCACAATACGGGCCCGCCCACGGGAAGATACGCCAGTCCAAAAAGGACAAATTGGAAAGGTGCCGTAAACCAGTTAGAAGCCACAACTTCTTTTAAGACAATACCCACGGCCAAAAGGAGAAAACCGGTAATTGCCAAACCGTACTCCCCATAGGTTTGTAAAAAACCACTTTTAGTTGTATTGGAGGATATCCCCCCATTTGAACATGCACCGCTACCGCAACAATCGCTCATAATATTTTTCTTTTAAATCTTCAAAAACAGCTTATTCCAAAGATATATTTAAAAACCTGCAATGAAATTGCATTTTTCAGCCTGAACATTTGCCGCAAACCCCTTTTACCAATAACGTTGTCTCCACCGGCACAAAGTGTTCCGGCAAGGGCACTTCGGGGACTTTTGATTTGGGCAGGCAAAAGGTTTCCCGGCAGTTTTGGCAATAAAAATGCACGTGCATATCTTTGGGGGCGCACTCACAACCTTCTTTGCACAATGCATATTTGGTTGTTCCGTTCCCGTCCACTATACTGTGTATCAAACCTTTTTCCTCAAAAGTTTTTAGCGTGCGGTACAAGGTAATCCTGTCGGCCTTTTCGAAGACCGATTCCAAATCCTGCAAACCTATCGCGGCTTTTTGCTTTTGAAGGGTTTTGAGGACCAACAAGCGCATGGCCGTTGTCCTTACTTTTTTTGCAGTCAGTAATTCTTCGAGTTCCTTTATTTTAAATTTGTTTTTCACATTAACGCCGTAAATTATGCCTGAAAAGGAAATCCCATTAGTAAGACAAACAGTTAGAACTTCCTTTACAGGACTTATTTTATTGTTGTTGCTCCCCGTCAATCAAATTTCTTTATGGATTTTCCCGTCTTTATTTGAAACGCATCTTCAATATCTGAAACATAAATAATTCCGTCGCCAGGATCCGTTGTCTTTCCATTTTCGACTATGATGTCTATTGCTTTTCGTGCTTCTTCATTTTGGCACACCAGTTCCAGTTTCACTACGGGACTATCTGTAATGCGAAAATCAAGGGAGGGGCTGGCACCTTTGGCTTTGAATGCACCGGTCCCTTCCCCTTGCGAAAGGGTCATGCTATTAAAGCCACTATCACTAAGGGCTTCAACTACTTTTTGTACTCTTTTTGGTTTTATAAATGCTTTTATTTCTTTCATCGCTATAGTTTGTATTAAGGATGAACCCTCTGGGTTAACTAATTAAGACAAACATTATACAGAGAGCCCATCCATTTAAGTTTTTAATTTAATGACCGTGAGAAGTCTGGCTCTTCTTCATTTCTGCTATCAAATAATAAGCATTGTTCCACGCCACCTTTGCACCTTCAGGTAAAGGTTGCAATAATTTAATTTCCACCCATCCTTCATTTTCTTCTCCTGTCACCACTTCCACCGGCTTAAAAGACCACTCGGTTTCCCCGTCCTCCTCGTGCTCTTCAGCAATAAAGATGTAGGATTTGTCTTCTTCCTCAATAATTGCTTCTTTCGGTAAGGCTGTTACTTCTGTTCCTGTGCCCGTAACGATCCTGCCGTTGATGTACATGCCCGGTACCAGGTTTTCTGAATCTTCCTGTATCTCTGCATGCACGTGGACAGCCCTGGGATTCTGTTCAAATTTCTTGCCGATAGAATAAATTTCAGCAGTATAAGTCTGGCCGGGCACTGATTCCATTTGTAACAGGACCTTTTGTCCCTCCTTGACTTTATATACATCTTTGGCAAAGACCATTAAATCTGCATGCACATGTTCGGCGTTGATCACTTCGAATAGCTCGGTTTGGGGATCAACATATTGTCCTACCTGCACACTTACATCTTCAATGCTCCCTTTTATTGGACTGACTACAGGAACATTCTCGACAATATTTCCTTCTCGTATGCCAGCAACATTAAGGTTTAACTGCCTGAGCTGTGATTCAAACCCTTGAACCTCTGCCTGCACAACACGATAATCGGCCTGTGCCTGTTGAAAAAGTTTGCCTGAACCTACTTCTTGTTCATAAAGCCTTTGTTGACGATTAAATTCTTGCTCCAGGTTCTGCAAACGGCTGTAAGCTGTCATATAATCGGTTTGTAACCTGGTGAGGTTAGGATGGGATAGATATGCCAGTACCTTACCTTTGCTTACTTGATCCCCCTCAATGACCTCAATAGAAGTTATATTGGCTCCTATAAAAGCAGTTACTGTAGCTTCATATTGTGGTGGGACTTCCAGTTGTCCGGTAGCTTCTACTATATCGGAAATGGGCCTTGTGGGCAGGGTGTCCACTTTTATTTCCAAACTGTTGAACTTGAGACTGGAAAGATGCACTTCACCCATTCCTCCTCCTTCTTCTCCTTCTTCATGACCTCCTTCTTCTTCTGCAGAATGTTCTTCCTGAGCTTCAGGGGACGCTTCTTCCGTACCTTTGCCTTCTCCGCCATTGCAGGCTGAAAGAAAGCTTACCGTAATGAGCAATGTGAACAGTTTTATAATGTGCTTTTTCATTTTTATATCTTTGTCTATTAATTAATTATCTTATTCTGAAGTATTTATATAATATTCGAGTTGGGAGCGGCTATCAAGATAGCTGCCCAATGCCTGCCAGGCATTCACTTCTATGCGTACGGCATCGCGTATGTTTTGCAGGAAAGTCACATAGTCAATTGCTCCTTCCCGATAAGCGATGATGGCCCCTGCCCGCTGTTCTCTGGCCAAGGGTAGCGCTTCTTCCTGATAGTATGTCCAGGAATTAAGCCACTTCAGGTATTCTTCGCGTGCCTCAGCATAAGCTGTCTTTAGCTCAAACTGCGTCTGCTGTAAATTAGCTTCAGCTATTTCGCGGTTTATTTTTGCTGATTGTGTTCTGCCCAATTCAGGTCCAAAGAACAAAGGAATGCTGATCCCTACCTGATATTGATAAAAGCCGGTTTGGCCGTCAATTTTCTGCCTGCCGTACTGCGCCTGAAATTTCGGAAGAAACTGCGATCGCCTCTCCCTTAGGGTTGCATCAGCCACCTCTATCCTTTGTTCATACACATTGAGCAGGGGATGGTTCCCAAGGGGTTGCAGTAATCCGCTAATGGGCTCATCAAACTGATCGGCAGGAACATTAGGTACCGTGTAAAGTGTGTCACTGGCAAACCACAGGTTGAATCGCTGCAAGGCTCCAAGATAATCCCTATAGGCCTGCTCTTTTTGTATTTCAACTTCATTGCCCTGGTTTACCGTAGCCAGGTATTCAAGTCTCGAGATTGTCTCTGTTTCCAACCTGATCTGTGCAGCTCTCTCAATATCGGTAAAGGCTGAATCCAGACTGTATAAGGTCTCATACTCATTTTTAGCAGCATATACCGACGCCCAGGCCTGACTTACCTCCAGTTCTACTTCAAGAATGGAAAGATCAAGGGCTTCTTCTGCCAGGGCCACCCTTTCCTTCTGCAACTTCAGGCGTGGCGCAATACCAAAGATGTCGATATTCTGTTGCTGAACCCCAATTTGTGTATAGACACCAAGATCAGCATTACTCGAACCACCGCTAATTTCTTCTGCGCCGGTGAATATCTGGGTATTACCAAGGTCCCAGGCCGTTTTCTTTAAAGCCTGCTGACTTTCTATCTCCAGGGCAGCAGCTCTTATTCTCGGAAAAGCCTCTATTGCCCGTTCCTTGGCCTCTTCTAACGAGAGGACTGGCAAAGAATCCTGTTGGACAATTATTTCAGCCTGAGCCGGAGAATTTTTCTGTGAAGAACTGTTTTCCTGTGCCTCTGCAGGGGTGCTAAATCCTAAGAGGCTTCCGACAGAAAGCAATGCCACCACTATTGCAGGGGCTGGTGCAAAGCCATTATTGTTATTACTATTTCTTCTGTTTTTCATATTTTCTATTAAAGTATAAAGGACTGGCAACACCACAAGGGTGAGAAGGGTAGCTGTAAGCATACCTCCAATAACCACGGTTGCTAAAGGGCGCTGCACCTCTGCACCGGCCGAAGAAGAAAATGCCATTGGCATAAATCCTAAAATATCTGTTACCGCTGTAAGCATGATCGGCCTGATTCGTTCTTTCGTACCCATAAAAATCCGGTCTTTGATACTGGTTACGCCTTCTTCTTTTAATGAATTAAAGCGATTCACCAGGACCAGACCGTTAAGTACTGCCACTCCAAAGAGCACGATAAAGCCTACACCTGCAGAGATACTAAAGGGCATGTCCCGGAGCCACAGGGCGAAAACACCCCCAATGGCCGCTAATGGAATGGCCATATAAATCATGATAGACTGCGAGAATGAGCCCAGGGCAAAATACAGCAGCACGAATATCAGCAAGAGAGCGATAGGCACCACAATAATCAGGCGGTCTTTGGCATTTTGAAGGTTCTCAAACTCACCGCCATAAGAAATGTAGTAACCTGGAGGTAAATCCAGTTCGGCACCCAGTTTTGCCTGAATATCATTCACAACCGACTCTACGTCACGGCCCCTCACATTTACCCCAACGTATGTTCTGCGATAGGTGTCGTCTCTGGAAATTTGCATTGGCCCGGGAACAAAGCTGATATCAGCTACTTCATTAATCGGGACTTGGGTACCATTAGGCAGATCAATGTATAAAGTCCGTATATCTTCAATACTCTGTCGGTGCTCTTCATCAAAGCGCACTACCAGGTCGAAACGTCTTTCTCCTTCAAAAACCACTCCTGCCACTCCACCTGCAAAAGCGGTATTTATATATTCATTTATTTTTTCGATTTCCAGCCCGTACTGTGCTAACTTGTCACGATTGTAGCGTACCGTCATTTGTGGGAGACCAGAAGTTCTCTCTGCATTTACATCTCCTGTTCCGGGTACAGTTTGAATAATCTCTGCCATTTCCTGAACCTTAGTGGATAGAACTTCCAAATCCTCGCCATAGAGTTTTACCGCAATATCTTCTCTTACCCCTTCCAATAGCTCATTAAACCTTAGCTCTATAGGTTGGGTAAAAACAAGGTTGACACCTGTGAGGTTTTTATTGAGTAGGTCCTGGATTTGTTCAATGAGTTCCTCTTTTGTGTCAGCAGAAACCCATTTGTCCCTGTCTTTTTCGAGTATGATGTACATATCTGCTATATCCATCGGCATGGGATCAGTAGGAATATCGGCCACCCCAATTCGGGCTGTTGCTGTCTCTATTTCCGGGAAGTTGTCCAAAAGTAAGGTCTCAATTTTTTTAGAGACTTCAATAGATTCATTTAATGAACTACCTGGACGGATTAAAGCTTGCATGGCAATGTCCCCTTCATCCAGCTGCGGAATAAATTCTCCCCCCATCGCGGAAAAAACATAGCCTGCAGCCCCCAATAAAACAATAGATCCTATGATCACCGCAGCTTTGAGGCGGAGGGAAGCTTTTAAGAGCGGAAGGTAAGCACGGTGAATGCCACCAATGATTTTATCACTGACTCTTTCCAGCCAGCGTTCTAACTTGCCATACCAGTTTTTCTTGTTTTCAATCGGCTTCATAAACAATGCCGTCATCATAGGAACGTAGGTAAGGCACAAGATAATGGCACCTATCATTGCAAAACCAAAAGTATAGGCCATTGGCTTGAACATTTTGCCTTCCACTCCTGTTAGGAACAAGATGGGTGTAAACACAATAAGGATGATAACCTGGCCGAAAAATGCCGACCCCATCATAGTGCTTCCGGAATCGTAAGCGACCTCATCCATGACCGCCTGATTAAATTTGACTTTTCCGGCTTTGATCCTTTTATGGATTTCATAAACGGCACCTTCTATAATAATAACCGCCCCATCAATAATTATCCCGAAGTCAATGGCCCCCAGGCTCATTAAATTTGCCCAAACCCCAAACTGCTTCATCAGGATGAAGGCAAAGAGCAAGGACAGCGGAATGGTAGTGGCTGTAATGAGGCCCCCACGCAAACTCCCCAATAGGAATACCAATGCAAAGATTACGATTAAAGCACCTTCCAACAGGTTTTTAGTCACGGTATCGGTTGTTCTTCCAATAAGGGCGCTTTGGTCAATGATGGGCCTTATTTCAAGTCCTTCCGGCAAGGATTCTTCTACCTCCGCCATCCTTTCCTGGACCCTCTGTATTACCGCATTGGGGTTTGAGCCCCTCAGCATCATAATAATACCGCCCACAGCTTCCTCTCCATCCTGAGTAAAAGCACCATAACGCACCTGACTTCCGAAACTCACTTTTTCGGCAATATTTCCAACTGTAACAGGAATCCCGTTTTCATTGGTAACCACTATTTTCCTGATGTCATCTAAAGACTGGATCAGGCCTTCTCCCCGAATGAAGTTGGACATTCTGTTCCTTTCAATGTAGGCTCCCCCGGTATTTACATTGTTCCGGGCCAGGGCCTCGTAAACCTGGGAGATGCTTACATCCAGCGCATTTAATTTCTCAGGACTAATAGCTACTTCGTACTGTTTGATGTATCCTCCAAAGGAATTCACTTCTACAACACCTTCAAGGAGTGTCAGCTGTCTCTTAATAATCCAGTCCTGAATACTTCGGAGCTCCGTAGGAGTATACTCCTCTTCATAATCTGGTTGTGGCTGGATGGTATATTCATAAATCTGTCCCAGCCCGGTGGAAATAGGCCCCATAGTTGGGCTACCAAAGTTTTCGGGAATGGTTTCCTGCAGCTCTGTCAATTTTTCCTGAACCAGCTGCCGGGGCAAATAAGTTCCCATGTCATCTTCAAAGACGATGGTTACCACGGATAGTCCAAAGCGGGAAACAGATCGTAATTCAGTCACCCCGGGGAGATTACCCATTGCCAGTTCGACCGGATAAGTGACAAACTGTTCAATATCTTCAGTACCTAAGCTGGGAGATTGGGTAATCACCTGTACCTGGTTATTTGTAATATCAGGAACTGAACCCAGGTTCACGGTCATCATCGACCATATTCCGGCTCCTATAAGTGCCAATGTTAGCAGTCCTACTATAAACTTGTTGTTTATAGAGAATGCTATAATTTTGTTAATCATTAATAATAGAATTTAATTCAACGTAAATAGATGAGATGGCCATTAAAGAAGTCAATGGCGTAAGGATATAATTATCCTATCACAAAAGTTGAATTATACGCGGGGAGGTTGAAAAATTCCGCCTAGGGCGGCAGAAGAAAACGGAGGCTGGTAAAAAACACTTATACTTTGATCCTCTAAAGGTTCAATTACAGCTAGCTCAAAAGTATCTGAGTTAACAAACGAAAATCCATGAGAACAAACATGATGACCCTGTAAAGGGAGTTCGCCGTCATGTCCATCGTCCTGGTGTCTATTCAAATTTTTCTGATCTCCGTAGTGGTAATCCAGAAATTCAATAAAGCCAATACCAGTGTCTCCTGTTTGTTCATTATAATGTTCAATAAGATTCGGTATCTTCAGTAGTTCACAACACCAATCCATTACTGGTCCCGAAGATTGGAACAAGAAAATGATGGATAGAAAAGTGGTTGCTAATACTTTCATCTGGGCACAAAAGTAATAAAAAAAAACTTGCAATTGGATTGCAAAAGATGAACTTCAAAAAGGAGAGAGAGACTTTGCGGTTTTCTTTTGATAAATTTATATAAAATTTAGAATAGGGAAGACTTAGGAGTAGTTTTACCCGAAACAGTTGTCCCGGAAAAAAAATCAGTGGACCGGAGGTAAATGAACTGAGTCCTTTTTCGTTTTATTTAATAAGTTGCTTAAATAATAAAAAATATATAACTTAGCAGCCTTAAAAATAATTTATGAAACTCGAAATCACCTGTACACGTGCTGAAGCTAACCAAAAGCAGCTTTTAAATTGTCAGGCAACAATTGAAAATTTGGACAATGGTTTCCGGCAAATGACAAAACTCCTCTCTATTGCGGGTAATGATGTGCGTTTAAAGATTCTCTTCCTTTTAGATTTGGAGAATGAATTATGCCCCTGTGATATAGCAGACATTTTGGAAATGAGTGTACCTGCTATTTCACAACATCTTCGGAAAATGAAGGATGCCGGCTTGATTGCCTCCAGAAGGGAGGGACAAACTTTGTATTATTCGCTGGTGAAATCTGAAACCCAAATTTTGAATAATATCTTCACTTCAATTAAATCATTAAAGAAATCTGCTTAAAATGGATACATCCCAAAATAAATCCAATAAAGCCGCTTTAGGCGGGTTAGTAGCAGCTATAGCGGCATCTTTATGTTGTATTGCCCCGGTTCTTGCCCTCGTAGCAGGTACAAGTGGCATGGCGACTACCTTCTCGTGGATGGAACCTTTCCGACCTTATTTAATTGCTCTCACGGTTTTAATCCTGGGCCTGGCCTGGTATCAAAAGTTGAGATCCCGAAAAGAAGCTGAAAGCGATTGCGGATGTGCAGAAGATGAAAAACAATCTTTTTTGCAGACAAAGAAGTTTTTACTGGTTGTAACCTTATTTGCAGGGCTTATGCTGGCTTTTCCAAATTACTCCGAGGTGTTTTACAGCCAGCCCAACAAGGAAATAGTCTATGTCTCACAATCAAATATTGTCAAGGAAATTTTTGATGTACAAGGAATGACCTGCGCAGGATGTGAAGCACCTGTGGAAAATGAAGTCAACAAACTTGGGGGTATTTTATCAGTCAAGGCAAGCTATGAAAATGCCAATACGGTAGTTGAATATGACAAAACAAAAGTAGATAAGGCTGCAATTATTAAAGCCATAAGCAGGACCGGTTATAAGGTAGTAGATAAGTAACCTAAAAAAAGGGCAAGATGAAGCCAGCAGCATGATGCTGGACGCAAAAATGGCAATATTCAGGGAAAGATTAAAAACCTGTGCTGAATTCCCTTGGTTTGTGCCAAAATATAAACACATGAAAAAGTATGATGTTTTTGTAATAGGTTCCGGAATGGCAGGAATGAATGTGGCCAATAAATGTGCTTCTAAAGGACTTAGGGTAGGAATAACAGATGAATTGCCCTATGGTGGTACCTGTGCCCTTCGTGGCTGTGACCCAAAAAAGATCATGCTCGGCCCTACTGAAGCAAAACATCTGGCTGATAATTTATACGAGAAGCAAATTTCTGAAGTACCAGCTATTTACTGGCAGGAAGCAATGAAATTCAAACAGGATTTTGTGGATGCTATGCCGCCTAAAATTGAAAAAGCTTACGAAAAAAACAAAATTAATACATTTCATGACTCAGCTAAATTTATTTCTGAAACTAAATTGAAGGTAGGAAATGAAACTATAGAAGCCGGAAAGATTATAATAGCCACGGGTGCAAAACCGAGAAAGTTGGATATCCAGGGTGAGGAGTATGTTATTAGCAGTACAGATTTTCTTAATTTCAAATCCCTCCCATCCTCTTTGCTGTTTATTGGCGGTGGGTACATCGCTTTTGAGTTTGCACATATGGCTGCCCGTTTTGGCTGTAAAGTGACCATAATTCACAGAGGGAAAAGGCCACTGGAGAATTTTGATCCTTTTATAGTAGATCAATTAACGGAAGCTACCAAAAAGTTAGGCATACAATTAATTCTGAACACCAACGTTACAGCGATTGAAGAGGCTAATGGAGCTTTTCGCGTAACCGGAAAAGGTGAAAGCGGGGAAAAGAAATGGGAGGCTGCGCAGGTGATTAATTCGGCGGGAAGGCTTCCTGCCATTTTTGATTTGAACCTGCAAAAAGCAAATATCGCCTTTAGTAAAAAAGGAGTTGAAGTGAATGAATATTTGCAAAGTACCACCAATTCAAATGTCTATGCTGCCGGGGATGCAGCAGATACAGATGGTATTCCCCTTACACCTGTTGCAGTTATGGAAGGACATATTGTAGCATCCAATATAATAAAAGGCAACACTAAAAAACCAGATTACACCGCCATTCCCACCGTGGTTTTTACGCTGCCCACAATGGCTTCGGTAGGATTATCTGAAGAAGAAGCCACTAAAAAAGGTCTAAACTTTAAGGTAAACAAGGATCGTGTTCCCCACTGGTTTACCGCCAAAAGGATCAACGAGAAAACCTATGCCTATAAGACGCTCGTCGAGAAAGAAACCGGAAAAATTTTAGGAGCACATCTCATTGGCCCACATGCCGAGGAAGTAATAAATCTATTTGCCCTGGCTATAAAAGCGGGATTTACTTCCAAAGATCTGAAAACCATGATCCTCACCTATCCTTCATCAGGTTCAGATGTTGTATATATGGTATGATTAACTAAAAATAATAGAAAAATGAATTCATTTATCACCGAATCAACAATCACTTGCCCTAATTGCGGCCACTTCAAACAAGAAGAAATGCCTACAGATGCGTGCCAGTTCTTTTATGAATGTGAGCAATGTAAAGAGGTTTTAAAACCCAAAGAAGAGGACTGCTGTGTATTCTGTTCTTATGGCTCTGTTGCTTGTCCTCCTATTCAGGAGAATAAAAGCTGCTGTTAAATTCTCTTTTAAAATTTGGTGACCACCCCGGGACATGTTGTAAATTTGAAGAAAAAAACCAAATGATACCACGGGACTTAAGTAAAGACATCAAAACCAGGCTACAGAGCATCAATGGACAAACAAATGGTCTCATAAAAATGTTGGATGAAAATAAAGATCCAGAAAAGATACTGATCCAGTTCAAAGCAGCGCAAAAAGGACTGGATAAGGCGCATTTCCTTCTTTTAGATGAAGTGTATCGTAAAGCGCTGGCGATCACAATTTCAGAAACTGTCGAAGCCTGTCCCGGTAATTGCGGTAATGAAGAGCGAATTGAATTTATTCGCAAACAATTTCCCGATTTGGAACTGAATACGCTTACGAGCAAAATGAAGGAAATTGATGAACTTAAACGAAGATTGGAATCTTATATTTCCGATAATAGATCAGAGTAAAACATTCTTCAAAAATTTGGATTTAATTTAAATACTAAAAAAATCTGTCTTTTAAAAGGCAGATTTTTTTTGGAGACCACCCCGGTTCCGCTCTTATCTTTGAACTGTTCTTTCAAAAGAGCGATAAAACCGATTGTTAATTTAAATTCAAAAAAATGAAAAGACAAATAGAAATATTTACGGCAAATTGTCCGGTATGTGATCCGGTTGTGAAAATGGTGAAAGAGTTGTCCTGCGATAGTTGCGAAATAACCACCTATAATATGGTTGACCAATGTGATGATAAATCTTGTTTAACCAAGATGCAGGAATATGGAGTTAAAAGAATCCCCGCGGTAGCGGTGGATGGCAAACTGCTCGAATGTTGTACAAACAGTGGGATCAGCAAAGAAAAGCTTATCGAAGCAGGAATAGGAAAAGCCAGCTAAGAAAGCCCTCTTACTGAAATTAAAACCTGAAACCTTTTATAATGGCAGCCATTTTGGCTGCCACTTTTGTTTTTAATTGAATTAAGATGTTAAACCTTTACTAATCCTCTTGCCTACCCCCCGGGCTGTGACCCGATCTTTGAAAAGAGGTTCGGCTCTTAATCTTTTATTTCTGATTTCCGAACGCGTCAGGAAATAACTAAAACCATTTAAATTATGAAACCATTAAGTTCAGAAATGCAAAAATGTATTGATGATTGCAACGCCTGTATTACAGCATCTCGAATTTGCCTCGACCAGCACGTTGGAGAGCAGGAAATGAAACGTTGCCTTCAGCTTTGTCTCGATTGTATTGCTTTGTGTGCGGCCTGTGTACAACTACTGGCGAGCCAGTCTCACTATTCAAGCCGTGTTTGCGGCATTTGTGCCGACTTATGTAAAGCCTGTGCAGATGAGTGCGCAAAGTTTGACAGTGAAGTTTGTCAGCAATGCGCAGAAAAATGTCGTGCCTGTGCCGAGAGTTGTAAAGAAATGGCAGCTTAAGAAAAAGTTGTAGGATTTTTTCTCAAAAGGAGCAACTAAAAAGTTGCTCCTTTTTTTAAAATAAAGGAAGCTAACATTAGGATATCACCCTATGTTGGTTTTTATGTTTGAAACTTTATAATTATGAAATGGCGGTTTATTCAAAAAGCCAAATAGATATAACAGCTTTAAAAACTATCAGTAACAATAATACCAATTAATGGACAATCCAAATCCAAAAAAAACTTTAAGCTCTATTTTCGCTCCCCTGGCCATGGCAGCAGGTTTAATATTTTTTCAGGCGTATATGATAGCGCCACTTATTCCTAAACTGGCAACTATTTTTAATGTATCAGAACAGCGGATTGGTCTTATAGTACCAGCTTATATGCTGGCTTATGGAGTTTCAGTCCTGTTTTATGGTTTCCTATCCGATAAATTTGGAAGAAAACGCATACTTCAAATATCCCTACTGGCTTTTATTGTATTAACAGCGACAACCGCCCTGGTGCAATCTGCTTCACAACTCATTCTGTTACGTTTGCTCACGGGTTTAGGGGCAAGCGGTGTGGTGCCAATGGCCCTGGCACTTGTAGGAGATATGTTCAAACCTTCGGAAAGAGGGAGGCCTCTGGGACTTTTATTTGCCGCTATGGAAGGAGGAATGGCTTTAGGTTCTACCGCCGGGATAACGTTGGAACCTTATACAGGCTGGCGTATGTTATTTTTGGCAACTGCCTTCTTGGCCGCTTTGGCATTGTGGATACAGGTAGCCCGAATGGGCTGGAAACAGCAACTTCATAAATCCGGCCAAACTTCATTAAAAAAAATGTTAGGTGGGTTTTACAGGCTACTTGCTTTTCCCCGGGGGCTAAGGACCTATTTATTCGTATTCTGGAATGGGATCTTCCATTCAGGTATTTATACCTGGTTAGGTGTATATTTTGTGCAAAAGTATGATCTGGGCCCACTAGAAATCGGTTTGGCCATTCTAGGTTATGGCTTGCCAGGGTTTTTCTTTGGTTCCCTTATAGGACGCACAGCTGATCGCCTGGGACGTTATCCTATTATCTTAATAGGTTTGGCAACAGCCGCCATAGCAACAGCCAGTCTCGCTCTGGAAATACCCGTTCTTGTGGCCGCCCTTGCAGTCACCTTGATTTCTTTGGGATACGACCTCACGCAACCTCTATTTGCAGGTATAGTAACCGAATTGGGTGGTAAAAAACAGGGTGGACAAGCAATGGGACTCAACGTTTTTGCATTGTTTACGGGCTTCGGCCTTGGGAGCTTATTATTTGGGGAATTATTGAAATTAGGATTAGATCAGGCGTTAATTATTTTTGCGGTTGTACAGGCAGTATTTACGATTGTAGCCGCAAAACTTTTGCAGACAGAAATGAAATTATCAATAAAATGATAAG
>Ga0208014_1000291_pt1 | contig 23803 bp, 16 predicted proteins | sample 25_taG_FD_184099 | JGI IMG/M metagenome (GOLD analysis project Ga0208014, IMG submission 184099) | Marine viral communities from Cariaco Basin, Caribbean Sea - 25_WHOI_OMZ (SPAdes) (version 2) | ecosystem: Environmental > Aquatic > Marine > Oceanic | place: Caribbean Sea: Cariaco Basin...
AAAAATTCGATTTTCCAGACGCTGAAGATTCTGATCCTGAAAATTTAAGAGAGCTGTTATTTATGGCTATATCAGATTTTGAACCTTCTGAAGCGGCACAATTAGTTTTAGACTATAAGCTTGGAGAGCAACTATCTGAAGGACAAATTGAGCAGATCTCCAACGATATGTTGATAGATACGGTTTGTGAAGAATATCCTGAAATGGAATTGCAAGCTCCTTTATTTCACGTAAATCAATTACTTTTTAAAGCTTTTAATGGCAAGTTTCCGAGTTCCAGCGCTACAATTATTCATTGTTCTATTACTTCGGTAAATGAGGCTGCTGATTCTAAACTGAGCAAAAAATCGGTGTTGAGGTTATTGAATGATGGCTTGTCAGACAGGAATATCGTGAAAAGATTGTTTGAAGAACAAATGAACGGAGATGCGGAATTTCCCGAGGCTGAAAATATTATCTGGAATTTAGAAGTTTCAGAAAATGATCATTTCAAAATAACAACTTCCGGAAACCTTATTAAAAAAGAAGAGGTGATAGCTTCAGAATGGGAGAAGGAAATAGAGGACGAAGAGGATTCAGATAAATAACTGAATTAAAAATTTAGAATACTAAATGCTGCCTGATAACGGGTGGCATTTTTTTTTACCTGGTGATTTACGACTGCCCTACTTTCAAATTTTTAACATCTGGAGATAATCTTATGTTAATCAATTGAAGTTAAACCTGTTATTTTTTAAATTGAATTTGGAATTAACTCTTCAGTAATAAATTTTGCTTGAGTTTATTTTCCTTTTTAATAGTTCATCAAGACTTCAACCATCTCTTTTGAAATCAATAAATAACTTATGGCCAATAGTAAGAAAGACAGTACCCAACAGGAAAATCAGGAATGGATAGATTCGCTAACCTGGATCATTGAAAATAAATCTACAAAAAGAGCACAGGAACTACTAAAGATCTTACAGGAAGAAGCCAAGAAACATAATGTAGTGCTTCCCGAGACGCTAACCACACCCTATCATAATACTATTTCACATAACAAAGAGGAGGATTATCCCGGCAATTTAGAACTGGAAGAAAAGATCCTGGCTTATATTAGGTGGAACGCCATGGCCATGGTGGTAAAAGCCAATAAAGCTGACGAAGGAATTGGTGGGCATATCTCTACATACGCCTCAATTGCACAACTTTGGGAAGTGGGCTTTCATCATTTTTTTAAGATTGAAAATGATGTGCAGGATCAGATCTATTTCCAGGGTCACGCTTCTCCCGGGATTTATGCAAGAGCTTATATGGAGGGGCGCTTAACGAAAAAGAATCTGGAAAATTTTCGCCACGAAGTACAATTTGAAAAAGGCCTTACTTCTTATCCGCACCCACATTTAATGCCTAATTTTTGGAGCAATCCAACGGTTTCAATGGGCCTGGGTCCCATCCAGGCTATTTATCGCGCTAGATTTAATAGATACCTCCACAATCGCGGACTTATTGACGAAGACAATAGTAAAGTTTGGGCATTTATTGGCGATGGTGAGATGGACGAGGTAGAAGCCCGGGGAGCTATTAATATCGCATCCAGGGATAAGCTGGATAACCTCATTTTTGTGGTAGATTGTAATTTACAACGCTTAGATGGCCCTGTGCGTGGTAATGCCAAGCTTATTCAGGAATTGGAAGGTCTGTTTAAAGGTGCCGGCTGGAATGTAATTAAACTGCTTTGGGGAAAGCAATGGGATAAACTTATTGAAAAGGATAAAACCGGAAAACTCCTCAAAAAACTGGGCGAGCTTACCGATGGGCAACTTCAAAAATACGCTTATAGCGACGGAGAATTTTTGCGGAAAGATTTATTTGAAAGTGATAAAGACCTAAAGAAGTTAGTTGAAGATTATTCTAATGAAGAATTGGGGAATTTTAAGCGTGGTGGCCACGATTCAGAAAAAATATACAATGCTTATAAAGTAGCGTTAGAAACAAAGGAAAAGCCCAGTATTGTCTTGGCACAAACCGTTAAAGGTTATGGCCAGGGCAGTGCCGGTGAGGCCAGCAATGTTTCGCATAAAACCAAAAAATTCAATAAAGAGCAGCTGGGAGAATTTAGAGACTTTTTTAAGGTGCCGGTTTCAGATAAAGACCTGGAAAAAATTCCATTTATCAAACCAAAGAAAGACAGTGAAGAGTTAAAATACCTTGAGAAAAAGAGAAAAGATCTTGGTGGTTTTATTCCGCAACGGAAAGATAAAAGCCCAAAATTAAAGGCGCCAGATGTAAAAATTTTTGAAAGCTTTTTAAAAGGATCGGGCGAGGACGACGCGGCAACCACTATGGCCATGGTGCAGATCCTAAGCAAGTTGATGAAGGATAAGAATTTAGGAAAATTGATCGTACCAATTATTCCCGATGAATCCCGAACTTTTGGAATGGAATCCCTTTTTAGACAAGCCGGAATATACACTCCACACGGTCAAAAATATGATCCGGTAGATAAAGATAGTTTGCTTTATTATAAAGAAGCTAAAAATGGCGCTATCATGGAAGAGGGCATTACCGAATCTGGTTGTATGGCTGAGTTTATTGCGGCAGGAACAACTTACTTAACTCACGGTATCAATACCATTCCGTTTTACTTTTTCTATTCCATGTTTGGTTTTCAAAGAACTGGTGATCTAATGTGGGCCGCGGCAGACGCTGGTGCAAAAGGCTTTCTTATGGGAGGTATTTCCGGAAGAACCAGTATTCCGGGAGAAGGTTTACAGCACCAGGATGGTCAAAGTCATTTATATGCGCTGGCCTTTCCTAATTTGAGAGCTTACGATCCTGCTTTTGCTTATGAACTAGCGGTTATTGTAGAAGAAGGTATTAAGAATATGTATATAGATAAAAAAGATTTGTTTTACTATATCACCATCGGTAACGATACCTATCCAATGCCCGAAATGCCGGATGATGTAGATCGGGAAGCCATTATTAACGGACTTTATAAATTCAGAAAATCTAAATCTCGTAAGAAGAAAAAGAAAGCACATTTATTTGGTAGCGGCGCTATTATGAAAGAGGTACTAAAAGCTGCTGATATTTTGGAAGATAAATTTGATGTGGGCGCCGATATTTGGAGTATCACCAGCTATAAAACCTTATACGATAATGCTATTGATACCGAACGCACTAACCGTTTAAAAGGCCAGGTAAATAAAGATAAAAATTATATAGAGCAACAATTAAAGGATGAAAAGGGCACTTTTGTAGCCGCTTCAGATTTTGTAAAGGCTCTTCCCGAAAGCCTTGCTTCATATTTTCCCGATGAGCTTATTAGCTTAGGTGCCGATGGGTTTGGCAGGAGTGATAATAGGGAAGCTTTGCGTGCTTTCTTCGAGATCGATGCTTCACATATTGCTTATGCGGCCTTGTATGGCCTTGCTAAACAAGATCAAATCAGCATGGAAGAATTGAAAAAAGCAGCTAAAAAATTAAATATAGATCCACAAAAGACCAATCCAAGAACGGCTTAAAAAAATTGAATTATGGCAAAGGAGATAAAAGTTCCGCAAATATCTGAAGGTGTAGAGACCGCTGTTATTTCAGAAATCCTGGTTTCTAAGGGAGATAAAATTGAAGAAGATCAGTCGGTGATTTCAGTAGAAACAGATAAAGCTACCGCTGAAGTTCCTGCTACTTCCGGGGGAACAATTAAAGAAATAAAGGTTAGCGAAGGTGATGAGGTGAACGTAGGCGATGTGATTATTATCCTGGAAGATGATGACGATGATGAGGATTCAGAAGAAAAAGAGGAGAAGGAAACTACAGATAAAAAAAAGGATACTTCAAAAAAGAAAAAGGAATCTGAAAGAGAAGAAGATGATTCCGATTCTGAAGGAATTAAAAAAGACGAATCCAAGTCTAAAGAGAAAGAAGAAGATAAGGAAACCGATGAGCCTGAAGAAGATAAAGATAATAAGGATGAAAAGGATGATGAGGATGAGAAAAAGAAGAATAAGAACTCTAAGTCTAAAAAAAATAAAGATACCGATGAAGCATCTTCAAAAGAAGTATATGCTTCTCCCGGAGTAAGGCGATTAGCTCGTGAACTCGGCGTGAATATAAAAGAAATAAATGGTAGCGGCGAAAGTGGAAGAATTACAGAGAAAGATGTTAAAAAGTACAAAGAAGGCGGTAGTACAAAGAGTAGTTCTGGCCAGGCTAAATTACCCGATTTTAGTAAGTGGGGAGCGGTAGAAACTAAACCACTAAATAGTATTAAAAGAACCACAGCCAAAAATGTATTGGCTTCCTGGCAATCTATTCCGCATGTGTTTCAGTTTGGAGAAGCCGATATTTCTGGAGTAGAAACCTATATAGAAGATCATAATGAGAAAGTTGAAAAAGCCGGAGGTAAACTCACGCTAACAGCCATACTTACCAAGATTGTGGCTACAGCTTTGCATAAGTTTCCAACATTCAATGCAAGTATAGATATGGATAAGGAAGAAATGATCCTTAAAAAATATGTAAATATCAATATTGCAGTGGCTACAGAAGATGGCCTTTTAGTGCCGGTAATTAAAAATGCAGATCAAAAAAGCATCAAGGATCTCTCGGTAGAAATTTCAGAAATAGCAGAAAAAGCTCGGAAACAAAAACTATCTAAAGAAGATATGGAAGGAGGCAACTTTTCTATCTCGAACCTTGGCGGTATTGGTGGCACTAATTTTACACCCATTGTCTACCATCCGCAGGTGGCGATACTCGGTATTTCCCGGGCAAGTACCAAACCGGTTTATATAGATGGTAAGTTTGAACCTCGTAGTATACTTCCGCTTAGTTTATCTTACGATCATCGCTTAATAGATGGTGCAGATGGAGCTGCATTTATGAATTGGCTGGTAAAAGCACTGGAAGACCCATACGAAGCGCTTTTGGGCTAATCTAAATCTTAAAAATAATGGCAAAAAAAGATAAAAAAGAACTCGTGATTATTGGCGCCGGTCCTGGAGGCTACGCTGCAGCTTTTCACGCAGTAGATCTCGGAATAAAAGTTACGCTTGTTGATGCTGAAGTGAATCCCGGTGGAGTTTGTCTTTATCGAGGTTGTATTCCTTCTAAAGCTCTTTTGCACCTTTCAAAAACTAAAGAAGAGGCTATGCAGGCTTCAAAATGGGGGATGAAATTTGAAGAGCCTAAAATTGACATTAAAAAAATTGCAAGCTGGAAAGAGAAGGTGGTAAAAAAGCTTACCGAAGGCTTAGGGCAATTAAGCAAGGCCAGGAATATTGAATACATTCAGGGTAAAGCCAAATTTACCGGCAAGAATGAGCTGGAAGTAACCGATAATAAAGGGAAAACTTCGGATTTAAGTTTTGAAAAAGTGATTATTGCCACCGGTTCTTCTGCGGTAGGCCTACCCGAACTGGAAATAGACCATGAAAAAATTTGGGACGCTACCGATGCGTTGGAACTTAAAGAAATACCCAAAAAAATGTTAGTCGTTGGGGGCGGTTATATTGGCCTTGAGCTTGGAAGCGTTTATGTTGCTTTGGGTACAAAAGTTTCTATAGCCGAAATGACACCGGGATTTTTACCCGGGGCAGATCGGGATCTGGTTAAGGTTTTTGAAAAAAGTGAAGCCTTTAATAATGTCTTTTTTGAAACCAAAGTAGAGAAAGTGAAGATCACCAAAAAAGGAGTGAAGGTTTCTTTGAAAGGAAAGAAAGAAGAGCAGACCAAAAAATTTGATTGTGTATTGGTAGCTGTTGGTAGAAAGCCAAATACACAAAATCTGGGTCTGGAGAAACTTGGAATTGCTGCCAATGAAAAAGGTTTTTTGGAAGTAGATGATAGACGCCGAACAAAATTGGAGCATGTTTTTGCAATTGGAGATATTACCGGAGAACCTATGTTGGCGCATAAAGCAAGTCACGAAGGCAGAATTGCTGCAGAAGTGATTGCAGGGAAAAAAGGAGCTGCCTACGATCCTAAAGTAATTCCGGCAATTATATTTACCAATCCTGAACTCGCCTGGTGTGGTCTCACTGAAGAAGAGGCAAAAGAAAAAAATAAAAATGTGAAAGTTGTAAAATTCCCCTGGTCTGCTTCGGGAAGGGCAGTTGCAATTGGAGAAAATGAGGGTTTAACCAAACTTTTAATAGATAAGGAAACCGAAGTGATTTTAGGTGGCGCCGTAGCCGGGAAAAATGCCGGAAGTTTAATTCCGGAGATCGCTTTAGCTATCGAAATGGGTAGTACAGCCAGTGATTTATCGCTAACTATTCATCCGCATCCTACACTTTCAGAAACTATAATGGAAAGCGCCGAATTGTTTTACGGTGGGGCTACGCATTATAAAAAGGCTTAGGGGTAGGCTGGGAAATAAAATTATCAATTAATTTTTCCTCTCTAATGGTTTTTATTGAATAGTTTTCACGGTTTGTGATCTTAGAAGTATAGCTTAACTTGATCAAACAAATTCAAAACATACTTATGAAAAAAGTGGGTGTAATATTTCTTTTCAGTTTAATTACTTTTCAAAGTTTTTCTCAGGAAAAAATAAGGCTGGCGGTGGCGGGTTTAACTCACGGACACGTGAATTGGATTTTTGATAAGGAAGTAAGAAACGATATAGAAATTGTAGGTATTTATGAAAGTGATTTAGAACTCATCGAGAAATATAAAGAAAGATATGAGTTGAATGAAAATCTTTTTTATACCGATTTCGAAAAAATGTTGGATGAAGTGAAACCAGATGCAGTTTCAGCATTTGGAGCTACCAGCGAGCATATTGATGTGGTAAGAGCATCTGCACCAAGAAAAATACACGTAATGGTAGAGAAACCCCTGGCGACTACTATAAGTGATGCCCGGGAAATTGAAAATCTTGCCAAAAAACATTCCATTCAAGTGCTTACCAATTACGAAACCTCCTGGTATAGCAGTAATCAGTATGTTAAAGATTTGCTTGAGACCGATAAACTTGGAAAGATTAAAAAGGTAATGGTTAATTCAGGCCACCAGGGACCTAAAGAAATTGGCGTTAGTGAAGAATTTTTTGAAATACTGGTTGATCCCGATAAAAATGGAGGCGGTGCCTTAATGGATTTTGGTTGCTACGGGGCAAATTTAATGACCTGGTTATTGAAAGGTGAAAAACCTGTTTCAGTTACCGCTGTGACCAATCAGAATAAACACGAAATTTATAAAAAAGTAGAAGATGAAGCTACTATCATTCTACAGTATGAAAAAGCACAAGCTGTAATTCAGGCTTCCTGGGACTGGACTTTTTCCCGAAAAGATATGGAAGTGTATGGGAGTGAAGGTTATGCGATAGCCAGCGACGCTAAAACTGTTAGAATGAAAGTCAGTGAAAATGAACCTGAAAAAACTGTGAAACTGGATTCACGAAAATCGCCTTATGATAATCCGTTTTCATATTTGGCTGCAGTTTTAAACAATGATATAGAAGTGAATAATTTTGGATTGTACGCCTTACCATTAAATATTATTGTAGTAGAAATTCTGGAAAAAGCTAAAGAATCAGCAAAAAAGGGAAAAACAATATATTTTTAAAACTGCATAAAAAAAGGGGGATTGACCATCATTTCAGAATTGCCCCCTTTCTTACCCAATTATACACTCCAAAAATAGATCAGTTTAGTTCTATTTAAGTTAACTGAAGGTCAAGTAAATACTAAGTTTTTATTATGAGAAAGCATGGGAATTCAACTTAACATTCGCTTAAAAACCAGGGGTTAAGGCTTAATTTTTAAATAACCTATCCCTGCTTGTTTCCGTCTAATTTTGCTTAAAATAATTGTAAAAAATTGAATATGAATTTAAGTGAAAAGAACAATTTAGCTTTGGAAACTTTAAAGTTTCCTGTGCATTATGATGCGAAGCAACAAACAATTTGGGATGCTAAGGGAATGATGGTTTGTGATATTCGGGGCTGGGGAAAAATCCAGTTTATGAACAAATCTGAAGATCGTCAGGATGCGATAGGCGAATTAATAGCCAATTTGCTGAACAAATATCACCGAAATGAAAATGCTAAGATTGACGAAGAGCTTTTTAAAATGTTAGCTTCTTAAGAATAGTTTCAGAACCTTTAATTTCCTCGAAAAACATAAAACCTTACTTTTGTGAATTCTCACATAAACAAAAGTAGATTTTATGAAAAGTAGATTAATGTTAAGCCTGCTATGCCTGGCTGTTTTTGGAAGTATCCAGGCACAAAGCCTGGAATCTCCCAATGGAGATCTGGAGATGAATTTCTCTCTTCAGGAAGATGGAACTCCGGTTTATAACCTGGAGTTTGAAGGAGAAACTATTATTGAAAATAGTAAGCTTGGTTTAGAGTTAAAAGAAGGGCAACCTCTTACCTCTAACTTTAGCATAGAAAACACCGAAAAATCTACTTTTAACGAAACCTGGACGCCGGTTTGGGGTGAAGAAAGTGAGATTGAAAATCATTATAATGAACTTGTAGTTCATTTAGATCAGGAAGATTCAGAGCGTAAATTGGTTTTACGCTTTCGTTTATTCAACGACGGACTCGGGTTTAGATATGAATTTCCGCAAGACTCCAAGCTTGGGCATTTCGTGATCTCAGATGAAAAAACCGAATTCGCCATGACCGGAGATCACACCGCTTTTTGGATTGCCGGAGATTATGATACCCAGGAATACGATTATACCGAAAGTAAACTTTCAGAAATAAGAGGCTTGATGGCAGAGGCGGTAACCGCCAATGTTTCTCAAAAATCATTCTCACCCACAGGAGTGCAAACTTCTTTGATGCTTAAGACCGAAGACGGCCTGTATATTAATTTACACGAAGCCGCTTTACTGGATTATCCCGCGATGCACTTAAACCTGGACGATGAAACTATGGTTTTTGAATCCTGGTTAACACCAGATGTGAATGGGGATAAGGCTTATATGATCGCTCCCGGAAAAACACCATGGAGAACTATAATTGTAAGTGATGAGGCAAAAGATATTCTTTCTTCAAGAATCACTTATAACCTAAATGAACCCAGTAAAATTGAAGATACCTCGTGGATTAAGCCAATGAAATATATGGGCGTTTGGTGGGAAATGATCACGGGAATGAGTTCCTGGGATTATACCGATGAATTTGCTGCAGTAAAACTTGGTGAAACCGATTTTGAAGCTGCTGAACCTAATGGCACTCACGCTGCAAATACGGAAAATGTAAAAAGATATATCGATTTTGCATCTGAACACGGCTTTGAGGGCTTACTGGTTGAAGGCTGGAATGTAGGCTGGGAAGATTGGTTTGGAAATTCTAAAGATTATGTGTTTGATTTTGTAACGCCATACCCAGATTTTGATGTGGATGAAATTAGGGAATATGCCAAGAGTAAAGATGTAGAAATGATCATGCACCACGAAACTTCGGCTTCGGTTAGAAATTACGAACAGCATTTAGATACGGCTTATCAGTTTATGAAAGCTAATAATTACAACGCCGTTAAAACCGGTTATGTAGGCGACATACTTCCGAGAGGGGAAAATCATTATAGCCAGTGGATTGTTAATCATTATCAATATGCGCTTGAAAAAGCTGCAGAATATGAGATTATGATCAACGCGCACGAAGCTGTTAGACCAACCGGAATTGCCAGAACCTGGCCAAACCTTATCGCCAATGAATCGGCTCGTGGAACTGAATACCAGGCCTTCGGCGGAAATAAACCAAATCACGTTACCGTTTTACCTTTTACACGTTTAATTGGCGGACCCATGGATTACACTCCAGGAATTTTTGAAATGGATATCAGTAAGCTGAATCCAGACAATAATTCTCACGTAAACAGCACGCTGGCCAACCAGTTGGCTTTGTATGTAACAATGTATTCGCCTTTACAAATGGCGGCCGATTTGCCTGAGCATTACGAGCAATTTATGGATGCATTTCAGTTTATAAAAGATGTAGCGATAGATTGGGATAAAAGTGTTTACCTGGAAGCCGAGCCTGGAGATTACATTACTATTGCACGAAAAGAAAAAGATGGAAATAACTGGTTTGTAGGTAATGTAAACGGACTTACGCCAAGAACTTCAGAAATTGAATTCGATTTCCTTGAAAAAGGAAAAACCTATATCGCTACTGTATATGCCGATGCTGAAGATGCGCATTATAAAGATAATCCGCAGGCCTATGAGATTAAAAAATATAGGGTGAATAGTAAGTCTGAGCTTTCACAAAAATCTGCTCCCGGTGGAGGTTATGCGATAAGCATTATGGAAGCCAGTAAAGATGAAGTAAAAGATTTGGAGAAACTGTAAATTGAAAAACGTATAGTGTATAATGTAGATTGTAGACTGCGAATGCCTTAATACCATAAAACCCTCGTCAATTTGGCGGGGGTTTTATTTTATTATAAATCAAGAAATAATTTATAGCTTTATCAAGGAAGCTTAGCTTTAGTTATCAGAATAATTTAAAAACAAGAATTATGAAATTAGGTGCATTTTCAGTAAGTCTTAGCGTGAAAGATCTTAAGGCTTCAAAGGCGTTTTATGAAAAGCTGGGGTTCCGGGTTTTTGCCGGAGATTTTGAAAAGAATTATTTTATTATGAAGAATGGAGATTCCTTAATTGGTTTGTTTCAGGGGATGTTCGAAAATAATATTCTCACTTTTAATCCGGGCTGGGATGCCAGTGCCAATAAGTTAGATGAATTTGATGATGTTAGGGAAATTCAGAAAAATTTAAAAGAGGAAGGAGTGAGTTTTGAAAGCGAAGCCGATGAAAATACTTCGGGTCCCGGAAGTTTCGTGGTTTTAGATCCTGATGGCAATGCAATTTTGGTAGATCAGCACGTATAAATCTTTGTTATTTCAAATTTTCACATTATGGTACCGCCAAAGAACAAACCAATAAAAAGACATAAAGCCATTCAGCCATTAAGCAGGGAGCACCACCAGGGGCTTCTGTTGTGCTGGAAAATTAGAAAAGCTTTTGAAAAAGGAATCGAACCGCAGCGAATTAAAAATTATACCGATTGGTTTTGGGAAAACCAGTTAGAAGAGCATTTTAAAATTGAAGAAAAATATGTTTTTCCAGTTTTGGGTGGAGAAAATGATTTAGTAAAACAGGCGCTGGAAGAGCACGAACATCTCGCCTCTTTATTTCTTGAGAAAAATAAAATAGCCTCTACATTAGAAAGGATTCAGAATGATCTGGAAGGCCATATTAGGTTTGAGGAGCGGGTACTTTATAATAAAATTCAGGAAGAAGCTTCAACTGAGGAGCTTCAGTATATTCAGGAACATCACGAAAAAGAAATTTCATGCGGCCTTTGGGAAGATGAATTCTGGAAATAACTTTCAGCATTAAAGGCCGCATGACCTTAATGAACAATTAGGCAGCTCTTGCCAATGGTTTTCTTCCAGTCACCTCTTGTTTTAATCTGAACACGGTGTCTTTTTCGTAAGCCAGGAAATAATAGATCACAAAAAACAAGAAATACATGATCATAGATTTCTGTCTTAAAATTATTCCCAGGTTAGACATTACAAAAGTCATTGCGAAAGAGGTGGTGAAAAACAAGATTAGGCTTAGTTTTACGTGCCCCGGTGCTGTTTTTAGAAATCCGAAGAAGCTCTTTTTAAACAACTTTCCGAACAACAGTAAATAGATAAAATTCTCTATCGATACGATCACTCCAAGAATTCCCGGCGCATCAAAAAATAAAGGTCTAAACCAGAACGTAAAGAACTTTTCAATAATTGAGTAGTCAGTCATTGGTACTCCTGAAGTCGCGTTATCCAAATCTTTTGCCCTGTTTTCGGTAAAAGAAAGAAAATCGGCGATTAGGTTTTGGGAATTTCCGAGGTTTACAACTTCAAGAATTTGCTTGTGAAAAAGCAATAAAACGCCTGTAATGGCACCTACAAAAATGGCTTTTTGCTTTAAGCTTATCTGGTTTTTGTTAATAAATATACTCAACATTCCTGCACCGGCCAGTAATAAGAACATATGTGGTCTAATGGCGAATACCAGGAGTGATCCCAGGCTTAAGCTAATAATCCTGTTTTTGGGTTTTCTAAGTGCATAAGCAAATAACATTAATCCCAGAAAAATAGGTGCGCCTTTGCCTAAAGAAGCCGTCCAGAAGTGCATATTGGGTAGGAAAAGTATTAGTACTAAAAAATCTATTTTTTTGAATATTTTGATATTTATCGCAATGTTTTCTTTGAAAAATAAATAGGCGTAAACAAAGCCCATAAAGCCGATCCAGCTAAAGAGCAGCATCATCATTTCGTAGCTAAACCCGAAGAAATTAATAAAAGGATAGGAGATAAAATCTATAAAAGAAGTACCGGTTTCTAAAAAGCCGTCCCAGGTTTTACCTTCTTTCCCCGGTACTCTAAAATATCTTTTAGAATCTGATGGGTTAAAGAATGCGTAGGTATAATAAATTCCGGCAAAGATTAAATGATAGTAGAACAATTTATTCATCAGGTTTGCCGAGAAAAAATCGTGCTTTTCACTAATCTTTTTAAAAATATATTGATTTAACAGGTGCAAAAACGGAATAAGCATTATCGCTTGCAACAGGTTATGAATAAGGTTTATATCTGGAGACATTTTTTTATATCTATTTATCTCTTTAAATCCAATATCCTTACCTAAAATGAATATCTGTAGAATAAAGAGTGCTTTCCTCATTGAGCTCTCTCTGTGCGGGGGATTGGAGGGTTTAGGGTTTTAAAGACATTCTGGTGAGATTTTAACTATCTCAGGAATTTATACCCAATACTGTGGAAATTTTCCATTACTGGATTACTATGACTGTGGAATTGGCGAAGCCTGTTTATAGCTGGATTATGGAAAAAATTGATAAAAACGAATATTGAAATAACCGAAGTTTTTCAACTTGTATTAGTTTCTACTTATAAATCATTAGGTCCGAACTTTAATTACAAAAAAAATTAGGTAAAACTGATCTTCGTCATATTTAAAAATTCTGTTTAAAAATTACAACAAATTCATTTAAATGAATTTTATACAATAATAATTTAATTAATCACCATTAAAAATAATTTTTTATAAAATTTAATCACAAAATATCCCAATATGTTCAAAAAATGTGAAAATGGTCTATGTAACTTTGGTTGCATTTGAAAATCAGTCCTGTAGGTATCTTTGAGTAAGTTATTAAACCAGTACATCATGAAAAATTTACTCATACTTGGAGCCGGAACAGCAGGAACGATGATGGCGAACCAGCTTCGGTCCAAATTAAAAAAAGATCAGTGGCAGATTACCATCGTAGACCAAAATAAAACGCATTACTACCAGCCTGGATTTTTATTTCTGCCCTTTGATATATACACAGAAGACCAGGTTAAAAAAGTAGGAAAAAGTTTATTCCTAACGGAGTAAATTATGTTCAAAAGAAAATAGATAGAATTTTCCCTGAAGAAAACAAGGTAAAACTGGAAGATGAAACTATTAACTATGATATCCTTATAATCGCTACCGGTTCTAAAATTGCCCCGGAAGAAGTGGAAGGAATGAAAGGTAAGAACTGGCACAAAAATGTTTTTGATTTTTATACTTATGAAGGTGCTTTGGCACTACGAAATAAGCTTAGAGACTGGCAGGGAGGTAAAATGGTGGTTCATCTCACCGAGATGCCAATAAAATGTCCCGTAGCACCCCTGGAATTTGCGTTTTTAGCTGATTCCTATTTCAAGGAAAAAGGAATGCGTGATAAGGTGGAACTTACTTATGTAACTCCCCTTTCAGGAGCTTTTACCAAAGAGAAAAGTGCTGAAACACTTGGTTACTTACTTGAAGAAAAGAAAATAAATCTTGAGATAGATTTCGCTATAGAGAGTGTTGATAATGAAAATAATAAAATTATTGATTACGGCGGAAAAGAAGTGGAATATGATCTCCTGGTAACCATTCCAACCAATATGGGGGACGATGTGATAGAGCGCTCTGGGATGGGAGACGACTTAAACTTTGTTCCTACACATCATCACACACTTCAGTCTAAAGATCACGAAAATGTTTTCGTGATTGGAGATGCTACTGATGTTCCTGCGTCTAAAGCCGGCTCGGTAGCTCACTTTCAATCTGAAACACTTACAGATAACATCTTACTTTATATAGATGGAAAGCCTCTTAAAGAGGAATTTGACGGCCACGCCAATTGTTTTATTGAAACCGGTGATAATAAAGCCCTCTTAATAGACTTTAATTATAAGCAGGAACCTGTAGAGGGAACTTTCCCGTTTTCGGTATTAGGTCCCTTAAAACTGCTAAAAGAAAGTGTCTTTAATCATTGGGGGAAACTGGCTTTTCGATGGATTTACTGGAACATGCTTTTAAAAGGAATTCCAATTCCATTCGTTGGCCGAAATATGAGTACAAAAGGAAAAAAACTTTAATAATTATTTAAAACAAATATCATGGAAACTCAAGTAAACACATTAAACGTAGATAGAAACCAGGAAGGATATTTAACCGATTTCTCTCAATGGAATAAAGAAGTGGGAGAGCAAATAGCCAAAGAGGAAGGAATTGAAATGACTCCGCGCCATTGGGAAGTTATCAACTGGATTCAGGAACAGGTAAAAGCAGACAAAGCCTTATCGATAAGAGGAATTAAAAAAAGCGGTGTGCTTGATATAAAAGAGTTTTATGCTCTTTTCCCGGGAGGACCATTAAAGATCTCTACCAAGATTGCCGGTGTGCCTAAACCCAAAAGCTGTATTTAACCATTAAAACTTACAACGATGAGTACTACAAAAGTCAAAAAGATGCTCTTCATTTTATCGAAAGCTACCATAGAAAACGTATATGCAGCTTTTATTATGGCTAATGGAGCGAGAATGGAAGGCATTGAAGCAGAAATATTCTTTACTTTTTTCGGTTTGGAGGCCGTGCAAAAGAAAAAACTGAATAATCTTCATGTGGCAACAGTTGGTAATCCGGCTATGCATATTCCTACTATGGTAGGAGGTTTGCCGGGTATGGAAGCTATCGCTACAAGAATGATGAAAAAGGAGATGGAAAAACTTGATATGCCTCCGGTAGACGAGTTTCTTGAAATTCTCTCGGCTTCAGGAGTGAAATTATGGGGCTGTAAACTGGCGGTAGATATGTTTCACCTGGAAGAAAAAGATCTTATAGAAGACATGGACGGAATCCTGACAATCGGTGATTTTTATAATAGAGCCGACCAGGATGGAACGCAAATGTTATTTGTTTAAAAGAACATGATGTTTGGTTGTTTGGACAGGCAGAGCTCGAATTTTTCAGCTCTGCCTGCCTCTGTTCTTTAAGTAATATTTGGTTGAATAAATTCTTCGGCTTTTGTTTAAAATTTAAACCCGAAGGTGAAGGTTAATCTTCCACCATCATCACCATAATAGTAGCCTGTGTTTGCAGTAAAAGCGCTAAAACCATTAATCCAGATGGACCCACCATAATTGTTTCGCCATTGCTCTGAATTAGAACCTTCAGCCCAAACACGACCGTAATCGAAACCTGCGCTAACTCCAACTTGCAAGGGGATGAAATTCGTTTTAAATCGGCTTAGTCCAACTCTAAGATCGGTAGAGTGGTAGAAAGATTGCTTCCCGTTGAAACGTTCCCAACGGTAGGCTCTTAAATTTGAATTTCCTCCTAGAATGGCTCCATCGTAATATTCATAATTATCACCAATGATAACTTTTCCGCCAATTTTTGTGGCCAGAACAGCGATTCCGCTTTCGTGTAATGGGTAATCTATGGCTAGAGACGGACTTATATAGGCGAATTCATTATTATATTCGTCGATATTAGTTTTGTAACCCGTGGTAATATCTGCTTCAAATCCGCGAGCAGGATATGCCGGGTTATCCCTGTTCTCATAATGATAGTTTAATTCCCCACCGGCATAAAGCTGCTGATTGAAAAGATCGTTTTCTTCAGAAAAAGCATCGGCTATAAAACGTTCTTCGTCATAAGATACTTCCTTAGATTGTATCATTGGCTTTACGTAAAAGCTTCCGCCAGATTTTCCCCGCCAAATAAGTGATGGTGCAAACTCCCATTGCTCAATCCTTACACGGTTATAATCACGTCCAAAACTGTCTCGCATATTTTCTGATTCTATGCCTTCGCCAAAATAGTTTAAAGCAAAATTAGGGCTGGTATAACGAGCATCTATTCCAAGGTTCCAGTTATAAAAAATATGTGCGAACTCACCCCTGTAGCCTACCTCGAAGCCATTTGTGGCAAAATAGTAAGAAGCATCAAAACGATGTTGTGTGTTAAACGGATTATTAGTTAACCCATAAGTAGTATAGGTGTCTTTTAATCCGAGGGAAAGTCCTTCATCACCATTATAATCAGCGCGAGGCATAATTTTATTTTCGCTTCGTTTGCGCTTATCTGGATTATATGTATTTATCTCGTAATCGTCCACTAACCATTTTTTAGATTTTGGATTAATAATGGTGTTTTCCTGACTTTTATGATCGTAAAGTTTAATTTTACGGGTATTTTCAAAATCATAAATGTCATTTTCTTCCCCACCAATAGCATTAATTCTAATGAGATTTTCACCATCTCCAGTAACTTTAAAAGTATCATCACCGTCCAGTCCGTAAATCCAAATCTCATTGGTAGCTTCAGAGTTATAAGAATTACTGAAGACTTTTTCTCCATCTTCATTAATCATCTCAATGGCAGTAATGCCATTTTCTTTTCTTGTAATATTAAAAACATCGTCGTCCTCGGTTCCCGTTAATACCTGAAATTCCTGCAGATAGTCGTAATACCGTGCAGCAATGTCTCCTAAATTATCTCTTCTGGCCTTGAGATGTGTCTTGATGCTTTCTACAGTTTCATCCTGAACGGCTTCAGGTAAAGCTTCAAAAGCAATTTCTATTTCCTCATCGGTAAGCTGAGATTGAATAAATTTTACCTGCTCCATCCAATCGTCCAGGTTTGAAGTTTTTAGTAAGCGCTGGTCTAAAGGATATCCTGAAAGATTAAACCATTTTACGTTATCTACATTATCGTCGTAGGTTTCCATTTTCCTAACCAGGGGTATTCCTAATTTCACCAAATCTGGAATTATACCATCATAGTTTGGGAATGCAAAATCCCTATCTCTGGGAATTGGTGAGTAAAGTTTAGTGCCATTTGGTTGGGAGTTCTCAGCCCAGCGCCATTGGTCAAAATGTCTATCCCAATCACCAATTAACATATCTACAAGTCTATTTTTTATAAATGCTTTTTCATCTGGAACCGCATCCTTACTTTCTCTTAGTTCTTCAAGTAGATCTGTAGTACTTAAAATATCTTCGGGTGAACCAAACCTTTCAAATTTTTTGTTTTCGTCTCCCACGTGGGCTTCAAACATATAGAGTTCATCTCCATATTCGTCGTTATTAAGTCCCAGGGCTTTTTGCTTTGGAATATAGAAAATCTGTGGTTTTCCGGCATTTATTTCAAGTAAGTCGTTGATGTGTTTTAGCGAGTAACGCGCATAAGGATGCGCAGTAGTAAAGAGGTCTAAAGCATAACGTTGTGCTACTGTATTTTCTATATAGTCTTTTATATAATGATCTTGTATAGCTGCTGCCTGTAAAAATCGGGTAGCGCTTTTTTTAAGGGCGCGTATGGTGTATTCGTTTTTATTATCTGCAATAAAACGGAGGGAACGAGATTGCATACCACCACCTTCTTTTAGTGGTTGAAGATTCCCATCTAACGTATCGAGAAAAAGAACAGGAGCTTTTATTTTTGTGCTATAGACATTTCTGTAAAAATCCCCAAAAAGCCATTTGTAAAAGCCAGATTTATCGGTTTCCTCTTCGGTATAAATAGAAGCATTTATGGTATCTCCAAAGTCCTCTTTTGTTTTAAACTCAATTTCTTCCCAATTGGGTTCGTCGCTTTCAATTGTTTTGCTGAAAATTGGATTCTCTGAATTTTCAGTGGTAAAGAACTCAACTAATGTCTGGTTATTTTTATAGAGTTTTAATCTAGCATAACCACTTTTAGTTGTTCCAAAATGTTCTTTCTCTTTTCTAATGCTTAGTTTTTTAGATCTTCCAGTGCTTCCACTTATAATTTGTGGAATACCATCGTCTTCCAAATATTGAAGGTTATGATCATTGCCCGAAACAAAAATCACGTTATCAAACTGGCTTGCTAGGGTTTCTAGCCTGCCTCGCAAATATCTATGCTCTTCATTTTGATAATCCTGTGCAGAAAAACCGCCAATTTTTTCGGCAAAAGATCTTCGTGAATTACTCATCACCGGATGCTGCATGGAGACTAAAATAGTTTTTCCGTGCGCATCTTTAATATCATCTTTAAATTCAGCAAAAAAACGTTCCCTGGTTTTTATATCACATTTAGCATTCATATTTGGGTGTTCGTCCCAGTTTTCTAAATACCATTGGGTGTCTACTGTTACCAGAATTACATCTGGGGAGATTTCTTCACTTTCTATAGGGCAACCATCATCTGGCCAAACTTCTGTATTAGGTTGGTTATCCTGAATAAAAGATTCTAGATCGTCTATAGCATCCTGCCCTTGTTTTGTCCATTCATTTTGTCCGGGAGTAAAAACAACCGTACCATTAAATTCTTGAATAGCATTTAATAGGTTCTTTTTTAAAAATTGCTTCATTATCTCACGGTCAGCTTCATTCTCTGGAAATCCACTGGAGGGAAGAAAATTTCCGGGAACCAGAAGTGTAGCCTCTTCATCTTTTTTAGAAGCCTCAACAATAGCTTTTAGCACTATCTGGCCTTCACCGGGTAGATCGTCTCCAATATTTCCTGCCACATAAAAAGTATGTTCCAGGGATTTAGGTTTTTCCTGGCTAGGAGTGACCTGTGCAGTTGCTATTATCCCTGAAAATAAGAAAAGGAATGTAAGTTTAAAAGATATGTGAATATTGCCCATAGATGCGTAAAACGAAGTTATTTTTAAGGAATGTCAAATTTTTGAAAAAAAATACCATTTAGCAATAGGTTTTAACGCATTATAACACTTGGCTTTAGTAAGTCTTTAACGTTATTTGGATAATGAATTAGTTTAGATTTCTTTTTTCAATAAAAAAGCGTTTCAATAAAGAAGAAGCTTCAGTTGCAAGGATGCCAGATTTAACTTCGGTTTTAGGATGAAGATTTACACCTGTTTTACGGTAACCGCGTTGTTTATCTTCTGCGGCAAAAATAAGCTTCGAGATCTGGCTCCAGTATAAAGCACCGGCACACATTTGGCAGGGTTCGAGGCTAACATACATACTGCAATCTTTTAGATATTTCCCGCCAAGAAAACTAGCTGCGGCAGTTATAGCCTGCATTTCAGCGTGAGCGGTAACATCGTTAAGGGTTTCGGTGAGATTATGACCGCGCGCAATAATTTGATTATTGATCACTACAACAACGCCTACAGGAATCTCACCTCTTTCAAAAGCTTTTTCAGCTTCTTCCAGGGCTTTTCGCATAAAATATTCGTCGTTGTAAGGCTGTAACATTGTAGATTAATATTTCTGCGGAAAGATAAAAATTATAAAATTAGCTTCTGAAGAAATCCTTGTAAGAAATATCTTTTCAAAGCTTAACTTTGCTTACTATGGATCCCAATATTTTAGAAGATATACATTCACCTGAAGACTTACGAAAACTTCCGGCAGAAAGATTGCAGGAAGTTTCAACCGCGCTGCGTAAATTTATTATAGATATAGTAGCCACCAAAGAAGGGCATCTTGGTGCCAGCCTTGGGGTGGTAGAATTAACTATTGCCTTGCATTATGCTTTCAATACGCCTAAAGATCTTCTGGTTTGGGATGTAGGTCACCAGGCCTACGGCCATAAGATTCTAACGGGCAGGCGCAAAAATTTTCATACCAATAGAAGGTTAAACGGAATCAGCGGATTTCCAAAGCGGGAAGAAAGTGAGTACGATACTTTTGGGGTAGGGCATTCTTCAACCGCAATTTCAGCAGCGCTTGGAATGGCAATTGCTTCAAATTTACAGGGAGAATTCAGTAAACAGCATATCGCTGTGGTGGGAGATGCTTCTATTGCCAGTGGAATGGCCTTTGAAGGATTAAATCACGCGGGAGTGACCAAAGCTAATTTATTAGTGGTTCTTAATGATAATGCTATTGGGATAGACCCCAGTGTTGGAGCTTTAAAACAATACCTAACCAAAGCAAGAGTAGGGTATAAGCCAAAGCAAAGCAATATTATTGAAGCTTTAAATTTTAAATATTTTGGTCCGGTAGATGGGCACGATATTGCCGGGTTGCTGGAAGTTTTTGAGCAAATGAAGCAAATTGAAGGTCCAAAATTTCTGCACGTAATTACTACTAAGGGGAAAGGATTAAAAAAAGCTGAAGAAGACCAGGTAAAATATCACGCCCCCGGGAAATTTAAACCCGATACCGGTGAACTTTTAACTTATGATACGGCTGGACTTCCTCTAAAGCACCAGGATGTTTTTGGTCTCACTTTGGTAGAATTAGCAAAAAAGAACGAAAAAATTATAGGGATTACTCCCGCAATGCCCACAGGAAGTAGCCTGAAGTTTATGATGCAGGCATTTCCCGAAAGAGCATTTGATGTGGGGATAGCCGAACAACATGCGGTTACGCTTTCGGCAGGGATGGCTACCCGGGGCTTTGTGGTTTTTTGTGCTATTTACTCTACTTTTTTGCAACGCGCCTATGATCAGGTGATTCACGATGTCGCATTGCAAAAACTCCCTGTTGTTTTTTGTCTGGATAGGGCAGGACTCGTGGGAGAAGATGGCGCCACACACCATGGTGTTTTTGATATCGCCTATTTAAGGTGTATTCCAAATATTATTATTGCAGCTCCCAGTAATGAAACTGAACTAAGAAACTTGTTATATACGGCGCAGCTTGATTTAAAGCTTCCTATGGCGATAAGATACCCGCGAGGAAGAGGAGTTCAAAAAAATTGGGAAACTCCTTTTGAAAAAATAGAAATAGGAAAAGCCAACTGCCTACAGCAAGGGGATAGAATTGCTGTGCTAAGTATTGGAAATATGGTTCAAAATGTAACCAAAGCCTTAGAGAAGATAAAAAAGGAAGCAATAGGCCATTTTGATATGCGTTTTGTAAAACCTTTAGATGAAGAGATTTTGCATTTTGTATTCAAAAAATATAAAGCGATTATCACTATCGAAGATGGCGTTGTAACCGGCGGTTTTGGTTCTGCGGTTTTAGAATTTGCCGCAAAACACAATTATAAGGCGAAAATTAGAAATTTAGGTTTGCCAGATGAATTCATCGAACAGGGAAATATAGATGAGTTACAAGAAATTGCAAAAATTAACGTTCAATATATTGAGGAAGAGATAGTCACTCTTATTCAAAATCTTTAATTTTGCAATTCCGAAAAATCTTAATTAACTAATGAAAATCAAAGTCTTATGTCTCTTAGCATGCTTAATTCACTTAAATTCAACTGCAAAAAATTCAATTTCAGATTACTATCCTGCTAATTTTAGCGATACGATAAAACCTTCAGATTCTATTAAAGTAGAGCCGCCTGAAACCCAGGTAGACTCTGTGGTGGTTACTTTCTGGACAGAGAAAAACGAAGTTGGGGTAAACCTTAGCGAGGTAGCTTTTGTTAACTGGAACGCCGGGGGAAATAATTCAATTTCGGCATTGGTGTATAGTAATCTGGAAAGAAATTATAAGAAGGATGATCTTAATTGGCGGAATAAAGCAGTAGTGCGTTACGGGATTAATTCCCAGGAAGGCCAGGAGCTTAGAAAAACTGAAGATGAATTGCGTTTAAGTTCTTCTTTTGGTTATAGAAAAGATTCGATTTCTAACTGGTTTTATTCAGCAAAATTTAATTTTAATACCCAATTTACTAATGGGTACAAATATCCTGATACCGATAGTCCCATCTCTAAATTTATGGCTCCCGGCTATCTATTTCTGGGTATTGGTAGTGAATATTCAGATCCTGTAGAAGATCTTAAAGTATATATTTCTCCTGTCACCCAAAAATCAACTTTTGTTTTAGATCAAAGGCTTGCTAATGAAGGGATGTTTGGTGTTACGGGAGCAGTTCGGGATACGCTTGGCAATATTGTGGAGGAAGGAGAAAAAGTGAGAACGGAATTTGGGTTCCTGGTCACCAGTGATTTCTCAAAAGAAGTTTTTGAAAATGTTGAGCTCGATAATCAGCTGAGTTTGTATTCAGATTACCTAAATAAATTTGGGAATATCGATGTGGAATGGCAGCTAAATGTGAACTTAAAAGTAAACGACTTTATAAAAGCCAATGTTGGTTCTCATTTGCGATACGACGACGATGTAAAATTTAAAGAAGATACTAATGGGGACGGGGAATTGGAAACAACCGGGCCCAGAGTTCAGTTTAAACAGATGTTAGGTGTGGGCCTCGTCTACGAATTTTAAAGATGCCGGCTGCCTAAGCCAGCATTCTCTTATCAAGATTTTAAAGTTTATGTGAAGTGCTTCAAAGACATTCTTCAAGGAAAGTTTCTTATAATTTAATCCCTTTATATTTTTCAAAAGAAGCTACGGTAAAACCATCGGTTAATGAAGCGGTATGGGAACATATCTCCAATAAACGTTTATAAACACCAGACTTTTCCTGAAGCCCCGCCAGGTTTGGAACCGATTTTAAAACTAATTGGTTAAAATTAGAGTCGTACTGATCCTCTTCTGGAAGTAAGGCTTCAGTATAAGTATCTAATAGGTGTGAAAGCATCTTATAACCTGCAATTTCTTTGCTAATCACTTCCTCGCTCTGGTAGATCTTCTCAATACTAATTTTAATAATATCGTCTATTTGGGCTTCATACTTGCTTTTGTCTAATAAGCCGTGGTGAAAATTACCTGCCAGAATTGCATCTTCGTTTTCAAGAAAGGTCTCTACCGCCTCGGTGATTAAAGTGTTTATTGCTAAAGCTCTTAGGTAGCTCAATCTATCGGCCGTATTGGTAAGGCTATTATATTTACTGGTGTTTATATTGTCTTTCACCAATTTTATAAGATATTCCAGCGCATAATCTTCATCTATAAGTCCAAGGTTTATCCCGTCTTCAAAGTCTATTATGGTATAACAAATATCATCTGCTGCTTCTACTAAAAATGCTAGCGGGTGCCTGTAATAACTTATATCTCCATTTTTACCGGTTTTTAGAAGGCCAAGTTCTGTAGCTACCTCCTCAAAGATTTCTTTTTCGGTTTGGAAAAACCCGAATTTTTTATCGGCGATATTAGTTGTGGGTTTATGCGGAAGTGATTCCTTTGGGTACTTAATAAAAGCACCCAAGGTAGCGTAAGAAAGCCGAAGTCCACCAGAAATTCCGGGTTTATTCTGGGTGAGAATTTTAAAACCATTGGCATTCCCTTCAAATTTTACAAGATCCTGGTACTCTTTTGCCGAAAGTTCGTCTTTAAAGCGTTTTCCGTTTCCATGGCTAAAATATTCTCCAATCGCCTTTTCTCCCGAATGCCCAAAAGGAGGATTCCCAATATCGTGTGCAAGTGCAGCAGCAGCTACAATAGCACCAAAATCATTCATTTTATAAGCGTGGGTTTTTTCCAGTTGTGGATGCTTTTCCAGGATTTTCTGCCCTGCAAGCCTGCCTAAAGATCTGCCTACTACAGAAACTTCCAGGCTATGGGTTAACCGGGTATGTACAAAATCGGTTTTAGAAAGTGGGATCACCTGTGTTTTGTCCTGTAAACTTCTAAAAGCTGAAGAGAAAATAATACGATCGTAATCTACTTCGAAA
>Ga0208014_1000292_pt1 | contig 23797 bp, 14 predicted proteins | sample 25_taG_FD_184099 | JGI IMG/M metagenome (GOLD analysis project Ga0208014, IMG submission 184099) | Marine viral communities from Cariaco Basin, Caribbean Sea - 25_WHOI_OMZ (SPAdes) (version 2) | ecosystem: Environmental > Aquatic > Marine > Oceanic | place: Caribbean Sea: Cariaco Basin...
GGCGGCGGTACTTTCTAATAATATGAATGACATTAAGCAGGTTACTTTCTTTATGGAAGAATGTAAGCGAATGAAGCTTGATGTACTTGGCCCCGATGTAAATGAATCTTTTTATAAGTTTTCGGTAAATAAAGATTATGCGGTTCGGTTTGGAATGGGCGCGATTAAAGGAGTAGGTTCGGGTGCAGTGGCTACTATTGTAGAGAACAGAAAAACAGAAGCAGGGCCGTATAAATCTATTTTTGATATGGCCAAACGTATCGATTTGCGTTCGGCTAATAAAAAGGCTTTTGAAAACCTGGCGCTCGCTGGAGGTTTTGATGGATTTGGCGATACCCACCGTGCGCAATATTTTCACGACGATGGCGACGGAATCACCTTTTTGGAAAAAGTGATCAAGTATGCGGCGAAATTTCAGGAAAATGAGAACTCTTCCCAGGTAAGTTTGTTTGGGGAAGCCAGTGAAGTACAAATTCCGGAACCGGTTGTGCCGCCTTGCGAAGAGTGGGGTACGATGGAAAAACTGAGAAGGGAGCGCGAAGTGGTAGGAATCTATATTTCGGGTCACCCACTGGACGATTTCAGGTATGAGATGGATTATTTCTGTAACTCTAAGTTGGGAGAATTCAATGATCTGGAAAGATGCGTAAACCGTGATCTTACTTTTGGCGGTGTGATAAGTGATGTGCAGCACAGGGTTTCAAAAATGGGTAAAGGCTGGGCAATGTTTTCGGTTGAAGATTATACCGATACCTATGAGTTTAGAATGTTTGGAGAGGAATATTTAAAATTCAGGCATTTTCTGGTGCCTAATTCGTTTGTGCATATCAAGATCTTTGTGAAAGAGGGATGGACCAATAAAGAAACCGGTAAAAAGGGAGAACCAAGAATTCAGTTTAACAACATTTATTTGTTACACGATGTGATGGATCAGTTTGCAAAGAAGCTTACGATTCAACTGGATATTGCTGATCTGCACGAGGAGAAAATCAACTGGTTTAAAGATGTTTTTAGAACCCACAGAGGTGACCATAAATTGAATTTTGTGGTTTATGAGATGAAAGAACAGGTGAAATTGCATATGCCGAGCAAGAAACAGAAAGTTAAAATTTCACAAGAGCTTTTACATGCTTTGGAAGATGAGCAGGTGATGTATAAATTGAATTGATTTCAGTTGGCAGTTTCCAGGAGCAGCAAGCAGTAATAAATTTTTAAAGCCACGAATGGACGAATATTTTTATCAACTGAGAACTGAGAACTGAGAACTGAGAAACTGCTTACTGCCAAATTAACAACTGCTCACTAATTTTTCCGGTTAGGGATTGAAGCAAGCTACCGTGTAGCGCTGAAAGCCCGACCCCGCGCTACGAGCGCGGGGTAACCGCCAAATAAACGTGACGAATAAGCGTATAACCAAATACAATATGGCTTGTGCAAGGAAAGCAAAAATATTTGACTAATTTTACGCAATAAGTATAACAGAAAAAACAGACAATTATGGCTATTGAAATAACTGACGCGAATTTTGAAGAACAGGTGCTAAAAAGCGAAAAGCCTGTAATGGTAGATTTTTGGGCTGCATGGTGCGGACCTTGTAGAATGGTAGGACCAATTATTGACGAAATTAGTACTGAATATGACGGGAAAGCCGTTGTAGGAAAACTAGATGTTGATGCAAACCAGGAATTTGCTGCTAAGTATGGTGTGAGAAACATTCCAACTGTACTTATCTTTCAAAATGGAGAAGTAGTGGGCCGCCAGGTAGGCGTTGCGCCAAAAAATACTTACGCTGAAGCTTTAGACGAATTGCTATAAGTTTTAGCATTTATATATTTATTAAAACCCGGTCTTGTGCCGGGTTTTTTATTTGATTGCTATTGGAGTGCGGTAACTCGCGCTTTTCTTATATTAGTGGAGTATGAATTTAAAAGATGAAATATATAGTTCGGCTGCGGGGTTTACACAGTTAGAACTCCTGGCGAGACAGGTTGTGGAAGGTTATATTTCGGGAATTCATAGGAGTCCGTTTCACGGTTTCTCTGCTGAATTTGCTGAACATAAGATTTACAATAACGGCGAAAGCACTAAACATATAGACTGGAAGCTTTTTGCTAAAACCGATAAGCTCTACACGAAACGCTACGAAGAGGAAACGAATTTACGTTGCCATTTTATTATGGATAATTCGGCTTCGATGCATTATCCCGAGGTGGATAAATTTTCGGTGAACTCTCTTAATAAGATTGGTTTTTCGGTATTATCTATAGCCAGTATTATGCAGATTTTAAAGCGCCAACGGGACGCGGTGGGTCTTAGCATATATAGCGATGAATTTGAGTTCTACGCGCCTGAAAAAGGCAGCGATCGGCATCAGCATATGTTACTGGACGCCCTAAATAAAAGCCTGGAGAAGAAAACCAATCATAAAGCAACTAAAACCTATACTTTTCTACATCAAATTGCCGAAAAGTTGAAAAGACGCTCCCTGGTGTTTTTGTTTACCGATATGTTCCAGGCCGATACCGAAGAAGCAGCACTTTTTGAAGCTTTGCGGCATTTAAAATATAACAGGCATGAAGTGGTGTTATTTCACGTGATGGATAAAAAGCGAGAATTCGATTTTGATTTTGAAAACATCCCAAAACGCTTTACCGATGTGGAAACGGGAGCTGAAATAGATCTTTATTCTGAAAATATTCGAGAAAGTTACCAAAAGGCGGTCCAAAAATATGTTGCTGACCTCAAAATGGAATGCGCTAAATACAAGATTAATTATGTAGAAGCTGATGTTAATAAAAACTTCGATAAAATTTTGACGACCTATTTTGTTGAAAGACAAAAGTTTGCCTAAAGCAAAGAAAAAAAGCTGAAAAAAACTTTATAAAAAGGTTTGTGTAATTATAAAACAGGTGTATATTTGCACTCGCAATAACGCAACGGTCTGGTAGTTCAGTTGGTTAGAATACCTGCCTGTCACGCAGGGGGTCGCGAGTTCGAGTCTCGTCCAGACCGCTTTTAAAATACCAAAATATCTCAAAAAGCCTCAAAATCAATGATTTAGAGGCTTTTTTTATTCCCCAAAGTATCAAAATAACTCAAAAAATGCTAAGTGATTGGTGCTGAATTCGGTGCGTCTTTTTCTCGAATAAAAAGACGCACCGAATTTATCATAAAGCACTGTTAATAAATAGGTTGCATAGATTCTTTAACACTTTTAAGTCTTCTCTTTTTGTAACTTTCGGTGAACATTTTAAAAGACGCACCTATGTCAACATTATTAAACATTCTATTTTTCCCAAAAAAAGGGAGATCCACACCGGATGGAGAAGCAATTTTATATTGCAGAATCACCTACAGAGGTAAAAGAGCGGAATTTAGTACCAGCCGAAAGATTAATCTTAAGTTATGGATTAATAAAAGCGGGAAAGCCAGGGGTACTTCCGAAGAAGCAAAAGTGGTGAACCGATATATAGATCATATCCGGTCTTCACTTTATGATATTCACGACCGACTTTTAAGAGATAATAAGCGTGTTTCAGCTTCACTCATAAAGGATATCTATTTGGGCAAGGAGGAGAAGCAGTATATGCTAGTAGAAATTTTTCAGGATCATAATGATGATATGGAAAAACTAATCGGAAAAGGATATACCAAAGGAACTTTGCAAAGATATAATGCCTGTAAAAAGCATATCGAAAATTACCTGGCATATAGATGGAAGGTAAAAGATCTACCTGTAGAAGATGTGGATCATCAATTTATTGTCGGGTTTAATCATTATTTAAAATCGGAAAAAGACTGTGCTCACAATACTGCCCAAAAGTATATCGTAAATTTTAAAAAGATTATTCGTATCGCTTATGCTAATCAATGGATAGAAAAAGACCCCTTTTTCCATTGGAAAGGGAGTTGGAAACCTTCTGAACGTAAGTTTCTTACGGATATTGAACTTCAGAATTTGGTGGAACAGTATTTTGAAATTCCGCGCCTGGACAGGATGAGGGATATTTTCGTCTTTTGCTGCTATACCGGTCTATCATTCTCTGATGTAGAAAAATTGAGTGCAGATGATATCGTTTTGGATGCAAAAGGTAAGCAATGGATAAAAACCAAAAGACAAAAAACAAAATCATTAAGCAGTGTACCTTTGCTTGATATTCCAAAAGCAATACTTGAGAAATATGCAGACCATCCCAAGGTGAAAATGGGAAAAGTAGTCCTGCCTGTTTATTCTAATCAAAAATATAATGCTTATTTGAAGGAAATAGCGAGCGTTTGCGGTATCAAAAAGAACCTTACCACGCATTTAGCCCGCCATACATTTGCCACGACCGTAACACTATCTAAAGGGGTTCCTATAGAGTCTGTAAGCAAGATGTTAGGACATAAGTCTCTTAAAACAACGCAAATCTATGCAAAGGTTTTAGATGAGAAGGTAGAAAAAGATATGGAAAAGTTACAGGAGCAACTTAGAAAGGAGCAAGAAAAGAAGAAAAATAAAGAGAAGCCAGGCCAGGAATGAATTTTAATACAGAGATCGAGCAATCTTTAATTTATTGAAATAAGCAATATAGGGGATAATATCTTATTCTAACCGGATTAAATAGAGCTCCTATAAAAACATTTTTTCCAGTACATCTCCTACGTAAAAGGCAAGAAAAGCTGCAATTCCGCCTAATAATAAGGTTTCGAGAATTCCTATAATTACATTTTTTTTAGTTACCAAACTTTTTAGTGCTCCTACAATTGAAAGTGCAACTGCGGTAAGAATACAGGAATAAATAAAAAGTTGAGAATTTATGTTGGAGGTATCATCACTCATAAATACATAAGAAAGTAGAGGAACTGCTCCCACTACTATAAAACTTATAAAGGTAACTCCAGCTGTTTTATACGGAGTTTTTTCACCTCTTACCATATCAAGCTCCTCTTTCATCATAGTATCTACCCACACATCCTTGTCAGCTGTTATTACTTCTACAACCTGCTCCAGTAATTCACCACTAAATCCCTTCGCGCTATAGATCTCCCTTATTTCCTGAACTTCCTTTTCTCTTAAATTTTCAATCTCCCAATACTCTAACTGCCTGTGTTTATCAAAATTATCTTTCTCGGCTTTGGTAGAGAAAAAATTACCTACAGACATAGAAAAACCATCTGCAATTAAATTAGCTAACCCCAATATAATCACTACTGAAATCCCCAGGCTGGCACCTTCGGCACCGGCTACGACTGCGAAGGTTGTTATTGCTCCATCTATACCTCCGTAGACAAATTCACTTATATAGTCTTTATTAAAAAATAATTTTTTCCCACCCGAATGAAGAACTGCTTCGTTTTTTGGAGATTGATCTGGTGGTTTGTTATCTAACATCACAACTTCAAATGATTATTAAAGTTAACAGAAAAAGATTAGAATAATCACGCTAATTGAAGAATATATAATCAGGCAAATTTAAGCAATTAGAGAAGTTTTAAGCGGACATTTATAGAGAAATGAGAAAGTTAATTATTAGTAATCACTGAGAAATTCTTAAACTTATTTATAGCTTTCTGCAGTCGAGGCCGGTTGTAACGCTGAACTCCGATTGGGTAAACATTAAGCAGAATATTTAAAATGATTAGCCACAGAGACTGCTGAAACCCGTAGTATATGATTACAACAATAGTAAACGCCAACACAATAAAAAAGATAATCAAATGTCCAAATTCAGATTGTCGAGTGTTGTATTCCAAATGTTTTAATGCATCTAAATTCTTCTTTATGGGATTAGAAGCTTTGTTGAGTTTTTCCCATCCAATCCATACCAGCATTTTTCTAAATCCATGAATCCCAAACCATTTATAAGTCTTTCCCTCGTTCTCCCATTCCTTCGCAGTAAAATAAGTAAAACTTAATTTTGGTTTCAAGATCTGAGTAAAATAGGCAACGCCCATCATTAGCATAAAATTTAATACCCAGGCGAAAATGAAGGAATAAAGACCTTGCCATAGTGCTACTGTTAAAATGGTACAGACTACAAACAATATGATAAAACTAAATTTAAAATATTTATTCATAGTCCACTTTATGCTTTATTACTTCCAGGGAAGTTTGATTTGAAGTCTTACCTTTCAAATATAGATGGATAAAATAAAAAAATAGATTTTTTAAAACTCTTTATGGTACTAAGTTCTATAGGCTTTCCGTTTGCTAAATAATCAATAGAAAATTGTCATCAAGACAAATTACAAACATAGTTTGGATAAATTCAACGAGTTCCAAAAATGGACTAATAGTAAACAGATAGACGACAAGCTATTCCTCTATCCAAAAGTTTTAGAGGAGAAGATAGAAAAGGATATGGAAAAGTTACATGAGCAATTTGGCTTTTACAGGACCAAAATGGAGGTGAAGCCAAAAGAGAGTCGAGGAATGGAGAGTAGCGGGCGGATTAGATAATAATCCCATTTCATTTCAAATTTTCAAAATATCTGCCTTGTCGGAATATTCATCAATTAATTTGATTTTTTTACGAGTTCTGTGCGTCTATTAAGAGCCTTGCCTTCATCGGTGATATTTGAAGCTTTTGGAGATAGAAAACCAACTCCATCGCTGGTTAATCTGGAGATTGAAATTCCATAGTTTTCGGTTAATTCGTTTACTACAGCGCGGGCTCTATCTTTAGATAGTTTAAGGTTATATTCCAGGCTTCCATCCATATCTGTATGTCCCACTACATAAAGAGAGATTTCAGGATTTTGCTCTAAATATTTGGCAATTTCAGCGATCACCGGCTGGGATTGTTCTTTAAGATTAGAACTGTTAGAATCAAAATTAATTCCATAGATAGTGGCGCTTCCTTCCATTTCTATCTCCTTTTTAATAAAATCTGCATTTGCTGAAACTTTACCGGTTTCTGCTGTTTTCTCTTCAATGATGTCTACCTGATACAGTATTAGTTCGTTGCTATGTCGCTCCCCATATTGAGCTATGAAAACGTTTCCATCAGGATTTTGAATTTGTCCTACAATGCTAAAAGTGCCTCCAGAACTACTGGTACCTTTAAATAATAGATTTGCAGCCGAATTGCTCCCGAAACTATTTGGACTTAATGCCGTTCCAATCCAACCTCCCATTCCTACTTCCCCTTGTGGTTTAGATTGTGGATGAGACCCTTTTGCCAGGATACTTATTCCTGCTTTTTCTAAAGCCTGTATATTATCCTGATATACTTCAGTGATAGAAAGTTCTTCTTTAGACATTGGAAGGTAATAGGTTATGCGGGTAAGTTTACCTGAAACAGTATCTCTTTCAGCAATATAGCGGTATCCGGTGACCGGTCCTGTGGCCAGGCCATATTCTCTAAATTTCTCTACCTCGTAACCTGCAATATAGGCTCCGGGGTATCTGGTTATCATAGGATGATCTGAACTGCCCTCTAAATCCTGCTGTGAATACAGGGATAAAGAAAGGCCTGAAAAAATCAAAAATAAGATTAGTAAGCCTTTCATAAGAAGATTAAATTAAATAGTAAGTAAGTTAATTTTGGTTAGTTAAAATTGCAACTGTGAAAAATAGGGGATATTACCAGGGAGAGTAGGTGGTGGGATAAGAATTAGATTTTAGTACATTTTGTGTATGTCTTAAATGGGGCATTTGGTAACTAAAATTAGAGCAAATAAAACCGCTATAAAGATGATTTTGAAAACCATTTTTTATAGCGGTTAATTATTTTTGAATTTTATAGTTGGATCTATTCCACTATTTTAAAAGTCTGTTTTAAATCTTTAATCATTAATTCAAATTCACCAGGTTCAATTATAGGCTCTCCATTTTTATTGAAATAAGCTAAATCCTTAGCTTTAATATTGAATGAAACAGTTTTGGTTTCTCCAGGGTTTAATTCCAATTTGGTAAACCTTCTCAAACGTTTCACATCAGGTGTAATACCCGTAGCATAAAGATCGGAAGTATAGACTTCAATTACTTCCTTTCCCTTTCTCTTGCCTTTATTGGTTATTTTGACTTCAATATTAATTTCTCCTGTCGTATTGATTTCAGTTCTATCTAATTCTAGATCTTTTACTTCAAAATAGGTATAACTTAAACCGTCTCCAAAAGAAAATTGTGGATTATAATCAGCCTCATAATTATAAACTCCTTCAGCAGCAGTTTGTTCTTCCGAGGGTTTATGGATGTAGGGGATTAGGGCATTTGGATATCCTGGATAATTATAAGGAAGTTTTCCAGAAGGATTCACATCTCCAAAAAGGATATCAGCTAGGGCATCTCCTCCATAATTCCCGGGTAGATAGGTTTGAATAATTCCATTTACATTTTCCTCAAACTTACTAATAATACGTGGTCTACCTTCATTTAGAATTAGAATCACTGGTTTTCCAGTTGCTGCAAGTTCTTTTGCTAGTTCAGTTTGGTTATCGGAAAGATATAGATCATTTAAATCTCCTGGTTTTTCAGTATAGCTGTTTTCGCCAACGCATAGCAAAATATAATCAACCTCTTGTGCAGCTGCTATTGCTTCTTTAAATTGATCTTTTTCATCTTCATAATAATTCCCGTCCATTACATAATTGACTCCAGGAAAATAAGCTACTTTATCTTTTCCAATTTCATTTTGAACAGCCTCGAGAATGGTATTATATTGAGTAGCAAATTCCTCTGTTTTCTCTCCCTGCCACGAGTAGGTCCACGCGCCGTTTAAGGTTCGCATCGAATTTGCATTAGGTCCTGTAACAAGAACCTTTGAGTTTTTATCAAGAGGTAAAACCTCTTCTTTGTTTTTCAAAAGTGTAATTGATTCCGCAGCCATGTCATAAGCGGCTTGTTCAAATTCTTCACTTCCAAATTTTGGATAATTTTTATAATAAGTAACCGGGGTTTCGAATAAATTAAGTGCAAATTTCACCTTCAATATTCGCCTTACGGCATCATTGATTCGTTCTTCTTTTACTTCTCCATCCTTTACTAAGTCTACTAAATTATCAAAAAAACGCTCATATTCATAAGGGACCATCGACATATCTACCCCTGCATTAATAGCCATTTTGATAGCTTCCCGGTCACTCTCAGCTACGCGATCCCGACGGTGCAGGTTTTCAATATCAGCCCAGTCAGTAACTACCAATCCTTCAAATCCGAGTTCTTCTTTTAGCAGGTTTGTAAGAAGGTTATAATTAGCATGTACAGGGACTCCATTAATAATTCCCGAATTCACCATTATCGTATGTGCTCCAGCTTCAATAGCCGCTTTAAATGGAGGTAAATGATATTCGCGTAAAGCATCTTCAGGAATATAGGATGGAGTTCGATCTTTGCCAGATGTTACCGCGTGATAGCCTAAGAAATGTTTTAGTGTTGAAGCTAAATGTTCAGGATTGCCAATATTATTATCTTTTCCTTCATAGCCATTGATCATAGAAACGCCAAGAACGGAGGTCAAATAAGGATCTTCTCCAAAAGATTCCCACATTCTCGAAAACCGGGGGTCCATTCCCAGATCTAATACTGGGGAAAAATTCCAGGAAATACCACTTGCACGTGTTTCGTAAGCGGTAATCGCTGCTCCTTTTTCCACAAGTTCCGGATTACGGCTTGCTGCCTGAGCTATTTGCTGCGGAAACATGGTGGCACCAGCTGTGTAAGTTGCCCCATGAATTTGATCTACTCCGTAAATTATTGGAATATAAAGTTCATTTTCAGCTTTGTTGATATCCTGAATTTCATTGATTACTTCATACCATTTTTGACGAGTCAAAGCACGATTATTGGCTGTATTTAAAAACGAGCCAACTTTGTATTCAGAAACTGCTTTTCTCACTAATTCTCTATCTAAATTAAAGGGTTCAAAACTGGAATATCTGTTTTCTCCCTCCCCAATTACATCAAGGGTTACCTGGGTCATCTGTCCAACTTTCTCCTTTAGACTCATCTTAGAAAGAAGTTTTTCAACTTGATCAGAGACATCTTTTTCCTGGCCAAAAGAAGTTGCAGCAGTTGCGAATAGAATTACAAGGGATAGAATATAGCTTTTGGTCATAATTATAATTTTAAGGTTACTACGGCTTCTGCCGGAAGCTTTACAGTTTTTGATTCATTACCAATTTTCAACTCAAGGATTTTTTCCTTTTCTGCTTTATTTTGTACAATTAGCACAATCTTTCCTTCTGGCGTTTTGAATGCTACATTCGGTAATTCCTCAATTTCATTTGAAGAAATCCTTATAGATCCCGGTCGTACAAATTTTGATGCTTGAGCTATTATATAATAGGCTGGTTCCCTCGTAACCGAGTCGCCAGAAATAGTAAGTGCTCCCAAACACCGGTCACAGCCACCTCTATCTGTATGCGGTTTCTGGTTTTCATCAGCGGCAAGGTTCCATTCCAAAACATTGCGACTCCAATTCCTGGTTGCTCCAATAATTAGGTTTTCAGTATGCCAATCCATTTCTTGAGCAAAATCGCCGGGAGCACCAACCCATTGCTCAGTAAAATAAAGGTTCTTATCTGGATGGGCCTCGTGTACTTTAGAAAGGGCTTCAATCTCTCCTCCATATAAGTGAAAAGCAGAACCGTCTATATATTTGGCAGCTTCAGGATCGTCTAAAATAGAAATAGGGTAATCAGGACGATCGGCATTATGATCATAAAGAATAATCTTGGTTTTAATATTATTTTCTTCAAAAATGGGCCCTAAATGATTCTTAATAAATTCTTTCTGGGCTTCGGCCTTCATCAATAGACTCGGATTATTCCCGGGGTGTAAAGGTTCATTCTGAATAGTAATGGCATCAATAGTTATTCCTTCCGCTGCCATAGCTTCGATGTATTTTACAAAATACCTGGCGTAAGCCGGGTAATATTCTTCTTTAAGGCTTCCACCTCGAGTATCGCCATTATCCTTCATCCATACTGGTGGTGACCAGGGAGAGCCTAAAATTTTTATTTCCGGAGTTATTTCAAGAATTTCTTTTAAAACCGGAATTAAGTTGAGGGTATCGTTGGCCAAACTAAATTGTTCCAGCTGCTCATCGGTTTCTCCTTCCGGTAGATCATTATAGGAAAAAGGAGCTTCATCCAAATCTGATGCGCCAATACTTAATCTTAAATAACTTACTCCAATTTCGTCTTCGCCAGTTCCAAAAAGTTCCTGTAACAAATCTACTCTTGAGGAATCGGTCATGTTATTAAGGTGCAAAGCACTTCCACCGGTAAGAGTATAGCCAAATCCATCTATTTCCTGATAAGTTTGTGAGGAATCTATTGTAATAGTAGCGTCAGCCTCCTTTATTTCGACCGACAGGTCTCTTTTTTTAAGTAAGTTTTGTTTATCCAAGCTGGTTACCCAAGCTTCAATTTTTTTTTCAGATTTGTCATTCTGATTACAACTCGTAAGAATTGAAATCACTAAAGCACAAAAGAAAATTCTTTTTGCTGAATATAGATATTTCATATGATGTAGAGTAAAAAGGCCGGAAAACTCCGGCCCGATATTAAAATATGGCTAATTACTGACTTATAAATTCGTAGGTTCCGGTAGCATAATCATCGGTCACTTCAATATTGACCTCATAGGAACCGGAATTGGTGATGTTTACAAAATTTTCACCGCCGTTATTGGTCATAGTCCCGGACATAGCTTCCGGATCATCGGCTCCAAACTGAATATCCCATGGGGAATTGAACTTCATATGATAACCGGCTTCCAAATCTTCCGTCAGAGTAAATTGATATGGGTGTACGTAAGTCATTAGGAATTCATCCCGATCATCCCAGGCACCATTTGCTTCGTCCCAGTGAAAAAGTTTAATATTATAATATTTCCAGGTCGCACTACCGCTTTCAAAATTTAATGCTAGATCGTAAGCCTGATCACGAGCCACGGTAAACCCTTCACCACCTTCTACAAGATTAACGTTTCCAAAAGCAGAATCGCCGTCAGGGTTTGAAGTTTCACCAACTAAGCCTTCAAGTGAATAAACAGTTCCCGAGCCATCTTCTGCACTATTTAACTGATAAGTTATTCCAGCTTGTAATGACAGATAATTAGGAGCATTGAACGTATTTTCATCTTTTTCAAATTGAATTATAGGCTCTCCGCTAGAAAGTAAATAAAGGCTTTCAGGTGTTTCTGATGGGGGAGTGGTATCAGGCTCTTCACCTATTAGGCTATAAGTGTAAGTATTTCCTTGTAGGTTTACGTTAACCGTGTAATTTCCCGGTACTGCCAGAGCTAAATCTTCAACATTAATTCCAGCTGTCTCAGCCTGAGATTCCATATATAGTTGATCACTTGTTCCCTGGACCTGTTTAAAAAGATAACCCCAGTCTTCATTTAATCTAAAAAGAAAACCACCGGCTGCAGGTAAATAAATTTCCTTCTGCCATTCGCCATTTCCTATATAATCCAGAGGTTCATCACCACCCCAACCATTCGGGATAACAGCTCCTACTATACTTAATTTTTCAATCTGCATAAGATCGTAGGTGTTATTTTCAAAATCAAAACTTAAGCGGTATTCTCCACTTTCATCAACACTAATTCCAGAACCATTCTTTACCAGGTTACCCTCGCTTCCGCCATAAACATGGGCAGGAAGCTCGTTATTACTGAATACCTTAAAAGTTTCTCCAGCTTCTAAGTGTGTATAGGCTTCAAAAATATAGGTAAGGTTACCTTCGCTATCCGTTAAGGCGCGGGCGGGAAGTGCTCCTGAAAGGTTAGTTCCAACCTCTGTTGCGGCACCACTTATAAATAGCTGCTCTGGTTTATATTCCGTTTCAAAACGTGAAATACTTATATTTTGTGTGTCCAAAGATTGCTTATCGATACTTTTAGCGATAACTGTCATTTTTACCTCTGCATTATTTCCCGCTTCAAAACCAGCATAAGACAAAGCAAGATCTAATTCTGCAGCATTGAAAACTACACTAGTTGATTTTCCTCCATTTTCAGAGACTTTACTTAGAATTGGATTTTCATCAATTCCATTACCGGTTGAATCTATTATAACATCATATCTTACTTGATAACGTTCGCTAGAAACTGCAGGTTCCCAGGTAAATTCATATTCTTCGATAGGGGCATCTTCGTCCAAAATAATGGAGTCTGGGCTTTCGAGTGAAGGCTCACTTAATTCCCATTCTCCAAGTGGAGCAAGGTTGTCTTCTTCTTCGCAGGAAATCATTAATGCGAATGCCGTAAAAGCGGCAAAAAGTAATTTTATTTTTTTCATTATTGAAAGTTTTTTAGTTTAATTCCAGGTTAAACTCGTAACAGATTTTGATTGCATATTAAGCTTAAAGCTCTCTCCGGAAATATTTACCGATAATTCGCGTGAGCTATCTGATTCATTTAAGACTATTAGTGCGATGCTGCCATCTTCATTTTGGAAGGCAACATTGGATATCCTTGAGCCTGATTGCGCTTCAGAAGAACCGATTCTTTTGGCTCCCGGACGAACAAATTTTGAAAAATGTGCCAGTGCATAATATTCTACATTCTTAGTTATATTTCCAGAAGAGGAAACAGTAACCACGCCCCGGCAATTTCCACATCCATTATTAGTAGGGCCAAAATTTTCGTCTAAAGCTAAATTCCATAGCAGAGCATTTTTGGACCAATTCTTTGTAGTGCCAATAAAGATGTTTTTAATATTCCACATCAAATTATCTGAGAAATCGGTTGCCCACTGGCCACCCGAGATTTCAGTAAAATAAAGGCCTTTATCGGGAAATTCATTATGGATAGTACTCATAGCTGAAACATCTCCAGCATATGCGTGGAAGGCAGTTCCTGCTATATATTGAGCAGCTTCTTCGTCTTCCAGGACTGTGCGGGGGTAATCAGGACGATCAAAATTATGATCGTAAGCTATGATTTTAGTTTCAATAGAATTTTCTTCGAAAACAGGTCCAAGGTAATCTCCTATAAATTCGGCTTGTGCATCGGCTTCCATACGCATAGTAGGATAGCCCGCCTCGTGCAGTGGCTCATTTTGTGGAGTTATGGCGTTTATAGTAATCCCATTTTCAGCATAAGCATCAATAAATTTCACAAAATAATTAGCATAGGTCTCATACCATTCCGGCTTCAAGCTACCACCATATAAAGATGAATTATCTTTCATCCAGGCTGGCGCACTCCAGGGACTTCCCATTATTCTAAGTTCAGGATAAATGGAAAGAATATCCTTAAAAACCGGGATTACGTGTTCTTCATCTTTTTCGATAGAAAATTGGTTTAATTCAGGGTTTTCTTCTCCAGCTTGAAGATCGTTATAAGTAAAATCTTCCAGTGAGAAGTCTGACGCTCCAATGGTCATTCGCATGTAACTAAGGCCAATCCCATTTTCCGAATCAAACAAATCTCTTAGCAATTCATCTTTTTTAGCATTGGAAAGATTGTCAATTAAGTACGCTGATGAACCGGTAAGTGCTGCCCCAAAACCTTCAATTTCCTGAAATTCATTATCAAGATTTATTGAAATGGAATAGTCCGCTTCTTGCTTAATATCATATAGGTCTATATCATCTTCCTGATTTAATAGGAGAGATTGATCTCCGGTAGTTTGCCAGACTTCTACGCTTCCTACAACTTCTCCTTCAGTTTCAGGAGGAGCTGGTGGTTTATAGTCTGGCTCACTATCACTACTGCAAGCCAATAGGCTAACAAGTACAAGGAGGATTATTATTTTTCTCATTTTTTTAGATTTAGTAACCTGGGTTTTGTTCCAGTTGTGGATTACGATTAATCTCATTTTGTGGGATTGGTAATAATGCATCAGTTTCTGAAACATTATAATCTACCGGTTGATTATTCCTAAGGTCCACATCATCAACATTATTCATAATTTGAACCATAAGATCATAACGAACTAAATCATCCCATCTGTTGGCTTCCTGGGCAAGTTCCAGCCTGCGTTCTTTTAAAATAGCTCGTCTTAAGGCCTCTCCATTTTGCATATCATCAGCGGTAAGCTCTGGAAGATCTACCCGCTCTCTGATGCTATTAACTTCGGCTGCGGCGGCATCAAGTTGCCCTAGCTCGTTCAGTGCTTCGGCCTTCATTAAAATTATATCGGCTAATCTTAAGATATAATCATTGTCTGCACTTGCCCAACCGCTAGCATTCCGCCATTTGTATGCAAATGGAACCTCGCTATTAATTTCATTACCCCAGTATTCATCAATCCAAGGCACTGCTTCAAAGAGAATGGTCGCATTTTTTCGAACTTCATCACCTTCTTCATTATATGCTTCTACAAGGTCTTTTGATGGAGTTACAAACTTTCTCCATGTATCTCCACTAATGGATGGTGGCAAATGCATTTGGGGTCCCCAGGTTCCTTCGTCACTACCCAAGTACTGAATTTCTAGGATAGATTCTTTATTGTTGTAATTGTTCCCGTCAAATAATTGGTCATAGTTATCTAATAGTTCATATCCTGCAGGGCTATTAATTACAGCATTTGCATGACTTAATACCGCTTCGTAATCAGAATTAGGTTTTTGAGCGTGTACCTTTGCTAATAATGCATTTGCCGCCCCTTTTGTTGCTCTAGCCTTATTTATACTGGCATCATTTCCATAAGTGTCCGGTAACAATAATTCAGCACCATTAAGATCAGCTATAATTTGAGCATATACTTCTTCAGCACTATTTCTAGGAATTCTAACTTCAGAAGGGTCGGTGGATTTTATGGTTTCCAAAATTAGTGGAACTCCACCCCAATTTTTCACCAAATTATAATAGTGATAAGCTCTAAGGAAAAGAGCCTGCCCAATATATTCCTCTCGTTGATTTTCTGTAATACCTTCCTGAATTTGTGGCGCGCGCTCTATAACAAGGTTGGCTTTAGAAATAGCATTGTAAATGGAAGACCAGGCATTAAAAACCCTTGAGTTTGTGGTTGAAACATCAACGGCATCAAATTCAAATATTTCAGGATTATCACCACCTGCGTAATAATTATCGGAACGAACGTCCTGGAAAATGATTTTATCCCATACATAATAATCATTGGATTGGAAAGATTCATAAACACCAGTTAGTGCGGCTTCCAATTGTGTTCCTGTTGAATAAGCATTCTCAGTGGTTTCCTGAGAAATAGGTCTAAGGTCTAATTGATCGTCACAGGAGAAAAGCCCAAATGCTAAGCTTAATCCTACGATACTATTAATTATATTTTTCTTTGTCATGATTTACGATTTAAAAAGTTAGGTTTAAACCAACGATAAGATTTCTTGTTTGTGGATAAGTACCGTAATCTACACCCACAGCTGTGTTACTTGCTCCAAAGGCATTTACCTCAGGATCAAATCCTGAATAATCGGTAATTGTAAAGAGGTTTTCCCCGGTAGCATACAATTTCATCCTGGTAAGCTGTAATCTTTCGGTAAGACTCTGTGGAAGATTATAGCTAAAAGTAAGAGCCTTCATTCGCAAGTATGAACCATCTTCTACAAACCTGGTAGAAAGCCTGGAATTATCGGTGTTTCCTGACTCCGCCCTTGGAATGTTAGTGATATCTCCAGGTTGTCTCCAGCGATCCAACACTGCGGCTGATTGATTTTTAGAATCAATCATAGCTTCAGTTTCTATACGGGTTGCATTGAAAATATCATTCCCCTGAGAACCTTGTAAAAAGACGGTTAAGCCAAAATCTTTATAGGAAAAAGTATTAGTGAATCCATAAAAGAAATCTGGATTAGCATCTCCAATTATTCTTCTATCATCTGCAGATGGCTCAAAAGTGGATTCGCCATTTTGATCTATATAAAAAGCCATCCCGGTTTCAGGATCAACACCGCCCCATACATAACCATAAAATGAACCTAGAGCTTCTCCTTCCCTTACTAAGCTTACTTCACCACGGCTGGCTATACCACCGGCAAAAATTTCCTGACCCACAATATCTACAACTTCATTTCTGTTGAATGAAATATTTAGATCAGACTGCCAACTAAATTCTCCTGTTGTATTGATAGTAGATAGTTGAAACTCCAGACCTTTATTACGTAATTGCCCTATGTTTTGAATTGCATTATCAAACCCGGTAGATCGCGGAAGTGGTGCATTTAACAATAAATCACGGGTGTTTTTAATATAAGCGTCAGCCGTGAATTGAATTCGGTTTTTAACGAGGGAGAGGTCTAATCCAACGTTCATTTGCTCGGACTCTTCCCATTTCAAGTTTTCATTAGCTATTGATGCCGGATATGTTCCGGGCATAACCACACCACCAATTGGGTAATTTCCACCACTACCAACTCTTCCAAAATATGCATAATTGCCAATTTGGTCATTACCTACAAGACCCCAACCGGCTCTTAGTTTTAAATCATTGATAATACTTGCGGTGTCCATGAAGTTTTCCTGAGAAATCCTCCAGCCTAAAGAAAAGGAAGGGAAATATCCCCAACGATTTTCCGGTCCAAAATTACTGGATCCATCAGCTCTAAAGTTAGCCGTAAGCAGGTATTTGTCATCAAAATCATAATTCAGCCTGGCCAGGAAAGAGGCGTTAGATTTTTCAGCTTTATCTGCAGTTGCAGCGATTAGTTCTGAACCTGCATTAGGTGTAGTGATCTCTGCGCTGGCGAAATTGCGTCGTTCTAAAAAGCTATTTTCCCATTTATATTTTTGATAAACCGATCCTGCAAGAGCTTCAATTTCGTGCTTACCTAATTCTGTTTTATAAGTTAGTGTATTATCTAAAATATAATAATTAGAGAGATTAGTCTGGTAAGTGCCAATACCATTCATTGCACGGCCATAACTGGTTCTAAATGGATCCAGGAAATAATCATTTGTTGCGCTACTATAATCAGTCCCGAAGTTGGTTTTAAACTTAAGGCCTTCTAAAAGAGTAAATTCCGCATAAAGGTTACCCAACAACCTTCTATTCACATATTGACGTTGTGATCCATCTGTTGAAGCCACAGGATTTTCCCAATCCTGAAAAGGATTACTGGTAAAAGTTCCGTCTTCATTATAAATTCCAATATTTGGAGGAGTTGAAAGTACCCCTAACAAAACACCACCACTATTTACACTAGCGTTATCGGCGACATCAACATCAGAATACTGAGTATAAGTAAGGTTTGTACCTACTTCCAACCAATCGTTTACCTGTTGCGAAAGATTTACTTTAAAATTATAGCGTTCCATTTCTGAACTTCTTACTGCACCCTCTTGTTTGGTGTAACCCCCTGATAAGTAATAGGTAGTTCCTTCGGTTTTTCCAGACATAGACAACTGGTAATTAGAAGAAAGACCATCTTCAAAAATCACGTTTTGCCAATCGGTATTTTCAGTATACCTGCTCCAATCTGTATTACGACCAAGTTCAGTCATTAAATCACGATATTGTTCGCTATTTAATACCGGTAGGGTATTCCATACTTGTGAGACCCCTATGTAAGTATCAAAATTTAATTGAGGTTTTCCGCTTTTTCCTTTTTTGGTAGTAATTAATACAACTCCGTTTGCTCCCTGCGCTCCATATATCGCGGCAGACGAAGCATCTTTTAATACAGTTATATCCTGAATATCACTGGGGTTTAATGAGCGTGTATCAGTAGTTGGTACACCATCCACCACGTATAATGGTTCACTACTTGCATTAATAGAATTTGTACCCCTAATACGAAGACTAAATCCAGACGATGGTTTTCCTGATCCTGAAATAACCTGCACTCCAGCAGCTTTCCCTTGAATTAGTGCCCCCACCTGAGTATTTGGCCTGTCATCCAGGGCTTCTTCGTCTACTGTAGAAATTGAACCAGTAATATCACGACGTTGCTGACTACCATATCCTACGACAACTACTTGATCTAGGGATTGGGAGTCTTCATTCAAAGTTACTTCTACAGCGGTTTTTCCATTCAACTCTACTTCTTCGGTAATAAAGCCAATAAAGGAAACCACTAATATGGAGTTTGGATCCGCCTCAAAAGAAAAATACCCATTAAAATCTGTTTGGGTACCGTTATTAGTACCTTTCACTACCACATTTGCACCGGGTAATGGAAGGTTGTTACTACCATCGATTACTGTTCCAGTAATAGTTTGGGTTTGCGCCTGCATAAAACCTGCACAAAACAGGCATAAACCCCAAAAAATAATATTAACTTTCATGTGTGTAATTAATTTAGTTCAACTTTAATTTTTAAGTTTCGATCTCTTTTTATCATATTCATATAATTAGGAGTTCCGAAAACGTTTTCTAGTTAATTTTGTGATGGACTAAATTAGAATTTGGTAAGGCTTTATTATAAAGAAAGGCTACATTTGAATTACATCAATTTCTTAAATACTATACGCCAATACTACTTCATTCTTAATTAAACGCTATAAATCAGGTGTTTAAAACGATAACAAATACTTAACAAAAGCTTAAAAATGTGTACATTTACCATCACTCATTTTTTCTCAAGTATTGAGTCTATTAAATTGCATATATGTATAGGTTATTATATCTATTGATTTTTTTACTTAGTATTTCTACTTATCCTCAGGAGAGTTTGAGTATCCTCAACAAACCTAAAATCACTCATTTTTCTCGAAGTGAATTTAAAGCTGATACTCAGTTCTGGACCATGACAGAGGATAATGATGGGATTAAATATTTTGGTAACAATGATGGGGCCCTAATTTTTGACGGGGAACAATGGAAGAGGGTTATTCTTCCGAATCATTCATCAGTAAGAAGCTTAATGACCACTTCTGATGGACAAGTTTTAGCAGGAGGTTATAACGAATTGGGTTTTATTGAAAAGGATAGTACAGGTAATTATCATTTTCGATCTATGGTTCAGGAACTAAAACTGGATGATCAGAAACTTGAAAATCTCTGGCAGGTTCATGAATTTAAGAATAGGATTATATACCGCTCCTTCAATGAACTAATTGTAATTGCAGAGAAAACGGCTACTCATATTTCCTCAAATCAGTCTTTTACACATTCCAATGTTGTTCAAAACACTTTTATAGTACAGGATGCCGGGCAGGGGATTTTTAGCTTTGATCCGGAAAATATGCAGCTTTTAAAACTCTTTAGCGAGGAAGATATAAAGGGAAAAGAGATTGTGAGTTTTTTACCACACGAGCAAATCAATGAAATTTTATGTGTAGCCAAAGACGGAACTATTTTTAAGGGGAATCTTAAAAACGGTCAAGTGGAAATTTGGAGTAATGCCTTCAAAGATACAAGACAGGACCAGATTATTTCTGCAATTTATCACCAGGGAAGTTATTTATTAGGTACGCTTGCCTCCAAATTAATCAGCCTAAACAAAGAAGGAGAGATAGAAAATAATACGATTCGATATAGCGAAATGTCAGATTCCTCTATTTTGGGATTGTACCAAACCGGTGAAAATGTTTGGGCGTTACTCAATAATGGGTTAGATTTTATTGAGTTTTCATCGCCTGTTTCCAAAATTTTCTCGCAGGCATCGGTTTACGATATTTTGATACGTGACGAGAAAATAACACTGGCCACAAACAAAGGAGTTTACCAAATGAATTTTTCGGAAACTAATAATTCCGAGTTCAAAAACATCAACGGTCTGGAAGGGCAGGCATGGCAAATTCAGGAAGTTCATAATAGTATTTTAGTTAGTCATGACCGTGGTTTATTTGAGCTTATGCCAGATGGACCAAAAAAAATAGGAAACGTAAATGGTTTTTGGAAAGTTTCAGCTATACCGGGAGAACCAAATAAATATCTGGCTGCTAATTACAATGGGTTATATCCACTTATATATGAAAATGAAACGTGGATTTTAAAAGATAAAGTTCCCGGTTTCAATGAATCATCAAGGGATTTGTTGCCTGCAATCGAACCTAATACATATTGGGTTTGTCACGGCTATAAGGGAGTGTACCGAATTAAATTCAACGAAGATTATTCAAGGGTATATGGATTAGACCAATATACCAATCAAAATGGGCTGATCTCACCATTCAATGTAAATGTAACAAATTGGGAAGACAATGTTGTTTTTACTACAAATACCGGGATTTATAAATTTAATCGGGAGGAGAACCAGTTTGTGCCCTATAAGCCATTAAACAAGATACTGGATACTACCCGTAATACAAGGACTATCCAAATTGCTGACAAGAATGTTTTTGTAGTGCAGGATGATGAGATTGGATATTATAATAAGGAAAAGGAGAAACCTGAGATAAACTCCAAATTATTTTTAAATCTTAAAGGCAGTTTAAACCGTGGAATGGAAAGTATTTATCCGCTATCGGACACTACTGTTTTAGTAGGTGCCACCACGGGACTTTATCATTACAATTTACCCAATAGTGCACCTAAAAAAACTGTCCAGACTGAAATCACAAAAATTTCCTATACCGAAAAACAGGAAGCAAAACTAGTAGGGCTTAATGGAGAGGATAATATTTTACCGGTAAAAACAGAACTTCTAAGGTTTGAATTTTCAACCCCTAACATGCCTCCCTCTTCTGAAGTAGAATATCAATATTATCTAGAAGGGATTGAACAGCAAAAATCCCCCTGGATTTCACAATCTTTCAAAGAATACACTCATCTTCCTCCGGGCTCTTACACTTTTAATGTGAAAAGTCGTAATTTATTAGGACTGGAAGGCGATTGGGCCAGCATTTCTTTTGAGATTCCCCCGGTATGGTATCGAACTCGGGTTGCTTACATTTTTTATATTATTGGATTTTTTTGTCTGACCATACTGCTGTTTTTTCTTATTAAACGAAAAATCGAAAGCGAGCGTTTACGTTCAAAATCGGTTTCAGAAAAAGCCCAGCGATTATTAAAACTTGAAATAGAACAATTAAAGTTAAAACAAGATAAGGAACGAATTAGGCGAGATAAAATGATACTTCAAGAGGATGTTCTTTATAAAAGTAAAGAACTTGCCAATTATACGATGATGCTAGTGAAGAAGAAAGAGGTTTTTACCGATACTTTTGAAAATTTGCAAGAATTTAAACGGGGTCTAAAAACACAAACTGCCAGAAGAAGGCTTCAAAAAGTATTGAACAACCTTAACCAGCACCGAATTGGTGAAGAATATATGAAGGTATTTGATGTGAATTTTGAGAAAGTACATCATAATTTTTTTGAAAAACTAAAAGAAATTTATCCAGGCATAACACAAAGGGATTTGCGATTATGTGCATTTGTAAAAATGAATCTTACCAATAAAGAAATAGCACCATTACTCAATATTTCGGTTAGAGGGGTAGAAACCGCCCGGTATAGAATTAGAAAAAAATTAAACGTGGACGATGCTAATTTTGCTATTTTCTTAGATAACTTGAACTCCTGAAGGTAAACACTAGATTCCTTTTACTCGATAATCCAGATTGAATGCTCTGAGGCGTGCCTCGAAATCAAATTATATTTTTCAATAATAATGCTTCGTGAGCTTGCTCCGAATTAGTTTACTAAGATGATAATAAGATCAGACTTTCATTTACTACTATTTAGTAGATGTATGAGTTGAATTGGATTTGTTACTGTACAGCTTCTGAAATTTCCTGTGGTTTTTTAATATTAAACCCTAAATTCAACTAGTCCAAAAAATGAACAAGTAAGAAACAAGTAGGGCACAAGCTATAACCTGGCTTCAAACCAGCTTTGCTCCGGTTCTGTCCCAAAGAGAAACAAAGGCGCTATCGCGCTGAAACAAATCAAACATTGGCCAAAAAAGATTTTTTATTTTAATTCTTTCCATAAACCTTTCTTTTATGTTTTCAGTTTTTGTCGCTTTTTAAAAAGAAAAAGAGGACAAATAGTATCAATTAGCTGAAAACGGTAGCTTCCTTCTACAAACACAATATTGTTCGGCTTATCATTGTAGTCTAAGCATAGTTCCATGGCTTTTTTGTTGGGGATTTTAGAACCATAGTTCTTTTTAACCTCAAGCAGCTTATGCTTTAGGGCACATTTTTTAAGCCTGGAAGCAGTTGCAGTTGAAATTTGAAAGATAGTGCCGATACCTAACACAGAAAGTGGAGCAGGTGCTTCTTTATAATTAAAGTGAGGGGATAGAAAATGATAGGTACTGCCTTTTATCTGTACGCTTTTCTTTCTCCTTACTTTTCTCCAGAAGTCTTTATGTAGATATCCATAAATAATGGCCCCGGTAATTGCTTTAATGTTTCGGTAGGAATTAAAATCTACCGCATAGGAAAGCCTAACTCTCCAGTTATTCTCGCTTCGTATTCTTTCAAAAGATTTAATGATATAAAATCCCGTCCTGTTATTGTATTGCAACCAACCCTTCTCTACCAGGAAGGCAATATATTTAAGGCTAGTATTTCGAGAGCCGATCTCTTCAGTTAATTCTAGAAATAATAGTTCACCATCATCCAGTTTAGCCTTTCCGCATTTGTAAAGCAGTTTCAAGGCTAAAAAGAATTGCAGCTTTTTCGCATAGCCTTTTTGCTGTGCGTTAATAAATAGCTGAATGGGAACTGAAATTTCCGAGGTCATTTTACTAATGATTAGAACATGCCTTGGGTTTTCGGTGACGTTGAATAAAAGACTGAGTATCCTTCAAACTGTAATAGATCTTTCCTTTCACTTGGGCATATTCAATGAGTCTTTCTTCCCGCCAGTTTTGCGCTGTTTTCGCGCTTATTTTAAATAGCTGGATAAAGTCGGCATTATCCAGTAGAATAATTCCGGGATCTTTAATTTGCCGTAGCTTGAATTCCCGGGTAAGCTCCTCAATCTTAGCTTCCAGGGAATGCATACTTACTAAAAATGGATGCTTGTTTGCTTTCATAATTTCA
>Ga0208014_1000293_pt1 | contig 23725 bp, 23 predicted proteins | sample 25_taG_FD_184099 | JGI IMG/M metagenome (GOLD analysis project Ga0208014, IMG submission 184099) | Marine viral communities from Cariaco Basin, Caribbean Sea - 25_WHOI_OMZ (SPAdes) (version 2) | ecosystem: Environmental > Aquatic > Marine > Oceanic | place: Caribbean Sea: Cariaco Basin...
GATATCACTTATATTCAAACCCATCAAGGCTGGCTGTATTTGACCACTATTATTGATCTATTTGACAGGCAAATAATCGGTTGGTCATTAAGTACAAGTTTACATACCAATCAAACTATTATACCAGCATGGAAAATGGCTGTAAGTAAGCGAAAGATAAATATGGATTTAATATTTCATCCAGATAGAGGAATACAATATGCCTCAAAAACATTTAGAACATTTATTAAATCTAACCCTGTGGTAACCCAATCCATGAGTAGGAAATGTAATTGTTGGGATAATTCCGTAGCTGAGTCTTTCTTTAAAACCTTAAAAGTAGAACTTGATTTTAAAACTATAGAACAAGCTAAACCTGCTATATTTGAGTATATTGAAATATGGTACAATAGGAAACGATTACACTCCTTTTTGGGGTACAAAACTCCTTCCGAAGTAGAACAAGAATTTTATCAATTTAAAAATGTAGCATAGGTCTTATAAAAATTGTCCGACTTTTTGTTGCAAATCCACTTTAAAATAACATAAAATTATGGAGCATAAATTGTATCTTTATCGAAGTAAAAAGAGAACTGCTATGGATTTATCAGCAAGAAAATACCACTTTATAGAAGAGCTGATGACCGTCGAAAAGGAAAGTGTCATCGAGGCTTTGGAACGTGTGCTCAAGCGCGAGAAAGAAGCGCAGCAGCGAATCTCCCCGGCCCATAAGAAAGAGCTGGACAAACGACTGAAAAGTTATGCCGGCAATCCTGATGACCTGCTGGACTGGCAGGAGGTAAAGAAAGACTGGTAATGGGGTATACCATTAAGTTACTGCCTGTAGTTCATAAAGACTTACGGACAGCCAAAAAATGGTATAACGACCAGAAGGCAGATCTTGGTGAGGAATTTAAAGCAGCAGTTAGTAAAGAGATCGACTATATTGGTGAGTTCCCGGAACATTACCAGCGAAAATATAAAGAACTACGACAGTCTCTGGTAGGACGCTTCCCGTATGCTATATTTTATATCGTGGAAGAAGAAAAGAAACGGATTATTGTTTTTGGGGTGCTGCATACCAGCCGAGATCCTGAAACCATCCGTAAGCGCAAGGAATAATATATACTGAAATCTATAATACTGACCTCTGGAGTCATCCGGGGAATTTACTCAAAGCTATATTTACGTAACGGTTAATTATGGTTCAAGCCCTTCGGGTACGCTACGCCTTGAAAGCCATAACGCCATTATGTAAAATATCCGACTACGCCCACCGCACATATCCCAACTAAAATCATAGCTCAGAGCTACAGACCAAAATTTTATGGTAACAAGATTTTACTGAAATCCCTACGATTTAGTAAAACCCCCACTTTCATTTTTACGTAATTACGTAGGTATTGAAAGAAGACGGGAGGGAAAAGCTTACCCTACTAAACTCATCCCTCCCTTAACTTAGAAGTTTCAGGCAATATTACTATTCTTAAAGGATATTTCATGCATACAAAACCTTACTAAAAGTAAGGTTTTGTTGTTTTTTACCCCGTTCAACCTTACTATTAGTACGGTTATGGAGTACTCTAAACTCCTTTTTCAAATCTAAATTTGCTGAAGTAGTAATTGTTAAATTTAGTTAGTTAGTAAAAGCAGCTTTGTTGCTCAAGTAAAAGAAGGATGTTTAGGTATATTGTTATAAGCAATGAAACGGAAACTGTACGTCAGGTTACTTATCAATTAAGTAACTTTCCAGATTTTATATGCCTAAACATTACTTCTAATTTTGATGAGGCTTCCAACGTAATTCTTAAAGAAGGCCCCGATCTTATTTTTTTAGATCTCGATATGAGACTTCCCGATATAGGCTGTTTTGAGTTTGTAAACCAACTCTTTCAATACACCGATAATCTTCCCAATTTCGTAGGTCTATCAGAAAGTAAAGAAATGGCGTATCTCACTATAAAAAATGATTTCGTTGATTACATTCTTAAGCCGGTTAGCGAATTTGAAATGCGAAAATGTATGCTGCGCTTTAAAAAAAAGGCGAGTAAACAGATCAGTAGGCTATGCCTCAAAAATAATTCCGATTACCATTATATTGATATCGACGATATCCTATACCTACAGGCAGATAACAATACCACCGATATTTTCTTAAATACAGGAAATAAAATTGCCGCCTTCGAAACCCTGAAAAAGTTTCAGGAAAAATTACCTAAATTCTTTATTCGTATACATAACAGCTATATTATTAATTCACAACAAATTAACCGAATTAATTTTAGAAAATCTAAAATTAGCCTTCATGCTAATTTTGATACCGTTAACCTGCCATTCTCCAGAAAATATAAAGATTCTGTGAAAGTTTTTAACAATACTATGATTTCTGATCAATTTGCTACCGTGCTGAATTAAGTCAGTTACCCTGAATTTTCTACCATTGACTACGTGGGTCGTGTCATCTACTATACAGGTGTTCTATTTCTTATTTTAAGACTTATTAACATATAGTTTTGGTTTTTATTAACAATTAAATCACAACTCTCATGCTTAAAAATTATCTATCCCTAGCGCTACTTCTACTCTTAATTCAGTCATGTATCCCGGATGATTTTATCGAAGAAGCAGAAATGAATGATCAGTATAAAGTTAATTTGGAGGACCTTGACTTAAGAGAATCTGGAGGTACTGAGAATGATAGCGTCTATAATACTACTGATGCCGATGGAGAAGAAGAAGGTTCGTCAGATGAAAGAGGATAAAGCCGCATTGCAATCTCAAAATATTAGTAAATTAGCCCAATATGAAAAACGGGCTAATTTACTTATTCTTTTTATTAATCTCTATGATTGCTTGTGATCGGGTTTCCTCAAACAAAACTGTGGATAGAGTTGATATAATAAAGGAGAAAATTATTGATGAGCCACGTTCGAAGCATACAGTTTGGAAATCCTTATCAGATTCAGTTAAGATTGAGCTCGCTTCTGAACTGAGTAAGTATTATAGAAAAAAAAAGGATTCTTCAAATTTTTATTTATGGAATTCTCACTTTTTATACTTATCTCAGATAAATGGAAATTCTATTGAAACAGCGGAAGCATATTGGGATAGAGCGAACTTCAATGAATATACTAGTCACCTTGATAGTTCTTATTTTTATTTTATAAAAGCTTTTGAAATATTTGAGGGATTTGGAGACCAAAAACATGCAGCATCTATGCTATACAGTGCTGGCGTCGTTCAGCGTAACTTGAAAGATTATATAGGAGGAGAGGTAACTACAATTGATGCGATTCGCATATATGAAAACTTAAATGATAATCGAGGATTATATAAATGTTGTAATAGTTTAGGAATTATTCACAACAATCTTAATAACTTCGAATTATCACTTTCATATCATTCTATAGCCTTGGAAAAAGCTAAAGAAATGTCTGATCTTAATCTTATAGCTGCTTCCAAAAATAATCTGGCAGTAGTTTATCGTGAACATCATGATTATGAAGAGTCTGTAAGACTAGCAAAGGAAGGTTTGCAATGGGATAGTATATATCAAAAAGATCGGGAACTATATGCGAGACTTGTAGATAATCTTGCTTATTCCCAGTTTAAATTGAAGAAAACGGGAAAAGAAATTTTTGATGCTCTAGAGGACGCTAGAGCCATCAGAGATAGTTTAGGTGATGAGTCAGGGCTTTCTGTCAGTAATATACATATAGGAGAATATCATATTGAAAATGGGAATATCTTTCGTGCCAAAGCAATTCTTAGGGATGAGTTAATTCATGCGAAAAAGAATAGTAGTGCTTCAGATCTTATTCATGCTTTGGATTTATTAGGTCAAATAGACCCTGAAAATTCTCAGAAATATCTGCAACGACGAATAGCAATTTCCGATAGTCTAATTGATATTGAGCGAAAGACCCAAAATAAGTTCGCCAGAACTCAATATGAAACTAATAAAGTGATCGCTAATAATGAACAACTTGCTAGCGAGAAAAAATTGATTATTATTTCAGGAGTTATTGGAATTTTTCTTGTAAGCCTTATTTATTTTTTAAATATGCAGCGCATTCGAGTGAAGAAATTACGTCTGGAACGTGCTCAGGTAAAATCCAATGAGGAAATTTATCAGTTACTTATTTCTCAACAAAATCACCTGGAAGAAGGTAGACGCTTGGAGAAAAATAGAATGTCTAAAGAATTGCATGATAGCGTACTAGGGAAACTTTTTGGTATTCGGTTTTTACTTACCAGTTTAAATGGTCAGCAAGGGGAAGCAATTGAAAAACAGCGTGAACAATATTTGAAAGATCTGGAAAATACCGAAGAAGAAATTCGTGAAATTTCTCATGGGTTAAGAGATAATAACGAAGTACTTAAAACGAGTTTCTACCAAATTATCCAAAATTTTCTGGAAGAAAGAAAAGCTATATATAGTTTTAATATCAGCTTAAGCATCAAAACTGGTACCTTTGATCTCAACGAAATTCCTATATCTTATAAAATAAATATCTTTAGGATATTGCAGGAAGCTATATTTAATGTAGAAAAATATGCTAAAGCAACCGGAGCCAAAGTGAGCATTAATGTAGGTAAGGATGAAAAATATATAACACTTAAGGTGGAAGATAATGGCGTTGGCTTTGATGTCGATACTGTAAGGAAAGGAATTGGGTTGACTAATATAAAGGAACGGACACAAGAAATGAGGGGAAGCTTTAACATTACCTCTGTCCCATCCCAAACAATCGTGAAAATAATTATCCCTATACATTATGAAAGCTGAAAGAATTTTGATCATTGATGATCATGCCTTAATTGTAGAAGGTTATAAGAATGTCTTACTTCGTGATAATGAACAGTATAATATTGATACTGCTTATTCCTGTAAAGAAGGGTATAAAAAACTTAAGCTAGCCAAAAATGAAGGTATTTTTTACGATATCATTTGCCTGGATATGAATCTCCCTGCTTATGATGAAATGAATATCTTTTCGGGAGAAGATCTCGGACTGCTCTCTAGAAAATGGTTTCCACAAACCAGGTTGGTGGTTTTAACGATGTATAATGATAACTATAGGCTGTATAACATTATGAAAAGCCTGGAACCAGAAAGCTTTCTTCTAAAAAGGGATATTTCTCCAAAGGAGTTTTCTACGGCCATACAAAAATGTTCAGAGGGAAATATTTACTATAGCAGTACTATAAATGCCATGCTTCGTTCTACCATAACCTCTGATTTTGTTTTAGATAAAACCGATAGGAGTATTTTACATTTTCTCTCAAAAGGTATTCAGACTAAAGAACTGACGGACTATATTCCATTGTCCCTGGCCGGAATTGAAAAAAGAAAACGGGTAATGAAAGAAATTTTTGATATTAAAGGGGGAGATCTGGTCTTGATTGATTTTGCTAAAAAACATGGCTTTTTATAAGCCCGTAGCAATTCGCTTTCGTGTTAAAATAATTGTTGCGGTTAAGTTTTCTTTACTATTATAATATTCTTTTTCGATTCTAAAATCTATGCTTGCTGCCTGTTCTGGATAGTTTTGACTTAAGTTATAAAATAAATTTTCAAGTGACTTGTAATCACCTTCGAGTTTAAAGATATAGCTATACTCAGTAATTTTATTATTGTCGAAACTGACGATGTGAGGTTCCAAAAAACTGGTAAGGTTTAAAGGGGTATTGCTTTCGCTTTCTTTTTGAATGAAGGCTAATAATTGACTTTGATATAACTCCTGTGGTTGGTTTTTAAGCAGAAGAATAGAATCCAAAGTAGTTTTTTGCTTTTTCAACCTTGGTAAAACTATAGATACATTTTGAGTATTGGCTAAGGAAGCTTCTAAACGTTCATATTCTTCGATGGTAGTCAGCGTTCTTTTAATTGCATATTGATAGCTGGCAATGCCAATAAGTATGAGTCCTAGACTATATAAAATAATTTTCTTTTTTGTTTTCATTTACTCTAGTCTTAGGTTAATGGCAAATTCATAAGTGCCTTTATTCAGCTGTAAATTATTTAGGATGGCTTCTTGTGTAAATTTCATGGTTTCGAGATTATTTATAAGCCTGGTAATCGCCGTTTGGTCCCTCGTAGATCCACTAATAATTACTGAATTTGATAGCAGGTTCAGCGGTTTTTCCGGTGCGATCTGCTTTTCTAATGGCTGGTATGCTAATCGAGATAGCTTAATCTCCTCTGGAATATGCGCAATAATAGTGTTTGTAATCTTACTGGGGTTAAGACCTGACTGAGGTTGTATTTGAGATAGTTGTACCTTAAGACTATCGATGGCTTTTTGTAAGTCCTGAGATTGGTGTAGCCGTGTAAGCTCTTGCTGCTGGTTGATTCTAATGCTTTCTAATTTGTTATAGTAGCTCGTAAATACCAAAGTATTAATAATTAAAATGATAAAAAGAATCGCAAAGCCTGAAGGAATGCCAGTGACCAATATTTTTTTTTGAGAAAATGCCTGCTTAAGTTTATGCGTTAAGTTGTCAAGGTTTGAGTTCTCAGATGCCTCAAGGTATTTAGTGAATGCGCCTATATTGATAAGTTCACTACTCTGGACTTGCTCAGTCCCAATAGCATAATAGATGGTTTCGCTATGCCTTTCATAAGTAAAGTCTGTTATTTGTTCCCCCGTAAAATCAAGGATATAAGGGGAAGCATATAGCTTTTCATTACTTTTCTTTTCTATTAAAGGAAAAATAATGGAAGCACAAGAAAATCCCAGACTCAAATTAATAATTGCGATCCCAAGAGATTCATAATAATTTATGATCGATTCGGCATACTGCTTTCTGACAATAGCAATATAAGAAAATGAACCTTCGTTTAGAATTTGGTAATAAAATTCCTCTAGATTTAAATTAGGAAATGCCTGGTTCACTTGAGTACTTAGATTTTTAGTGCTATTGGCAGCATTTACTTTTTTAATAAGAACCTGTTCACTGACCAAAATAAGATGAGCGTGCGATATTTCCTTCGCTTTTCTTATTATAGCTTCCCCCTTGATATGAATACTAGCCGTATTTTCAAAACTGTCCTTGTTTTTTTTTGCCTTGTTAATGAAGCATTCGAAACCATCCTGTGCACTATTGCCCTTTATGTGGGCAATAGTATGCATGTGGCTTCCATAGACTATTTTTTCCCAGATGTTTTGCATTCTTTCTACTTGTGTAGATTAATAGATGACTGTCGGTTTGATTAATATGTTTAATTTCCGTTTAGAATCTTCACGACGGCGTTCACTAAAAAGCCATTTGATTACAGGAACTCTGGCTAATAGAGGAACTCCTGATCCGGAATCATCTTTTGTTCGTTGTTCAATACCACCTAAAACGGCAACATCCTGATCTCGCATTCTGATTATTGATGAGAACTCTCTGCTGTTCATCCCAGGAGGGGCTTCCTTCGCAATACGCTCTCCATTAAAGCTGGATTGCATCACATTAATGTCCAAAGTAATCTCCCCGTTGCCCGAAACAAAGGGCTGAATGTCCAAGGCTAGCTCGGCATCAATAGGATAGTAATTTGTAATCTCACTGGTTTGAGGAATCTGTGAGCCGAAAAAGTTTTGATTTGTTACCGCATAATAGGTGGTCTGACCGCTAGATAGATGAGCTTTGTGTCCATTTAATGTACTCAGTTTTGGCGTAGACAAAACTTTCAGGTTCCCGTTGGATTCCATTGCCTTAATATTCATATAGAAATTAGGTAATACTCGCCCTAAATTTAAAGAGCCAAAACCATCGAAGCCACCAATGACTTTATTGACCGTTTGTGCACCAATTTGCATGTTTGTATTGGGAAAGGCTTGTCCTTCTGTATCAATTTCTTCTTCTCCAAGACCAAAATTAATTCCAGTTTCCACTGTAGCAGATTTGTTAACTTCTAAAATCATCACTTCAATAAGAATCACAGGAACGGGTTTATCAATATATTCCACAAAATCCCGAAACCTGTTAATATCAGTAGCTTTCCCGGTAACCACAAAACTATTGAGCTCCGCATCAATTTTTAAATGGATGCTTTGTAATAACTCTTCCGGGATGATTTTTTTTATGGCATCTAAAGAAATATCCAATTCATCCGTGTCATAATTATTATAATTGTTGGATGAATTTCTGGTATTGTTGGAGTAGGGAGGCGTCCCCATATTATTATTGTAGTTATTGCTGCCGTAATAATTTGTGTTTCCTGTGACAAAATTGCTATTACGATTACGTTTTCTTGCTGAGTAATTGTTGGTAGGGTCGGAGAGTAATTGTACCGATCGATGCATCATCGGAATTACGGCAATATCTTTTAGTGATAATAGATTGGCATAGCCAAAAAAGTAAAGCTCGCCTTCCTTACGATAGGTGAAAGCCTGTGAAGAATTTTGATTGGTTATGCTATTGTTGGTAACAGCGTTTCCGCGGTTATTGGAAGGATAATTTTGACTGCCCTGTCCGTTTTGGTTGAAGTCTTCGCTTAAAACAGGTTGTTGCTCCTGAGTGCTTTCAAAAATATATTGTAACAATTGGTCGTAATGAATATTATCGGAGCTAAAGCTTAGATTTCCCAGATTCTCCAAGGGTGAAGCCAGATAATAATCCACACCAAGAGCTTCGGAAACTGATCGGATTACATCTGCAGAGGAGGCATTTCTAAATTCGACAGCAATCACTTTATGTATGGAGTCCAAAACCTGAAACTGAAAGTTATCAGACATTTCCAATGCAGAATACATATTGCTCTCTCCGTTTTGCGCTATTTGATTAAAAATATAAAATCCATCCCTGGATTTTGTAACACGTAAATTGTTAGCTAATGCCATTTTTTCTATAGCATTAGCAATCGGTACGTCTTTAAGGTATATGCTCAATGCCAGATTTTCCATCTCAGGAGAATATACCAGATTGGTTCCGGTGACATCTGTGATCTTACGGAATACTTTGCGAAGTGGATCATTTTTTAGATCCAGGCTAATCGTATTGTTTTGAGCCCTATAGGTGACAGTTGGTTCCTGGGCCTGGATAGGAGTAGGGATGGGGTCATAGGGAAATATGGAGATAATATTTCCCGTGAAATTAAAATCTAACCCGTACTCTTTGGCAACAAAAACCAAAAGATTTTTAATAGTAACATCCCCAAAATTGTTTATGATAGTAATGTTTTCAAGGGATGGACTGAGATGAAAATTGATATCATGGACTTTGGCCACAGCCAGTAAAAAATTTGATAAGGAAGTATTCGAAAGGTTGATGTTTACCTCCTCATTTATCGCAGGATATTCCTGAGCATAACTATTCAGGCTACTTTCCAGGCTTTGAATTCTTGTAGCGTCTTCCTGTGCCCATGCATCTGAGCTACAACAGCTTATTACCAGGCTTAAAATAAATATGAGATATAGGGTATGTCGTTCTAAGGTCATATTCGGTGAGATAACAATGAATAAATTTCTTCGCTAGACGTCAAACCTGAGCGTAATAAACGAAGTGCATTTTCATTTAAGGTTGGAATGCCCTGTTCTTTTAAGTATGGGGCAATATCATAATGCCCCGACTGAACAAATTGTTCCAGAGCTTTGTTCATAGGTAAAATTTCATAGATCGCAATTCGACCGGAATATCCTGTGAAATGACAATCCTGACAGCCCACAGCCGTATAACTGTGTTTAATATCCTTTGGGATGTCAAAGTCCATCGGAAATTGCTCCTTGCTAACAGGGCATTCTTTTTTGCATTCCGGACATAGCTTTCGAACTAAACGTTGAGCCATACTGATCTTTAATGTAGAGGCGATTAAAAATGGCGGAATATTCATATCAATGAGCCTGGAAATAGTCGCCCATGCTGAGTTGGTATGGATAGTTGAAAATACCAGGTGCCCGGTTAATGCCGCTTTAATGGCCATATTCGCTGTTTTTTCATCCCGAATTTCTCCTACCATGATAATATCAGGATCCTGACGTAGGAAGGTTCGCAGTGCACTTGGGAAATCAAAACCGATATCTTCCTTTAACTGTACCTGATTAATGCCTTCCAGGGTGTATTCTATAGGGTCTTCAATCGTAGTGATATTTCTACTTTCTTCATTAAGCAGTTTAAGGGTCCCGTATAAGGTGGTGGTCTTTCCGGATCCTGTTGGACCGGATATTAAAATTATCCCATTGGGATTTTTAATCCCTTCTTTATAGACCTGCAATTCTTTTTTGGTGAAGCCCAGGTGCTCCAGATTAATATCAGAAGTATCCCGCTTTAATATACGCATAACAATTTTTTCCCCATGTAATGTAGGTAGACAGGATACCCGGATATCGAATTCATTGCCTTCTGTATTGATAGCGATTCTACCATCCTGAGAAAGCCTTTTTTGAGAAATGTCTAAGCCCGCTTTAATTTTCACCTGATTAACAATCTGAGGATATTGGGATTGATTAATTTTAAATTGCTCAATTAAATGCCCATCGATACGAAATCGAACTCGACTATATTTTTCATATGGCTCTATATGAATATCACTGGAGCCATAATTTTTTGCAGTAATCAATAACTTTTCAAGAAAATTTAAATTATAATCTAAAGTCTCCGATTGATTGGACTTTCGGTAATTTTTGGCTAAAAGCTCCGTCAGTGTATCCGGTGCCGTAAGTTCAATGTGTATGGTTTTATTATAGATAATCGATAGTTCCTGAACAAGCGCTTCTTTCGAGGAAGTGTCGCTTAGAAAACCAATGCTTTCTTCCGTATAACCGTTGGGAATAATGCGATAAGCATAGGCTTCCTCTGCGGTGATAAGTTGCTTAAGGTCATTATGTAATAGGTCTACCATAGGTCTCTAATAAAATATATGAGGATAGATGCCAATTAAATCAATAAGGTAGACACTGATGTAATGAATACTCATAAAACCGGCTAATGGAACGGTTTTGTCTTTTGTGAAAATCAAATGAAGCGTCAGGCTTAAAATGAGGCTAAAGCAGAAAGTGATAATAAAACTAGGTGTGGGTAAACAAAGCGCCATGGCAATAAAAAAAAGGATATCACCAAGCCCGAAAGTGTCCTCCAATTTACGTTTTAACTTGATGCGGCTGTAAATCCAAACGCATAAAAGTACACTGCTAATAATAATGAGATTAAGACCAATAAAAAGTAAAGTGACTGTGGTACTCCCGGAACGATTAAAATGATAGTAACAGCCTAAGCAAGCTAGTAAAGGAAATAAATACCAGTACACCGAACGAGAGGTAAGGTCCTGATAGGTGATCGTGCCCAGAGTTAAACTTATACAGATATTGATTACCCACATGCATTAGTCTTTAACAATTTGTTCGGGATTACCATTCTTATCAATTTCCCATACATCAAAAATTCCATCTCCATCAAAATCAACAACGGCAGTTGCACGTACTTTGTAATTGTTTAAGCTTGCCTCAATGATTTCATACTTGTAATTTGCGTTGCCATTATCCTTAACAGTTAGTGGAGCTTCATAGCTGATATCTTCAAAAGTTCCAGAGTATTTGGAATGTAAAAATTGATATTGTTGCTGAAGGTTCGAGATGTATTTTAGCTGGATCTTTGCTTCCTGAGCTTTGGTTTTGCTAATCAATGGCATAAAATTAGGTAGCGCTATTAATAGTAATATTCCGATAATTACCAGAACTATCAGCATTTCCTGCAAGTTAAAAGCCTTTAATCTTCTCGTTTTCATAATTCATTTTCCTATTACAATAGTAAAAAACAGCTGTGGTATAAAAAAACTTAAAACCTTACTAATAGTAAGGTTTTGAGCTACTTTATTGGTCTCAGAAATGGGGATTTAAACCCTGCAATTTATTGCAGCACTTTAGTATTGCGAAAAAATCTCTATTTTGTGTGGTATGAGTTATCAAAGAAAAGGGAGCCATACTGTAAGTCATTTGACTTGCCATATTGTTTGGGTTACAAAATATCGATATAATGTGCTTAGAGGAGATATTCAAATTCGTTGTCGTGAACTTTTGATCGAAATTTGTGAGGCTGAAGGAATTGAAATTATGAAAGGTGTTGTAAGTTCCGATCATGTTCATATGCACATTGAATATGCACCAAAGTTGAATGTAAGTACCATATTGAAGAAGCTTAAAGGAAGAACATCACGAAAGCTTCAACAAGAATTTCCAAAATTGAAGGAACGGTATTGGGGACAACATTTCTGGGCAGGTGGTTTGGAGTACAGGTCATATTACTGATGAAATGGTCAATGAATATTTAGAACATCATCGTCGAGATTCGAGTGATAATTCCAATTTTATATTGGAATAGTAAAAGGGGACTTTTAGTCCCCAGTATTAATAAACCTCTGTACTTGCAGTGCAGAGTTGTTTAGTTTATAAGATAATTAAGTAGTATTACCCAGGATACCATTATGGAGGTATAAATAGCAGAATTACTCTTCCATCGACTGGTCCAATTTTGATTATAAACCCAATAGTAATCCCAACAATTAATAAATTACCATAATGAAAGTCATATCAATAGCATTGTTTTTAATTTTAAACGTTTTTACTATCGAACAAAACGATACGCCTTTTTATGTTGAAGGAAAATGCTACAAAGGTTATATTTTCCTTGAAAGCACTAAATCACATATGTTGGATTCTTCATTTGAAAGATTTACGCCTACAAAAGAAGATGTTGCGAGTTTAGAAAGTAAGCTTAAAAAAAGAATCAAAGGCATTAATAAAAATGAGCCTAATCAAGGAAATGGTTGCCCAATTATTCATAGAAAATTAAACAAGTATAATCGCCAATACCTTGGTTATATCAATGAAAATGGGCATAAGATTATTTGGGTTAATTTTATCTGGAAAAAAAGTTGCCCTCAAAATTGGAGTAAAGAAATAGTCACAATTTTAGATGGTTGTAGCCATTATTGGAACATAGATTTTGATGTTGAGAAAGATTCTTTTTCGGAGATTAAGGTAAATGGGAGGGGTTGAGTTTATATAGTCTTGTAACTATTAGTCTGCTATTAATGAAAAAAGAATGTTAACAAAAAGATAAGCCACCTTCGGGTGGTTTTTTTATGCGTATGCCTTTTTGGTCTTGGTATCACGAATAAAGGCATCGATGATTTTAAGAACGGTAGTTTTATCATCTTCCGCAAGTCGCTGTATCTCAAGCATACGGTTAAGCATATCCACGTCCACGACCTCTAAACTATCATCTTCCGAAACGAGGTAATCAAGGGAAACACCAAGAGCCTGTGCAATCTTTTTGGCGTTCTCAACGGAGGGTATGATATCATCACGTTCGTAAAGCGATCCTGATATCTGACGGTACCAATACCGGTAATGATTATGCCTACGATTTAAATGGCAATTTAAAAACCGATGCCAATAAGGATATCACCAATATCACTTATAACCATTTGAACATCCCCACGAGTATTATATTTAATGGGAGCAGTTCACAGAAAATTGAGTATTTTTTGATGCCAATGGCGTTAAATTGAAGAAGCGTGTGAATAATGGAGGAAGTTTTACGGAAACCTTGTATGCGAGCAATTTTATGTACTGTGGGGGCAGTCTTGATTTTTATTTCCACCCGGAAGGTTATGTGGAAGCGAGATAATGGTAGTTATAAGTATTATTACCAGTATAAGGATCATTTAGGGAACATTCGTGTGAGCAACGTTTTTTTATTTCGCAAACCTAATTAATCCTTCTATTTCTTTCCATAAATATGGTTGTTGAATTTGGTCGGTTTTTTCGCCTTTTTGGTTTATAAAAAAGGAAAATCCATCTTTCTGAACAATGGTTTCCTTTCCTTTAAACGGAAGCGCATTGTCATAGATTATTGGAATTACGATTTTATTGTTCTTATTTATATATCCGTATTTATTGTCTTTTTTAACTAGTGCTATACCATTAAAAAAATCTCCAGATAAATTAAAACTATATTGGGGCTCGATAACAATTTCACTTTCCTTATTAATGTAACCTGTTCCTTTGTTCGTTATAAGAGCTAAATCATTTTCAAAATGTCTAATTCGTCCATATTCAAAAGGAATGATTATTTTGTTTTCTGTGTCAATAATTCCCCATTTATTACTTTTTTCGGCAGTAAACATTCCGTTTTTATAATCTAATACATTATCGTATTCTATTGGGATAACTATTTCTCCGTTTTCATTCATTATTCCAGCCTTTCCATTGTTTCTAACACGCATAAAACCGTTTATAAAGTAACCTGAAATTTCATCATAAATAGGTTCAATTATAATTTTTCCATTTGTGTTAATTAAACCTTCTTTTAACTGTTGTTTTTTAATCTGATTTAGATACTCGACAAAAACCTGACTTCCAGTTCTATCTTCAGAGTGCATTCTTTTTCTTTTTTCTACTTCATTTCCAAAAATCATAAAGACAGCTTTATCGTCTATTATTGGTCGATAGCTAAAAATCAAGCTATCAGAAAAAATGACTTGCTCTTGTTCGTTAATATAATTCCATTTGTCATTTGATTTTATGGAAGCATAGCCATTGTAAAAAGGAAAGGCATCTTCATATTTCAATGGAATGATTATATCTCCATTTTTGTTTATAAAACCATACTTTTTGTCTTTTATAGCAAGTCCTAAATTATCCTTATACCAATAAGTAGCATTGAAATTAGGAAACATTTTTTCATTACCATCTTTAAATAATATTCCAGGAATGGAATCAATTATTATATTTGACTTACCATTAAAAAAGTCAGAAGCGTAAGTGTATTTCGCTTCTATAACTGTTTTACCTTTTGAATTTAAGAAGCCATAATGCAGAGAGTCTTTTTTTGAGAACATTGAACGTTCTATTAAATCTGAATAGTAGTTATTTAGGTCTCCTTGAATATTGTCAGATTTTCTTAAAAATTCCATTTTAAAAACATCGTTTCCGACTTTCTTTTGTCCGAAAACATGGGTAGATATTATTAAAATCAGTAAGAATACTTTTTTCATAAGTAGTATTTTTCAAATGTTGGGTAACGATAGCTATAAAAATAGTGTTTTTTTAGAACATTATTTTTATAGCCTGTTAGGGAACGTTTTTTTCCCAACAATTGGTTTTGGGTGTGCTTGGTAGGAAAAAAAATCTCCGGTTTTCAAATCAGCAAACAATTAAAGAACACTTTTTTCCAAGCTGCCCCCAGGCTATTTATTTTATGCTACGGATAAGGGAAGTGGGCTGGGGAACTAAAAAAGTCGTACCCTGTTCTTTTCGCGTCTTTTAAGTCCATGAAAACTTGACTTTATCCGATATTTTCCCGACCTTACAAGTAGTTTTAACGTGCCAACGTTTAGAAAGTACACTTTCTACCTTGCCAGGCCAAACTACTTGAGTTTGTTCTCTCCTAAAGTAATACGCTACAAGAAAAGGGTACTCCATCATTTCCCGATCTTCTTGGAAAAAAAAGTGACCTTCCGGATTTGAAAATGTTCCTTAACGGCAGTTTGTCTCAAAACTACCTGATACTGGTTTAAAAATAGTTGAAATTAGGGTTGAAAACAAAATTTATACTATGATCAGTCTATGATCAGTATTTTTTGTTGTGCATTGGGTAAAAACTTTATTCAGTCTTATAGTGGACTTGCAATAAAAAACAGGACTTTAAGTTGAGTGACTATGCTGCTAGTTTTTGTTTATACATCTCTATTTCAAATTCTTTAATGGTTCTGTTTCCTAAATTAGAATGTCTTCTTCTGTTATTGTACCAGGTTTCTATCCACTGAAAGATAGATAACTCTGCCTGTGATCTAAGCTTATATTTATGCCAATATACCCATTCTACTTTCAGAGATTTAAAAAAGGATTCCGCTACGGCATTGTCCCAGCAATTTCCTTTTCTACTCATAGATTGTTTTACCAAGCCATTATAACTTTTAAGTAGATTAGTAAATCTTTGGCAGGCATACTGAATACCTTGGTCTGAATGGAATATTAAAGGTTGCGTGAGTGTGGTATTTGTAATAGCCATCTGCCAAGCTTTTATAATAGTATCTTTTAGGGTATCTGGACTTGCAACAAAAAACTGGACTTTAAGTTGAGTGACCATGCTGCTAGTTTTTGATTATACATATCTATTTCAAATTCTTTAATGGTTCTGTTTCCCAAATAGGAATGTCTTCTTCTGTTATTGTACCAGGTCTCGATCCATTGAAAGATGGATAATTCCGCTTCAGATCTAAGATTGTACATGTTCCAGTAAACCCATTCTACTTTTAGAGATTTAAAGAATGATTCTGCTACGGCATTGTCCCAGCAGTTCTCTTTTGGCTCATGGACTGTCTTATGAAGCCATTATAGCTTTTGAGGATGCTGGTAAACCTATGGCTGGCATATTGGACACCTCGGTCTGAATGGAATATCAGCGGTTGTTCCAGCACTGTGTTCTTTGTAACCATCTCCCACGCTTTTACAATGGTACCTTCGGTAGTAAGGTTATCACTTAAAACCCACCCAATAACCTTTCTATTAAACAGATCGATAATTACAGTTAGGTAGTGCCAACCTTGCCTGGTTTGGATGTAGGTTATGTCGCTTACCCATACCCGGTTTGATTTATCTACTTTAAAGCACTGGTTCAGTAAATTTGGTGTGAAAGGGTAATTATGGTTACTATTGATGGTGGCTGTAAACTTACGCTTCCTCTTGGCGTATAAATAGTTTGCTTTCATTATACTGGCTACCCTAGGTTTTGATACCTTAAAGCCTAGGATTTTCAATTCAGCTTTTATTCTCGGAGCTCCTTAGATCTGGTGACTATCTTCAAATATATTTTTGATTATTGAAAAGAGCTTCTGATTTTCGTTCCAGAGGGTGCTGGGACCAGATTTTAACGAGTGGTAATAACAGCTTTTACTTACTGCTAACATAGTGCACATCTTAAGGGCAGGAAATTTCATGCGATGCTGTTTAATGAACCAGTATTTTTCTTGTCGCTCGCAGAAATGTGACGCATTCATGAATACCTTAATTGAAAATAATAAACGATGAACTAAAAGATGCTAATCGCCATTTTCAAGATATCACGTTCTAATTCGGTTTCTTTGAACTGTTTCTTTAAACGAGCTATCTCTTTTTGTTTATCAGTCATTTTTAGATTGGCTCCTACAGGGAAAATTATTCTTGCCATAATTCTTTTGCTCCTTATGCCAGCGGTAAAGAACAGCAGGTAATATTCCCAAGTCCTTATAAACCTGTGCTACACTGTCTGACATAGCTTAATTCTACTGTTTTCTGTTTAAAATCTAAAGTGTAATGTTTGGCTTTACATCTCGTAATTGCTGAGTTAGCAACTTGCAATAATATTTATTCAACTCTGTATCCAGTCTAATGTAGTAATTCCATCGGCAATCAGCTCATCAAATATGAACAAGAAGTTAAATTATTATTTTTTATCATTTCTCACATAGCTATCTGTATTTTAAGAATAATAGATGAAATTATAATTTTTATACTGATATTCGATTTTAATTAATTGGTATAATGACATCGGTTGTTTCAATTGAGAATATTTTCATTAATACATCACGTAAAAATTCTTCTAAATAGCATGTTTTTTATTCCACTATTTTTATGATTATCTTCTCAAGAGGGAAGTATGAAGGTATCTTATTAATTGCTGTAAAAATATGTTGCAGTTTTATGAACGGTTGCTAATATCATTGTCTCCAACAACCTAAATTCAGCGTTTAAACGTGCCAACCGATATGAGGCTGAAATCAACAAGAGTTTTAAAGACTTCGCAATCAAATTAATCTGTTCTCAAAATATCTAGATTTTAAGATGTAATATTCTATTTTCCGAAATTGTGATTATTAGAATTGGAATCCTTAGAATTTTTCTTAGCTTCAAGTTTAGCTCTTAGTTCCTGCATATCTTCACTAATCTTACGATCAACAATTTTAGCATAATGCTGTGTAGTTCTAAGATCTTTATGTCCCAACATTTTACTAACAGATTCTATAGGAACTCCATTAGTCAAAGTAATGGTTGTGGCAAAAGTATGCCTTGCGACATGCGTTGTAAGTGGTTTTTTGATACCACACATCAATGCAATTTCTTTCAAAAATGCATTCGATTTCTGGTTGCTTAAAACGGGTAAGATAAAACCACTATTTTTAACTTCGGGATGATTTTTATAGCGATCCAATATTTCCTCGGCTACAGGAAGAATAGGGATACTACTCAATGTTTTTGTTTTAGTTCTTTTTGTTCGAATCCACTTTTCGCCATCGATACCTTTGGTGATATCTGAGTTACTGAGCTTTTTAACATCGGAATAAGCCAGGCCGGTAAAACAGCTGAAAATAAACATATCCCTAACTAGCTTTAGGCGATCCAGATGTAACTCTTTATCAATAAGCTTTTGAATTTCTTCTTCATTTAGGAATTCACGCTCTACTGTTTCAAATTGCACCTTATAGTTATAAAAAGGATCCCTCTCCATCCATTGATTGGCTAAAGCAATCCTTACGATTTTTTTAAAGTTGTTAACATATTTCAATGCAGAATTATGATTACACGCTCTCTTAGTTTTTAAAAAATATTCAAATTTAGATATAAAATGATGATTGATGTCATTTATAGGAAAATCATTTTTCCTGTATTCTTCATTAATAAATTGTTCTACATGATTATAACAGGTCCAATATCGCTTTGCGGTGCTTTTAGAAATACTTTTGCCAGAAAGATGATCCATCTGTGTATTGTGTTCCTTAAATGCTTCTAAGGTCATTTTTAGGGGTCTTTTATTTTCTCCTTTGAGCTCTTGAACCATCCTTGAAGCAGTAATTGATTCGTCGTTGTCAGAGAGTATTTGATGAATTTTATTAAGCTTATGCCTTATATTATTAATATGAGTATTGATTTCTTTCTCATTTGGATTATTACCCATTACTTTTTGGAGCTTGATATTCCAGAATTCAGGCTTAATCCTACGGGATATACTATATTCTTTTCTCTTTCTGTCGACGGTAAGTCTTAAATAAATCGGAGCTAGCCCACGTTTATTTTTCTTTTTTGCGAGGACGTGAAAATGGGTATGAAAATCGGTTCTCATAAGATATTAAGTTTTTAGGTCTCGATTGGTTACCCAAAGTACCTAAAATTGAGGTGAAAATGAAAACTTTAACGTAGTGTAAGAATTTGGTAAACAGCATTTTGAAGGCTTAGCGAGACCCTTTTTTAGATCAATCAATAGGTCACCGTATTGGTCTCGATTAGAGTGCAATTATTTGATATTAAATAATATTGAATAAAATAAAAAACCCTGTAAATCATATGATTACAGGGTTTTTAGTTGAGGTTGGCACTCAAAAAGTGGAGTCGGAGGGGTTCGAACCCTCGTCCAAACAAGCAATTCAGAAGCTTTCTACACGCTTAGTTTTCGCTTGAATTGTCGGGAAAAAATCTGGCTGAAAACTACCTAATTTTTTCCGTATCCTCAATAAATTTCAAAACTGCATCAAGGCCCTGCAGCTTCTATATTTACTTTATCGGTGCCTCTGGTGTGGACGCCGTAAATCAAGGCTTCCACGAGACATCTCGGCTCCCTACCTTGTAGGGACTAAGCAAAACCTACTGTGATTCGGTTACGCAGCCAAGGCGTAGTTATTCTCGCCGTTTAAAAAAGTGTGAAATATGAGATTTACGAGCTATATCCCAGCGCTCGGCGTGCTTACAACTCAATTAGACTCGCTGTCAAAACCAAGTCGACCCCAATATTTAAAGAACATTGCACTTTGTCTTTGGACGTTCCGTTTGTTCTAACGACCAAACGGCGGGCTATTTGCTTTTAGTTTTTGCTCGTAACCTCACAAAAAGCTAACCGCTGCTATCCCTAACGCAAAATCGAAATCCAATCAAACAAAGAACATTAAATTCAACCTAGTGTTTACAAAACAACAAGGCATGCAAAGGTACTATTAAATTTATATCTTTACCCGATAGTCGGGATTAAATACACCAAGACTTGCCTCGAAAATAAAAATAATTTTCTAATAATTATTTCGTGGGCTTGCGCCAAGGTAGTTTACTCGATAATCGGGATTTAAAAATTTTAGCGCTTTTTCCTAAGATGTTAAAACGCCTTCAGATTTAAATTTCATTTATCTAAATTGAATAGTTCAAAAAACAGAGCGCAAATCTAAAATTTGTTAGCTGTTTCTGCAAACGCTTATATTTAAAGTTTATTAAAATATATCTTAAATTATACAAAACCTATACCATGCTATGCTAAAATTTGCCATCATTCGGGAAGAAAAAACACCACCAGATCGTCGCGTGGTTTTTTCTCCAAAACATCTAAAACAAGCTAAAAACCAATTCCCGGAAGCACATTTTAAAGTGCAGCAGTCGGATATTAGGATATTTAGAGATGAAGAATATCAGAATGAAGGATTTCAGGTTTCACAAGATATTAGCGACTGCGATGTGATGATTGGGGTAAAGGAAGTGCCGATAAAAAGTCTGATTCCGAATAAAAAATACTTTTTCTTCTCTCATACCATTAAAAAGCAACCTTATAATCGCGACCTCCTAAAGGCGATTTTGGATAAAAATATTGAGCTTTTTGACCACGAGGTGATCACCAGTGAAAGCGGAATGCGACTGATTGGTTTTGGAAGATATGCAGGACTGGTAGGAGCTTATAATGGATTTCGAGCCATTGGATTAAAAAATGAAATTTATAGTTTACCAAAAGCTGATGATCTTCCAGATTTATACGCGATGTTGGCGCAATTGGATAAAATTAAAGTCCCAAATTTAAAAATAGTACTTACCGGTAGTGGGAAAGTAGCTCGTGGAGCCAAAGAAATATTAGATCATTTAAAGATCAAACAAGTTGAGGTTCCCGATTATTTAGCTTCAGAATTTGAAGAACCGGTTTATTGCCATATCGACGTATTGGATTATAACAAACGTAAAGATGGCGCAGTGGGTAGTATCTCAGAATTCTTTATTAATCCCGAATTATACGAATCAGATTTTTGGCGTTTTGCTGTAGTTAGCGATTTTTTTATCGCAGGGCATTTTTACGGCCAGGGCGCTCCGGTATTTTTTACAAAAGAGGATGCCAAAACACCTAATTTCAACATAAAATATATCGCCGATATTTCCTGTGATATCGCCGGCCCTATCCCAAGTACCATAAGGGCTTCAACTATTACCGATCCTATTTATGGTTACGATCCTAAAACCGGCAAAGAAACAAATTATAAAGATCCTAAGGCCATAACTGTAATGGCGGTAGATAATTTACCTTGCGAATTGCCCAGGGATGCCAGTGAAGGTTTTGGAGAAATGTTTTTAAACAAAGTCCTGCCGGCATTTTTTGATGATGATAAAAATGGAATTTTAGAACGCGCGAGAATGACCAAAAATGGGAAGTTAACTTCTAGGTACGATTATTTACAGGATTTTGTAAGCTAAAAATCAAAATTGTTTTTAACCAATATTGTATCTTGTCACTAGATTATTTTAACCACTATGCGCTTAAGCAAAATGAGAAAAACAATTGTATTACTTCTAGGTTTACTTTCCCTGGCCTCTTGTGAAAAGGAAGAAACGGCCGAAAAAGAATTTAAAGAAATTACCGGGGTCGATCATAATTTGAAGCCAGGAGATAATTTCTTTAGGTATGTAAATGCTAAATGGTATGACACGGTTTCAATCCCTGCAACGCAGGCCGGAGCAGGTGCCTACATGTTTATGAACTACCCACAGCGACTTCGGTTACAAGGTATTTTAGACAGCGTATCAAAAAGTGAAAATACTAAAGGTAGTATTGCTCAAAAAGTAGGTGATTTTTATGCTTCGGGCATGGATACGGCAACCATCAATAAAAGAGGTTTTGAGCCCGTAAAACCCGTTCTAAATGATATTGATAAAATCAAAGATATTCCTTCTTTGATGCATTTCGTAACCAATAATATGATAGTTGGAAATGGTTCAATTTTAAGCTTTTATGTAGGACCGGATGATAAAAATAGTCAGATGAATATTGCGCATGCCAATCAAACAGGAATTGGCTTGCCAGATCGGGATTATTATTTTAGTGAAGATACAGAGACTATAGCGATTCAGCAAGCCTATAAGAAGTATCTTTCATCACTATTTCGACTTACCGGAAGTAGTGAAGCTGAAGCGAAAGAAAAAGCTGATTTGGTATATGATATAGATAAGCAGATCGCCCAGTCGCATAGAACTCGTATAGAACGTCGAGATGTAAAAGCCAATTATAATAAGATGGCGGTGAGTGATCTTGATGAAAAGCATCCTAATATTGCTTGGTCTGCTGTTTTAGATGATCTCAATGCGCAAACCGATTCTATAGATGTTGGGCAACCAGAATATTATGATCAACTTAATTCACTTTTAAAAACTGTTCCTCTGGAAGATTGGAAGGTGTATTTAAAAGCACACACATTGCAGAATTATGCTGATAATTTAAGTAAGCCATTTGTGGATGCAGCTTTTGAATACAGTAAAGTAATCTCTGGCCAGGCAGTTCAAAAAACAAGAGGAGAAATAATGGCCAGTGCCGTAGATGATTATCTTGGGGAAGCTTTAGGACAGTTATACGTAAAGAAATATTTTCCTGAAGAGGCCAAAGAACGTATGCAGCAATTGGTTGATAATGTACAGAAAGCTTATGCGGCAAGAATCGATAAATTAGAATGGATGAGTGATAGCACGAAACTAAAAGCCAAAGAAAAGTTGGCTGCGATCACTAAAAAAATAGGGTATCCAGATCACTGGAAGGAGTATAATAACGTAACTATCGATAGCAATAAATATTTTGAAAATATCGTTTCTGCTTCTTCAGCCGCCTATCAACGTAACCTGGAAAAATTAGGAAAGCCGGTAGATAAATCAGAATGGTTTACTACACCTTCAACGGTCACAGCATATAACAATCCTTCAGCAAACGAAATTGTTTTTCCGGCAGGAATTTTACAACCCCCGTATTTCGATAATGAGGCTGATGATGCCCTAAATTATGGCGGAATAGGAATGGTGATTGGTCACGAATTAACCCATACCTTCGACGATCAGGGCGCGCAATTTGATAAAGAAGGGAACGTAAAAAACTGGTGGACAGATAGCGATTATGAGAAGTTTAAATCAAAAATCCAGCAAGTCATCGATCAGTACAGTGAATTTACGGTGTTGGATTCGCTTCACATTAAAGGCGCGATGACGGTTGGAGAAAATACCGCCGATATTGCTGGTGTTGCGGTGGCTTACGATGCTTTTAAAATGACCAAGGAAGGTCAGGATAGCACTAAAATAGGTGATTTTACGCCAGATCAACGTTTCTTTCTATCTGTAGCCAAGATATGGCGGGTAAAAATGAAGGATGAATTTCTACGGTTATGGATCAATAATAATCCGCATTCGCCACCTTTATGGCGGGTAAACGGACCTTTAATGAACAATCCTCATTTTTACGAAGCTTTCGATGTTAAGCCGGAAGATTCGTTGTATGTAGCAGAAGAGGATAGGATTGTAATCTGGTAATTTCATCGAAATTAACTTAAGCATAACCAGAAAATGAAGTAAGCACTGTTCGTAGACCTTAACTTGCGGCAGGAATAAAACACCTAATTGCATTACTAAATAGTAATTCTGATATTTGAATTTAAACCTAAACAATGAAAAAAATCTTAAGTACCCTAACACTTCTTTTATGCCTAACCAGCATGTTTTCACAGGTA
>Ga0208014_1000301_pt1 | contig 23365 bp, 17 predicted proteins | sample 25_taG_FD_184099 | JGI IMG/M metagenome (GOLD analysis project Ga0208014, IMG submission 184099) | Marine viral communities from Cariaco Basin, Caribbean Sea - 25_WHOI_OMZ (SPAdes) (version 2) | ecosystem: Environmental > Aquatic > Marine > Oceanic | place: Caribbean Sea: Cariaco Basin...
CCGGCGACGTTTTTGGTAGGGCTTGGTTACGCTTAATTCGTTCATGTTACGTGTCCACTAGAAAATAAGTGGACACTATCCTGACGGCGACAGCGCCTGGCTCAAGATGGGATTACCGGACGCTTACGCTTTACGCACTTCGGAATAACGTGACATGAATGCTCCCACGCCGCCTCGGCCAATTAAATTCAGGCTAGGTCGCCAACTGGACAATTACGCTGACAGAGGGGGGCATCAACAGCAGAGCCACATTGAGGAGGGCAGCTCAAAACATCATGTCGAAGTATAATTCCAGTCGATTAAAGTCCCGGATTCAAGAACATATTGCAGTGGCAGTCGACCAAAGGATCCGCAAAAACATAGCTGCCTAATCTTGCCCAATTAACCTGATTTTTAATTTCTCAATAACATATTTAGCTACCAAGTTCTCCGACTCAAGTTCTAACACCCTAACTGCCAACTTTCTTGCGTTAGCAAAATATTCCATCTCGAAATACAAACGGGAAAGCTCCGCCATCACCGATGTGGCCGGACTTATATTCCTCCGAGAGAAATTTGCATATTTCACATAGTACTCCAGCACACTTGCGGCACCCGACAAATCTCCTTGGCTCTCATAAATTTCAGAGAGAGCCAAGTAAGCCTTGGCGCATGATGGGAACATCTGAATTGTTCTATCTAGTAAATTCTCGGGATCTAGAGCAGAAAAAGCCTTTTCACTAGCTTCTATATCGAAGAAATTAATTAATCGAGCCCTTATAATATTAGCTTGACAGTTTCTACCCATGACCCGCAGAAACTCTTCAGAGTCGACCCAGGCAAGCTCAGAAAAACCAATCCCAAAAGAGTCGTTCTGCATCCTCATAGCTTCATTGTATGAAACTTGCATTAAAACAAATCGCGAAAAATGATCTATCGGATTTAAATACGAAGCCAGCAATAAATTATTATGGAGCTGAGAACCAAATACAGGCATCGACTTTCCTCTCGATACCTGAAGATAAATATTATAGGAATATAATTGCGTTATGGATAAAACACTCATAAATATAACAAATAGCGCTACCAGGAAATTGCGAACGTTAGGACTTGCCCTACTAACTAACTCTGACTTTGTTTTTGCTTTTCCATATTGCAACGCCCAGAGCCTCCCTAAAATAATAGCTAATACAAGTGAGACGAATGGCACATATAGTAAAAAGTTCGCCAAAGATTGAACAAGAATAACGCCAGCAGCAAGGGAGATTGCCACCCACTCAAAGCTAACTGCATCGAAGTTTAAATTAAACCCCAATTCTTTTCTTGAGCTCCTCCACCTCAAAAAAACACCAAGTACCATCAAGCCAAGGACAATTGGCATAAAAAATAAGAAGGGCCCGCCCTCCACTAATAATTGCAAATAGTCATTATGGACGAAATCTCCAGTGGACTCCGTTTCCATACTCGATCGGACCTCGGGATAGTAAATCTTGAAGTTACCAAGCCCCACACCTAGGAACGGACTGGACTTAACGATTTCAAAGGAGGATTTCATCAACAAAATGCGAGCATTTAATGAGGAGTCAAAAACTTCCGATCCTTCAGTTTCCCGCTCATAAAGCTCTGCTCCACCGGGAGCGGATTCCACCACCATGAAGGCTGATACCAGCAAAACCCCAACGACAACCAGTCTGCCGACAAATATTTGGGCTTTAACAGAAGCTAGAAGAGTAAAACCAAAAACGCTTACGCAAAAAAAGCTGATCAAAGCTCCCCTCGAGCCGGATGCAAAAAGCGCGAGCACAAAAAGGGCGTACATGCCGAACAAACTCCGGCGAAGACCTGTTCTTAGATCAGCAAAAATGATGGTGAAGCCTATAGCTATAGCTGCAGCCGCCATTAAGGCCCCTGCAACATTTGCATCAATCATTGGGCCCGAAGCCCTACCTCCAGTAGCGAATAGCTCCAATACCATCCAAAGAGATAGAAGCAGGAAAATGGCAAGCAAAACAGCCCTAATGCGAAACCAGATCTTCGGGTTAGCGAGGAACGGGACGAAAAACAGTAAGGAGAGCGGGACTAGACCTAGAATTAGACCGAACCAGAGAGCGGAACTTTTCCACTCAGCCCATAGCACTGATCCCAAACAAAAAACAAGCCAAGCTCCCAACCAAGCTTTTTGCGGATTATTTACAGTCGGCCTAGAAAAAAAAGAAACAGAGTAAAGCAATGCAATCGGCATTAAATAAGCGGCATTAGAGTATATATCCTGAACTCCCAAAAAGCTGGCCAAGCCGATAGCCAAACAGGCAAGGAATATTTCTTCCTTTTTACTCATTGAAATACACTCTATAAGACCACAAAAAAGCCCGCGTCAACGCGGGCTTTTAGATGCACTTAAAATCTATTAGTTACAGCCTGCCGGCGTGTACGAAGCTTCATATGCAGCTGCACCAGTGACAGTACAAGTCCACGTACCATTCACATCCCGATCCAGATCAATTGTCGTACCTACGATAGCACTGGATGCGTCCTCACCGAGAGTGGCGACAACGTTACCGTCTCCACCTGCGTTTGAGGCGAAAGTGACTGTCAAAGCTGAAATAAGGTTAGAGTCAGTATAACCAAGTTCCGTGTTCGCAGTGGCTTCATCAGCAGCGTTAACAAACCGACCTCGCATAAGGTTTTCCTCAATGGAGGTCTTCAAAGCTGCAATCTCGCCGTACACACGATTAACCTGAGTACGAGCAATATAGTCCTGATACTGCGGAATAGCGATAGCAGCCAAAATACCAATGATCGCAACAACGATCATCAGTTCGATCAGGGTGAAACCCTTCTGAGCGTGATTGATTTGAATGTTCTTCATTATTCGACCTCTGTGTTTGTCGTTGATCAACTCTTTCTGGCCCGGGCCCGGTGGAGTCGCGCCCCGTGACCGGTGTTTTGAGCCTGCGGGATACGATGCACTGGCTGTGCCAAAATTAATGAAACGTAAAATGTCTAAAAATACGCCTTTTGTTTCAGGGCTCTGCGGTGCTTTGTGAACCGGATCACAAACGGGATTTGGGTAGGTTTAGCTGCCCGGGGACGTCATTGGGTGACGTTTTTGGTCACCTTTTTTGATCTGGGTGGTTGGTGAAGGTGGGGTCAGAAGAAAGTGTTCTTCTGACCCCGACGAAGGGTGTCTTTCCAAATGCATGCGAGCCATCTAAACTCACTGCAATTGACAAAACTCCCGATTCAGTTACTTAGGCTGCGTTCTTTACTTAATTTATGTCTACCAATAAAAGCAATATCACGCTTACGGGCCTTGCGAGGCGCTTCGTAGATGACGGACATCTGGATGAGGCAACAGCCAAGGATGCTTTCCTTCAGGCCTCTCAGAACCGCATCCCGCTGATCACCTACCTGACCCAGAACAATCTGGCAGACAGTTCCAAGCTCGCCTTTTCGGCTGCGATGGAATTTGGCGTCTCGGTTCTGGACCTTTCCGCGTTCATGCCGGAAATGATGCCCGAGAAGGTGGTAGACGAGAAACTGGTTCGGAAGCACAACGCCCTTCCTCTGTATAAGAGAGGCAACCGGCTGTTTATAGCCGTTTCGGACCCCACCAACATCCAGGCTCTGGATGAGATCAAGTTCAACACGGGCCTGAGCACCGATGCGGTTCTCGTTGATGATGCCAAGCTGCGCGAGGCCATCGATAAGTATCTGGAATCCCAGGACACCACGATGGGTGATCTGGATGATTCCGACCTTGAAGGTGTTGAAACGGAAGGCGGCGAGCAGGAAGACGAGGGAGCAGTAGTTGCCAGCGAGGTGGACGATGCCCCCATAGTTAAGTATGTGAATAAGATGCTTCTTGATGCGATTCGGGGTGGCGCCTCGGATATTCATTTTGAGCCTTACGAAAAGATCTACCGGGTGCGGTACCGCACCGACGGTATTCTCAAGGAAGTGTCGCGCCCGTCCATCAAGCTTGCGCCAAAAATTTCCGCCCGGGTGAAGATCATGGCCCAGCTCGATATATCCGAGCGGCGGGTGCCCCAGGATGGTCGGATCAAGATGAAGCTGTCCAAAACCAAGGCAATTGATTTCCGTGTGAATACGCTGCCCACCCTCTGGGGCGAGAAGATCGTATTGCGGATCCTGGACCCCAGCCAGGCAAAGCTGGGCATTGATGTGCTTGGGTACGAGGAAGACCAGAAGAAGCTGTATATGGATGCCCTGGCGCAGCCGCAAGGGATGATTCTGGTCACCGGCCCGACCGGTTCCGGTAAGACCGTTTCCCTCTACACCGGCTTGAATATTCTGAACACCGCAGGCATCAACATTTCCACGGCGGAAGACCCGGCGGAAATCAACCTGGAAGGTATTAACCAGGTTAACGTGAACACCCGGGTGGGTCTGGGCTTTGCCGAGGCATTGCGGGCCTTCCTGCGACAGGATCCGGACGTGATCATGGTGGGTGAGATCCGGGACCTGGAAACCGCCAACATCGCCATCAAGGCCGCCCAGACCGGCCACCTGGTGCTCTCTACCCTGCACACCAACAGTGCCGCAGAAACGCTCACGCGGATGATGAACATGGGCGTGCCCTCGTTCAACATCGCCACATCGGTAAGCCTGATCATTGCCCAGCGTTTGGGGCGGAGGCTGTGTAGTGCCTGTAAACAAGCCGCCGACATTCCAAAAGATGTGCTTTTGGCGGAGGGGTTCACACAGGAACAAATTGATACAGGCTTCACGTTGTACCGCCCCAAGGGCTGTGATAAATGCAATGGAGGATATAAAGGCCGCGTCGGAATTTACGAGGTGGTCAAGATTACCGACGAGCTGGCGAACATGATTATGGAAGAAGCCAGTTCCATCAAAATTGCAAAACAGGCTCAGGCAGAAGGCTTCCGTAACTTGCGCCAGTCCGCACTCTTGAAGGTCATCGAGGGCGTGACCAGCCTTGAGGAAGCCAACCGCGTGACGAAGGATTAAGCATGGCAGAGAAAGCACAAAAGCTGGAATCGTACGTTTGGGAAGGGAAAGACCGGAAGGGCAACAAATCCAAGGGCGAGGTTACGGGCTCGAACCTGGCATTGGTTAAGGCACAATTGCGCAAGCAGGGCATTATTCCGGACAAAGTGAAGAAAAAGCCCAAGCCACTGTTTGGTGGCAGCAAGAAGGTTACGCCGTTTGATATTGCCATGCTGACCCGTCAGCTTGCTACCATGATGAAGGCTGGCGTGCCTCTGGTTCAGAGCTTTGACATCGTTGCTGACGGCCTTGATAACAAGGGCCTGCAGGAACTGGTAATGAGCATCCGGAATGATATTTCTTCGGGCACCAGTTTTGCTGGCGCGCTTCGGAAGCACCCCAAGCACTTTGATAACCTGTACTGCAACCTGGTGGATTCCGGTGAGAAGGCCGGCGCCCTTGAGACGATGTTGGACAGAATTGCGACCTACCTTGAGAAAACGGAGATTCTGAAGAAGAAAGTTAAAAAAGCAATGACTTATCCGATTGCTGTAGTTGTCGTCGCGATTATTGTGACAGCCATTCTTCTGGTGAAAGTTGTGCCTCAATTTGAAAGCCTGTTCCAGGGGTTTGGCGCTGAGCTGCCGGTTTTCACTCAGATGGTGGTGAACTTGTCTGAGTGGATGCAGACTTGGTGGTTTGTGGTTCTGCTAGGAATCGTTGGTACTATCTTTCTGTTTAAAGAGGCTATTCGTCGGTCCCAAAAGTTCTCCGATCTTGTTGATAAATATGTCCTGAAGTTGCCGGTTGTCGGCGAAATCCTGGACAAATCCGCTGTCGCCAAATTCGGCCGAGTGCTCTCCACCACGTTCGCAGCCGGTGTTCCGTTGGTTGATGCTCTCGATTCTGTTGCCGGTGCCACGGGTAATGCGGTTTACCGGGATGCCATCGATCGAATCAAGAACGACGTATCGAGCGGCACGCAGCTGCAGGCGTCCATGCGCCAGCAGGATGTCTTCCCGGTTATGGCAGTTCAGCTGACGGCGATTGGTGAGGAATCCGGTAACCTGGATGAAATGCTGGCCAAGGTGGCTGAGCACTACGAGGCGGTAGTGGATGATATGGTTGATAACCTGACCGCGCTGATGGAGCCGATGATTATGGCGGTGCTGGGTGTGCTGGTGGGTGGTTTGATTATTGCCATGTACCTGCCGATCTTCCAGATGGGGCAGGTTGTCGGTTAAGGCCGCACAACCGCCTTTCTCCTCTTGCCACTCCTCTCCCTCCAACGGAGAGGAGTGATTTACAGCTAAACCCTCCTACATTTTTTTTACTTTGGGCGTTTTGATGGTCTCCCTTGATACATTCCTTGCCACTCCCTGGCTCCTTTATCTAACCGTAACCCTCGTATCCCTCTGCATCGGCAGCTTCCTGAACGTAGTGATCCTTCGCCTGCCAAAAATCATGCACCAGGACTGGCGGTGCCAGTGCGAGGAGTTTCTGGAGCTGCCGGAAAAACAGCGCAAGCAGGAGGAGCGGATTACGCTTTCAAAACCGGCTTCCACCTGCCCTTCCTGTGGCCATGGCATTCGGGCCTGGGAGAATATTCCGGTGGTCAGCTGGCTGATTCTTCGAGGCAAGTGCTCGTCCTGTAAGGCGCCTATCTCGCCGCGGTACCCGATTATTGAGGCGGTAACGGCGGTTTTCTCGGTGGTGACGGTTGCGGTTATCGGGCCGAATGAGTCCGCGCTTTGGGCGTTGCTGCTGGTCTGGGCTCTGGTTGCCCTGACGGTGATTGATTTCGATACCCAGTTGCTGCCGGATAACATCACCCTGCCGCTGATGTGGCTCGGGCTGGTGTTGAATTATTTTGGCGTGCTGACAGACTTTACCAGTGCTTTCTGGGGTGCGGTCGCGGGTTACCTTTCGCTTTGGTCGGTTTACTGGCTGTTCAAGCTGGTGACTGGCAAAGAGGGTATGGGGCATGGTGATTTCAAGTTGCTGGCTGCGCTTGGGGCGTGGTTGGGTTGGCAGTTGTTGCCGGCGGTTATTCTGCTGTCTTCCGTAGTTGGTGCGGTTGTGGGTATCAGCCTGATGGTGTTTAAAAAGCATGGGCGGGAGGTGCCGATTCCGTTTGGGCCTTATCTGGCTACGGCGGGGTTGATTTGTTTGTGGTTTGGGAGTGAGATTCAGGCATTCTGGTTTGGGTTTTTGGGAGTCTGATTCGTGAAAATTGTTGGCCTTACTGGCGGGATTGGTTCCGGCAAATCGACTGTGGCGCGCCTGTTTGGGGATCTGGGTGTGCACTGGGTGGATGCCGATGATGTGGCGCGGGAAGTTGTTGAACCGGGCACACCTGCGCTGGCACAGATTGCGGAGCATTTTGGCGAGGGGATTTTGACTGCCGAGGGGGCTTTGGATCGGGGCCAGCTTCGCAGTATCGTCTTTCAGGAGCCCGAAGAGCGGGCATGGCTTGAGTCCCTGTTACATCCGATTATTCGTGAAGAATTGATTCGGAAGTTAAATCCGGACGATTACCAGCTTCCCTATGTGCTTCTGGTCTCTCCCCTTCTTCTCGAAACCGATCAGCACGAACTCGTTGATCGCATTGTCGTGATTGATGTACCCAAGGATGTTCAGATTGAACGTACCATGGCCCGGGATACCAATTCCCGGGATCAGGTTGAGCGGATTATTGCCGCGCAGATGCCCCGGGAGCAGCGGGCTGAGCGGGCAGACGTTATAATCGACAACAACCGCCCTATGGATGAGGTGGAACGGCAGGTGCGTGAACTGCATGAGCGATTTAGGAAGGACTTTGGCTGATCGTTTTTTCCGCTTTCTGATTCCAGGTTTGGCGGCCGTTTTTTTTCTGAGCTTTCCTTCTTTCGGGTACAGCGTTGAGCCGGTGTTTGAGGTTCAGGAACGGTCTGTGGCCGAGAAGCTGGCGCCGGAACGGCTGCCTATCGGGTTTTATACCTTTGAACCAGATGAATTCTGGGCTGAGCCCAGGGATTCCTACTGGCTGAAATTCAGCAACTGGGTGCTGCGCCAGGAGCGTATCCAGGGGCCGAAGGTGCAGGCTTTGGGCCAGTGGGCAGACCGTACGCTCTCAGGCACTGAACAAAGCCTTCCTAACAATGAAAGTTATCTGCGTATTGGCTTCGCCACGGAATCCGAATACGGCGACCCGGCTCAGTTTGAGCCAGAGGCGCGGTTCCGGCTGGATATTCCGACCACCGAGGAAAAACTCCGGCTGGTTATCGAGAGTGAAAGCGACGATCTGATTCCCCTCGGAGAGCGCCAGCGGGACCGGCAGCTTACGGAGCCGGATCGTTCCGATACCGAGGCCACGGGCGCCCTTCGCTACCTCACCCAGATTGGTGATGCGATCAATCTTTCAAACGATGTGGGTGCGCGCCTGCGGCTTCCGCCGGATGCCTTCTGGCGTGCGACGGCCGAGAAACAGTGGCATCCAGACAGTGACTGGACGCTCAATGTTCAGCAACGTCTGTTTTACTATCATCAGGATGGCTGGGGCGAGCGCACCTGGTTCGGCGCCGGCCGGTTTGTTGGCAATGACTGGTATTTCCGGTCGTCTTCGGAGCTGGAGTGGGTACATGACGACCGGAAATTTGTGGCGGCACAGATTTTCAGCCTGCGGAAGCGCACCAACAATCGGCTGGTGGTGACACCCCGGCTGGGCCTGCTCGGAGAAAGTCAGCCTTCCTGGCGCACCACCTCGGCGTTCGCCGATCTGACCCTTCGTTACCGGCTGCACAGTGACTGGCTGTTCGCCGAGCTGATCCCGGCGCTGGAATTTCCCCGGGAAGAGAGCTTCAAGGACCGGGGTTCGGTGGTTTTCCGGGTCGAGATGTTTTTCTCGGGGTTTATTGAGGACGAGAGATTGTAATGCCACGCCACCCTTCCAGACCTGCGGCAGAAGCCCTCACTCTCACCCCCGTTGCCATCACCCGTTCCTGCTTCAAAGACAAGTTTGGGGTACCCCGCCAGCCAGGGCTGACCCGCCATGCCCGGGCGGATCTGGTGATCCAGCCGCCGTTTGACCGGGAGGATGCCTTCCGGGGCCTGGAGACTGCCAGCCACCTGTGGCTTACGTTCCAGTTCCACGAAGCCGTGCGGGCCGAGTGGCGACCGGTGGTGCGCCCTCCCCGCCTGGGTGGTAACCAGAAGATGGGCGTGTTCGCCAGCCGCTCGCCCTTCCGGCCGAACAGTCTAGGCCTGTCGGTTGTGCGCAACGAGGGGCTGACCCGGCTTGAAGGCAGGCTGGTGCTGCGGATCAGCGATCATGACCTGATCGATGGCACGCCGATTCTCGATATCAAGCCCTACCTGCCCTTTGCCGATTCCGTGCCCGAGGCCACCCTCGGCTGGGCCGATTCCCCACCCACCGAAAGGCTGGATGTGGTGTTTCTGCCGGAAGCCGAGGCGCAGCTGGGGCAGCTTTCCCCGGACCACTACCCGGAACTTCGACCCCTGATTGAGGACGTGGTGGGTTACGATCCCCGGCCCTCGTTTCGCCGGGGCCGCGAGGAGGAGCGAATCTATGGCGCGCACCTGTACGATCTGAATGTGCGCTTCCGATTCGTGAGCGACCATTCACAGAAACGTGTCGAAGTGCTAACGGTCTGTTAAACTCGTTCTGGTGATTTTGTAGTCGACACAGGGAATTTGTGCCTTGCCTTCAAAGCGGTTATTCGAGCGACTGGGAATACGGCCATTGGCGGCAAGACTGCTGGCCTACGTATTGCTGTTCAGCCTGTTTTTATCACTGGTCGCCACCGGCGTTCAGCTGATCGGCGAGTTTGAGCGCCGGAAGAGTGATCTTCTGAGCAGCCAGACCCGGGCGGCGGAACTGGTTTCCGGCAGTATGAGCAACAACATCTGGCTGATGAATTTCAGCGAGGTGGCCAACAGCCTGGATGACATGAAGGCCGTGCCTGCCATTCAGTATGCCCGGGTAGTCACCAGTACCGGCGAGGAATTCAGTACCGGCACCTACCCGGCGGGCCGGGTTATTTCCCAGACCTTTCCTCTCGTGTTCGATCGTTCTGCCACCCGGGATCCCGAGAATGTAGGCACACTGACGGTTACCTCCTCCATTGACCAGATCTACGCGGATCTTCGCAACAGAGCTCTGCTGAACCTGTTGTTCCAGTCCATCGTGGTGATGCTGGGCACCCTGGGGTTGCTGGTGATCGTGCGCCTGACCCTGTCGCGGCACCTGGAAACCATGGCGGATTACGCCGCACGGCTGAATCTGGATGCCCTGGTGGATCCGCTGAAGCTGAGACGCAAGCCGCCGAAAACGCCGGATGAACTCTCCGAGTTGGAACAGGCCCTGAACAAGATGCGCCTGCAGATTCTGGAGGACACCCGTTCCCTGCGCCAGACCACAATCCAGTCTCAGGACGAGCGGGACGAGGCGGTGCGGGCCAATCACGCCAAGAACCAGTTCCTGGCCAATGTCAGCCACGAGCTGCGAACTCCCCTGCAGTCCGTGCTGGGCTACGCCAACCTGCTGACCGATACGCCCCTGGATCAGGAGCAGCGGGAATATGTCCAGACGTTGCTGAGTGCTTCGGAGAGCCTGTCTGCCATCATTAATGATCTGCTGGACATCTCCAGCATGGAAGCCGGCAAGCTGGTGCTGGATGACATTCCCTTCGATCTGAGGGAGACCCTCAATGATCTGGTGCACATGCTCGGTTCCCGGGCGCGTGAGAAGGGGCTGGCCCTGGAGCTGCGCATTGACGAGAACCTGCCCTGGGCCCTGAAGGGAGATCCGGTCCGGATTCGCCAGATTCTGCTGAACCTCACGTCGAACGCCATCAAGTTCACCGATTCCGGCCATGTGCTGATCAGCATTGAGATGCTGGGCCGCCGGGACGATCAGGCCCGGATCCGCGTGGCGGTGGAAGACACCGGCGTGGGCATTAACCCCGAAGACGTGCCGCTGGTGTACGAGCCCTATGTGCAGCTGGGCCAGCAGTTCCAGCGCCAGCTACCCGGTGCCGGCCTGGGGCTGACCATTTGCCGGCAACTGGTGAGCCTGATGGATGGCTCACTGGATCTGGAAAGCCGCCCGGGCGAAGGTTCCACCTTCTGGATGGAGCTTACTCTGCCCGTGACGCCGGAGAAAGCCGCCCGGGTACGGCCGGACACGCGGATGGTGAAGAATCGCAGGATTCTGGTGGTGGATTCCTACGAGCTCTCCCGCAAGATCACCCTGGAAATGCTCTCCCGCCATGAAGTGCATATTGAGGCGGTGAAATCCGCCGGCGAGGCGCTGACTTCCCTGCGCACGGCGTTCGACGGCCAGGAGCCGTTCGATGCCATTATCCTGGACGGTTTTGTGCCGGATATGGACAGCGACCTGCTGTGCCGGCAAATTCGCAACAATCCCTTGTGGTCGGATATGCGCCTGTTGATTCTCTCGTCCAATCCCCAGCGGGGCGATGCCGAGCATTTCCGCCAGGCCGGCGCCGATGCCTTCCTGAGCAAATCCCTGCGGGAATCCTGCCTGACACCGATTCTGAACCAGCTGTTTGCCGATGCCGCCAGAAAGGAACGCCGCTTCCTGACCCGCTTCTCGCTGCAGGCCGTCACCGACACCAGCCGGAGGCGGGAGCTGCCGTGCAGCCGGATGAAGGTGCTGCTGGTGGAAGACAACCCGGTAAACCGCACCCTCACCCGCCGGCTGCTGGAAAAGCTGGGCTGTGATGTGATGACAGCCAACGACGGTGAAGCTGCCGCCAGCCTGTGGCAATGGCATCCGTTCGATCTGATCTTCATGGACTGCATGATGCCCCGGGTGGATGGCTTTGAGGCCACCCGGCGGCTGCGCGAGTGGGAACAGGTGCATAACCGGGAACGGATTCCGGTGGTGGCCCTGACCGCCAGCGCCATGGAAGAAGACGAGGAACGCTGCCGCCGGTGCGGCATGGATTTGTTCGTTGCCAAGCCTGTCAATATTGAAATGCTACGGGCAGTACTGGAACAATACTGTAAAGCGTCCACCGCGTCCTGAATCCGGGGCGGGGACATCCAGTTACGTTTCCAATACGCCAAGGCAGCCATGAACGTTGAATGCCCAACCTGTAAAAAGTCCGTGGAATGGACGGAATCCAACCCATACCGCCCGTTCTGTTCGGAACGCTGCAAACTGATCGACCTCGGTGCCTGGGCCAACGAGGAATACCGGGTACCCGCGGAGAACGCATCGCCAGAGGATCTGGACCAGGGCGGGGAAACCACCCGGCACTGATTGCACGGTCCCGAGCCCGAAAAATGAAGTTAACGGGGACTTACCGCCTTTTAAGTTGAGTGGTTTCTGGCGCCCCGTTAACATACCGCCAAATCTATTAATAACTTACCGAAGGTGCACACATGAAAGCGTCCCGGATTTCCCTGATGATTCTCTCCCTGGCTTCCGCGCCTGCGTTTGCAGGTGACGTTGACCTGAGCCTGACCAACGACTCGGTCAAGGGCCAGGTGAATTTCTTCGGTACCAACAATGACCTTCAATTAGGCACCGGCTACACCTATCACGAGGGTGGCCTGGACATCTTCAACGTGGACTTCCACGCCCAGGGTCGCACCGCCATTGGCAACCTGCCCACCACCGCTGGCCTGGGTGTACGGGGCCTGGCCTGGGATGAAGGGCGGGCAGATGGCGGGGCCGTTGGCCTGGGCGGCTTTGCCACAGTGAACATCCCGAGAGTGCCCGGGCTGTCCGTTACCGGCGCCCTGCACTATGCGCCGAGCATCCTGTCTTTCGGGGACTCCGATGACATGACCAGCTTCGAGCTGCGCGGCAGCTATCGGGTGATCCGCAATGCCGAGGTGTTTGCCGGCTACCGCTACCTGAACACCGATCTGGATAGCCCGCGGCGTGGCGATGTGAACCTGGACGAGGGCGTCATGGCCGGTATGAAGATCTTCTTCTGATTGCCCCTCTGACAAACCCGCTCTGAAAAGGGCGCCCGGCTCTGGTCGGGCGCCCTTTTTCGTGTCATTCCTCACGCTTTCCCGAAAATCCGACTGTTAGACTGGAGCCTGTACTTTCTGCACGGATAGCCAGGCATGCGATTTACTTCCGGTTTAGTTTTCTCCTTCACGCTATTGCTCGTTACCGGCTGCGGCAGTGGCGAAGATGCCATTGAGGGCGCACGGAGCGAACCCAACGATTTTGCCGACAGTAAAAACCCGGCCAATGACTTCAGCTCCGGCAGTACCGGCGATTCCAACAACACCAATGGCCTGGCCCGTAATGAAGTCCGCATTACCATGGAGGTTCCCGGAGGCGTAACCGATCAGGGCGAGGCAACCCGCCGCAACCTGCAAATTGTGCAACCCGACAGGGTGAGCGTTTACTACACCAACACGGCCCTGCAGAACCTGGGCGAGCCACCCATTGCCACCCGCACCGACAGCCAAGGCTTTACCATCATTGAATTTACCGAAGGGCTGCCGCTGGCCCCGGATGTGATCATTGAGGCGGTCTATGGCAATACCCGCATGCGGGCCCTTGCCGCGGATGCGGACCGGGATGTGAAGGTCAACCCGTTCTCGGAGTACCTGGTTGTCAACACCCTCAGCAATTACACCTCCGGCGAGTTCCAGGCCATTCTGGATTGCGTGAAAGACCAGGGGGGCGAGCTGTGCCTGAACAAGTATGTGTGGTCGACCCTTGCCGATCAGGTCCATGACTTCGAAATCGAGATTCCGGCCGGCGCCGACCTTCAGGGTGCATTGAGCCTGCTTTCCGGGCGGGGGGATTTTGCCCGCTACGTCAGTGCCATGGCCGACTATGCGGTATTGGACGCGGCCTCATCTGGAAAAATCAGCGCCAGTTCCGCCGACTACAACTCGGTGTTCCTGGGCATTGAGCTGGGCCAGACCTTTCTGGAGCCCTCCCTTGCCGGGTCCGGCCAGTGGGGCGTTCGCACCGCCCAGGAAGAGGTGCTGACCGATACCAACGGCACCGGTTACGTGTATCCCGCGCTCACACTCACCAGCTTCGATGCCTTCAACATCAAGGTCACCTCCCTGGCCAATGACATCCCCTATGATCGTGAGGCCCTGATCCATCAGGATGGCAACGATTTCTTTGTGCGGGGCTCCGAGGACTGGGAACTCAATACCCACTCTTCCTCCCCCGGTGCCGCCACCCTGCTCGAAGACACCCGCCTGCTGGCCGGACGTGCGCTGTTCCAGAGCATCACCGGTAGAGGCAGCTCCAGGATCATCGGCTGGACCCGCAATCCCTATTACCTCAACGCCTTCACCAGCCTGCCTAAGGATGAAACCACCGGGCCGGACCGGGTCGTCAGCGGCTATTTCAGCGCGGGCAAGGCTATTGAACTGGCGACCGAAGGCGACCAGCTACGGCGGGTTGGCACGCTGGAAGACCACTATCTGTCCGTACTCGAAATCGACCTTCTGCGCACGGAAGGCTTCAGCACCAGCTCACTCAGTGGCCGTGATTACAACACCGTCTACCTGGCCACCCGCTTCAGCGAGGGCGCCGTGCCCCTGACGGTGGAAACCGGATTTGGCCAGTGGCAAATCAATTCGGGCACGGTGGCTCAAACCCGGACCTTTACCTCCATCCAGCGTGGCAATGGCGGTGGTGTTACCGCCGCTGGCGCCGGCTCCAGCGCAGAATCCTGGACTCTTAGCAACCGCACCTCGAGGCTTAGCACCGGGGACGAGGACATAGGCCGGCTAAACCTGGACATCAACACTGCCTCCGGCGATTTTGAACAGCCGGACGTGGGGATCGGTGCCAGCACTCCTGATGGCACCCTGCTGGCCTTCAACCTGGATGACAGCCCACTGGGCGACGGTTTGCTGATTGCCGGTGAGCAGACCACCAGCAGCGCGCCAACTACAGGCCGGTTCCGGCTCCAGGGCGTGGCGCTGGCGTTGGCACCAGGTTCCAACCGGCTGCGGCATTTTGATAACGCTATGCTGACCATTGACTCGGCCACCACGGCAACTCTTTCGCCCGTGACCCTGACCAGCACGCACTCCGTTAACGATGAAACCGTGACAGCTCCGGAACTTCAGACCGGGCCAGATATCGCTCTGACCTACACCCAGGCAGACGATGGCACTGTGCAGTTCAGTGGCGGCAACCTGACACTGGAAGGCTTTCACACCGCCAGCCAGGACCAGTTCTACCTGACCTTCCGGGCCACCAACGGTTCCGAGGAACAGGCGGGGCTGGTGATCGCCACCCGGGCGCCCTGACCGGCAGTGCACCCGGGGCCGGAAACCCAACCGACAAACTCGTTCGTATAACCTGTTATAATCATTGTTATATCGATTTTAACGAGAGGTTTTATGTCTGCAGGTAAGCCGGCGATGCTGCGGCGAGCAATGTTGTTGATGGTACCGCTGATCGTATTTGCGATCGGGGGGAGTCTCTATGCGCCTTCGGCGAGTGTTGACGCGAGTCCTTACGGCAACAGTGGATCCGAACCCGCACTGTCGTCCCTGCCGCCCCTGCCGCACTGGGCCAATGATCAGCTGCCGGATTTTTCCAAATACAGTGATACCACTGAAAAGAAAGCCGCGTTTTTCTCGTTCCTGTACCCACGCATTGTGCTCGCCAATTCACGAATTCTGATTGAACGGGATTATCTGGACAGTCTGGCCAGCAAGGAAGAACTGACCGCCAAGGAGTATCGCTGGCTGGCACAGCAGGCCGAGCGGCTAAGAGTGGATGCCGAGCCCGGTAGCAAGGAGCAGTTTGCACTGCTGCGCAAACGGCTGGATGTGATTCCGCCTTCGCTGGTGCTGGCCCAGGCCGCCAATGAATCCGCCTGGGGCACCTCGCGCTTCGCCACCAAGGGTAACAATCTGTTCGGCCAATGGTGTTTCTCCAAAGGGTGTGGCCTGGTACCACTTGGTCGTGCCGAAGGCGCGAGCCATGAGGTTGCCGATTTTGCCTCACCGTATCGCTCGGTGCGGGCCTACATCCAGAATCTGAACCGGCATCCGACCTACCAGCTGCTGCGGGATGTCCGGCTCAAAGATCGTCGCAATAATGCGCCGCTCTCCGGCATCGAGCTTGCCGAAGGGCTGCTGGGTTATTCCGAGCGCGGTGAAGAATACGTCGAAGAGATACGGGCGATGATTCACTACAACAACCTGGAGTTTTACGACGACGATTTCCGTAGCGTGGTCCGTAACCTGACTCCGGACAGTCTCGAGCAGCTCGCCTCCACAGAGACGGAAACCGGCCTGCTGCCACGCCAGTCATCACTGAACAGGACCCCGGCTGAAGGCTAGACAGAGACGCTCACCCATGCTTAACTTCCTCCCTGCGCCGCTGAAGGGAGCTTTGGCGGCCCTGATGATCCTGTGTAACACCCTGGTGCTGTTTCCGATTCTTCTGGTGTTCGCGCTGCTCAAACTTGTCCTGCCCCTGGTGGCCGTTCGCAAGGGCTGCACGGTGATTCTGAACAACATTGCCTGGGTGTGGATCGGCTTCAACAATTTGCTGATGGATCTGCTCCACAAGGTAACCTGGGACGTTCGCGGGGCGGAGAACCTGAGCCGGCAGCACTGGTACTTTGTGACCTGCAATCACCAGAGCTGGGCCGACATCCCAGCCATCCAGTATGTCTTGAACAGCCGTATTCCTTTACTGAAGTTCTTCCTGAAGAAAGAGCTGATCTGGATTCCGTTTCTGGGTATCGCCTGGTGGGCACTGGACTTCCCGTTCATGCACCGCCATACCAAGGAACAGATTGCCAGACGGCCGGAACTGAAAGGAAAGGATGTCGCCGCCACCCAGGCCGCCTGCGAAAAATTCCGCTACACCCCGGTAACCATTTTCAATTTCATGGAAGGCACCCGGTTTACGCCGGAAAAGCATCAGCGCCAGAACTCCCCCTACCGGAACCTGCTTAAACCGAGGGCCGGTGGCACCGCGTTCGTGCTGGGCGCCATGGGCGAGATGATTCATACCATGCTGGATGTCACCATTGTGTACCCAGACGGGCGTGCCGGCTTCTGGGATTACCTGTGCGGACGCATCCGTCGGATCGTCGTGGACATTCGCGTGCGCGAAATCCCCCCGCAGTTTCTGGGGATGGATTACGAAAACGACCGGGACACCCGGGCCGAGTTTCAGCGCTGGGTCAGTGAGATCTGGGCTGAGAAGGATGCTCGGATCGGAGAACTCAAAGCAGCCCCAGCTCCCGGGCCCGGACAATAGCCTGGGTGCGGGATTTTACATCCAGCTTGGCATTGATTCTGCGGGCGTGGGTTTTCACGGTATGCAGGGAAATGTGCAGTTTATCGGCAATCTCCTGGTTGGAAAGGCCTTTGGCAATCAGCTCCAGCACCCCCTGCTCCCGCTCACTGATCGGTTCTGCCAGGGCTTCGGCGCCGACAGCATCCGGTTTTAACTCGAACAGCGCGCCCAGGGCTTCCTTGAAAGGACTGTCGGGAAGCTGACCGAAGCCTTTCTCGATCAGATCCTGAAGTTCGCCCCGCAGCTCCGAAAACGGGCTGATGAAATGCTCCCGGGCCGCCTCGGCCACCACCGAGGACAGAATCTTCTGGGCAACCACCGGGCCTTTCTCATCCTGGACAATAACCGCTTCCAGCAACCGCATGTGCAGTTCAACGCCCCAGGGGATCGTGCCCTCGTAGCGTTCACGAATACCCTGCAGTGTCTCCCGGGCACGAATCAGATCACCCCGAGCCAGATCAATCCGCACCTGCAGGCAATCCAGCAGCCCCGGCATCATCGGGAACAGTTCCGGCACACAGCCGGCCTCCCGGTAGGGCGCGAGCTTGCTGACGGCCTGGCCGGCGCTTTCGAGCTGATTCTGGGCCAGCCAGCAACTGGCTTTGAGGGCCTCCAGAACCGGCACGAACAGCGATTCATCCACCTGCCAGGAATGCATGGTGCGCTCGGCCCGACCAATCCAGACGAAGGCGTCTTCCAGACGGCCCTGCGCCCGGCACATCAGTACCCGAATGGTCATCGCCAGCAGCAGGCCCAGATCCCGGGTCTGTTCGGCGTGCCGGCCACAGGTTACCAGTAGCCGGTCGGCTTCTGCTTCCCGGCCCTGGTGCCAGAGCACCAATACCAGATTCAACTGAAGCCGGGTTTCACCAATCCGTGCCGGCCGGGCCAGCTCCTGCATGGCAGTATCCAGGCCGGTGCGCAGCAGTTGCTCGGCGTGTTTGAGAGCGCCTTTGCCCAACTCGATGCGGGCATGGGCGTAAACCGCCAGCGCTTCCGAGCCGGAATCGCCGGCTTCGCGGGCAAGCCTGGCAGCCCTCCGGTTGGCTTCCCGGGCCTCCTGGAAGCGGCCGGCCGCGCACAGGGCACTGGAGCGCACCATTTGGGTTACCAGTTGCCCCTGGGTACTGAGCTCACCTTCCTTTCCACCTTCCTTTAGTGCCCTGTCGGCCATTTCCAGTGCCAGACCCACGCTGCCCTCACCCCTGAGAATAAAAGCTTTGAGAGCACAGATCCGTGCCGCATGCTCTTCCCGATCGGACTCCGGCAGACCTTCAATAAGGGCTCGCGCCTGACGGAACTGGCCGCCAATGGCATGAACCCAGCTGTAAACAATTCTCAGGCGGGCACTGCGCTCAAGAAGCTGGGCAGGCAAGCTCTTGCGAAGTCTGAGCAGTGACGCCGTATCCTGCCCCAGCAGCAAGGCCTCGGAGCCCTCGGAGGCGATTCGGATAACCTCATCAGCATCTCCGGCCAACAGCGCATACTTGAGGGCTTCCGGAAACTGATCCCGCACACCGAACCAGCGACTGGCCTGAAGCATTCGCCCGGCGTAGCCTGCCATCATGGGCGCTCTCAGCCATTCCTGCATCAGGGGGTTAAGCCGGTACCACCGTCCCCGGCCTGGCATGGGCTTGAGAGGAAGACCTCGATCAACGGCCTGGGAGGGAACGAAACCGGAATCCGGCAACAGCGACTCAAGGGCCAGGAACAGCTCATCGGAACACAGTTCCAGCTCGGCAATACCGCGCAAGGATCGAAGCTGTCCCGGTGTGAGACCACCAAGCACCGATTCTTTCAGGAACCGCTCCACACCCGCCGTTTCCTGTATCGGTTTTCTCTCCGGATTCCGTGCTACTTCACGGCGATAGAGCGCCAGTGGCGTTGCCCAGCCTTCGGTGATGTCATACAGGTTGTCTACAGCCACGCTGGTCAGCTGGCTCCCTGCCATGGCCGGCTGGAAGAATTCGAAGGTTTCTGAGCGCGAGAACTCCAGTGCTTCGGTGCCAATTCGGGTAAAGCGGTTTTCAAGCTCGAGACCGTGGGTTTCAAAAGGCAGTGCCTTTCGGGAAATAAGTACGATCGAGGTGCCAGCGGGAAAGTCTGCAACCAGTTGTTGCAGCAGTTCGACCACGGCCGGGTTGCCCAGATTCTGAAGGTTGTCCAAAACCAGAACCCTTGGCTGCCCGGCACTCTTGCGGGCCAGCGCCACCTGCATCATCGCCAGGGTATCGGAGAAGGTGGCGCCACTTTGGTACCCCGGCTCCGGCGTCTCGGGCAGATTCAGGGCGATAGCGAGCAGCGTCAGAAAGCGCGACGGTGCGTTGTCCTGGGCATTCAGCGCAATCCAACGGGTCTGGTCGCCCGATACTCCGGAGCCGCCGAGGGCGCTGACCACCGCATGGGATTTGCCATAACCACAAGGCGCTTCAATAAACAGAACACTGCTGGAGTTCAGCGCTTCGGCAATCTTGCGGTCGAGCTTCGGCCGTGCCAGAGAGCCCGGCGGAACGGCGGGAATCTGCACCCTTTGCCTGAGCAAGTCCCTGACCAGTTCACCTCGCTGAAGACCACTGTTCGCTGACTGGAATTCATCGTTGGCTGCACAGCCATCATTGAATGGTTTCACGCACTGCCCCATTTAAATCCGGCCTGAACTGCCTTACACCGCCGGAAAAGTGGATCTTTGCACTGACTTTTGAGTGGCGACCGGCATCAGGTACGCCTTTAGTATGAGAAGAAGGTTAAACCAATTGAGGGGCGGGCTGCAAAATTTTGACGTGAAAGGATTTTAAAGCGTGTTAAAAAAACGGCGGGCCCGAGGGCCCGCCGTTTTCATCTGGCTGCAGAACAGCGCTTAACGGGTGCCGGCCCGGCGCAGTGCCGCGGGCGAATAATCCCTGGAACGACGATCCACACCAAAGGTGTAGGGGTTTTCTTCTTCGTTGGTCAGGCCAAGAGCCAGGTAACGGCCAGAGAGCAGATCGTACAGGGTCTCGATGGCATACCAGGGAACCACCTGATCGTAGAACTGCATGGCGTGGGCTTCGGCAACACGCCAGAGCTCCCCACGGCCATCGTAATGGTCAATAACCGACGCCTGCCAGGAGTCTTCATCAATGTAGAAGTCGCGCTGAGCATAGATGTGGCGCTCGCCCTTTTTCAAGGTGGCGCGGACATGCCATACGCGGTGCAGCTCATAGCGGGTAAAATCCTGATTGATGTGGCCAGGCTTGATGATCTGGTCGTAGGCCAGACTCCGATCAACCAGCTTGTAGGCGTTGTACGGAATGTACATTTCCTTCTTGCCAACCAGCTCCCAGTTGTAGCGATCCGGTGCGCCGTTGAACATGTCAAAGTTATCGGACGTACGCATACCGTCAGAAGCGGTACCCGGTCCGTCATAGGCTACCTGGGGTGCACGGCGAACCCGGCGCTGACCGGCATTGTAAACCCAGGCACGGCGTGGCTCCTCAACCTGGTCAATGGTTTCGTGAACCAGCAGTACGTTACCCGCCAGACGAGCCGGGCCGGTAATAGCCTGCTTGAAGTAGAACAGAACGTTCGGATCGTCGCCCGGGCTGTAATCTTCGAGGTAGGTGCGCCAGGTCAGCTCGTCCTGGAATTTCACAACGGAGAAGTCACCACTCTCGGTCGGCGTTACCTGGCCGACGTTACGCTGGACAGAACCACCGCGATAGCGGGTAATGTGGTTCCAGATCGCTTCCAGGCCATTCTGAGGGATCGGGAAGGGGGTAGCAGACTGGTAGTTGCCCAGGCCATTACCATCCTTGATGAGCTCAACGGTGGTTGCATTCTCAACGGTCTGCTCCATAACTTCCTTCGGATAGGCCGCAGAACGGTGGGTTTCATACACCGGCATGAAATAATCGTTGTAACGCTTGATCATCGCAACCTGCCCCGGGGACAGTTTGTCTTTGTACTGATCAACGTTGCTCTGGTCGATGGTGAACTTCGGCTCTTCGTTGGGGTACGGATTTACGTATATGCCGTCACCCTTGTAGTTGGCCGGAGGGGTAGTCAACCCACCTGTCCACGGGGGGATTTCACCGCCATTGCCGGCTTTCATCGCGCCCATCGGTGTCAGCGAATCACCCAGCTTGGCCGCTTCTTCAGCAGAAACCGCACCCCAGGCCTGGCCGGCAAACATGCTCGCTGCCAGAACGCCCGTGGCCAGTAGTTTCTTGTTCAGTTTCATTTAGATTCCCTCGTTAAACGAATTCTTTCCGGTTCAGAATGAGTAGGAAACGCTAGCACTCACGAAATCACGGTCAGTCAACTCGTTATACGGCTTGCCGCCGAAAAAGTTTGTGTAGCCGATTTCACCGGTGATCTTGTTCTGGTAAACCGCCTGCAGGGACAGACCGATCGCCTTGCTGCCCTCATTGAAAGCGCCGCCAGGCTGCGGGCTGTAGCCCTCAACATCGTGGCTCCAGGCGAGCTGCGGTGACAGGTTCACGCCTGCAAGGGCGTTCAGGTAATCCCAAACCAGACGCGCACGGTAACCCCAGGAGAAGTCGGTTGTGAAGCCTTCATTTGTACAATAACTTGCATTCAGATTCAGCTTCTGTCCCGTAGCTCCCGTCCCTGCACATGCTCCACCAGGAAGTTCACCGATCCCGAATGTACCGGAACGGCCATAACGGGCTTCGTCCGTATCGGGGAAGTCATGGATATAGGTGGCACCAAATTCGGTGATAAAGGAGAGCCGGGAAGCACCCATCACCTGATCAAAGAACTTTATTAACGTAAACTGGGCCTGGGAGACGTTGAAACGATCATAACCGTTCACCTCACTTCCTCTGAGGTCGACACCGGGATTCTCTGCCTCACGTTGCTGCTGAAGCAAACTCGCAGGATCACCAGTCTCCTCATTCTCCTGCTGCAGACCTCCGTAGATCAACTCAAATGCGTTCCACTGTAGCGGCACTCCTTCACGGAAACTGTACTCGGCTCCAAGCGACCAGCCTCCTGGCGTGGTTGTATTGATACTTACGCCGTAAAGATCGATGTTTTCCGGATATTCAATGTAATAGCTAGGAAACCGCTCGCCCACCCGATCATCACGGACGGTACCACTTACGTATGGAAGGCGGCTATTGTATTTAATGTAATAAAAGCCAAGCTCGGAGTCGTTCAGGGCCGGAACGTACCACCTCATAGCTACGCCGAACTGGTCTTTCGCATCGGCTTCCTTGTCACCAAGGCGGGGAGCAACATATCCCGGATAGGCTTCATCATCAGGCAATTGGCCCGCGAGCAAAACTGGGCCACATCCGTCCGCAGCAAAGTCATTGGTCGAGAAGAAAGTGCCGCAATCATCTGGACGGATCGGTTCCCAATCCGTCTGAACAAAAGTCTCAAGAGTAATATTTTCGGTAACGCCCGCTGACATGTAAAACATTTCAACCGGCAAAAGGGCATCTTTAAGTTGAGAGCCGGGTGCTCTGAAAGCGGGTACGTCTACAGGGTTTATAACGTTTATACCGCCCTGAATGAATGTACTTTCCCCCCAACTAACTACCTGTTTGCCATAGCGAAGACTGACGGGCACATTCCCAAAATACCAGTCAGAGAATACATAGGCATCCAGAAGTTCGCCACCGGATGCGTTGTCCGATGCCTCTTCGTTCAGCTCGACGTGCGGACGACTCTCGTCCTTCAATTCAAAATCGTACCAATAACGGCCGCGGACAAGAGCACCAACCCGAGTAAGGTACGTGTTGTCGACGTATTGATTGAGATAGAGCTCACTATTGCCCTTCACAATCTTGGAATAGGTGTCCCATTGGTCGAAATTCAGGTTGCCATCATCGTAGTTATTGGTTGATGCCCCGACAGTCGTGTTTGCGAATTCGGGGCCAAGGTTACCTTGGGCGATTAAACGTGAATCGCGATCTTCTACCCGCCAACCGACACCGGCGGACAGTGTGGTGTTGAACTGGGCTTCCACATCTCCCAAGTAGAACGAGTAGGCGGCTGCCTGACCGGACATTCCGGCCGCAACTGCCACGGCCAGCGGTAATTTGGTCCAACGCTGCCATTGATGTGTTTTTCTTGTCATTGGAAGGCTACTCCATTGTTGTTCTGAGTCGCTGCTCT
>Ga0208014_1000302_pt1 | contig 23349 bp, 16 predicted proteins | sample 25_taG_FD_184099 | JGI IMG/M metagenome (GOLD analysis project Ga0208014, IMG submission 184099) | Marine viral communities from Cariaco Basin, Caribbean Sea - 25_WHOI_OMZ (SPAdes) (version 2) | ecosystem: Environmental > Aquatic > Marine > Oceanic | place: Caribbean Sea: Cariaco Basin...
GAATGATGAGTTCGCTTTTTTGGGCTGGTTTTTCTTTGAGCTGCTAAAAATCACTTTTAATATTGAAATCCTGTTATTTTTCAGCTTTCTTAAGGACATCCAGCATAAAAAAACCGATATCGAAAAACTCTTTCGTTATATAGGAGAGATTGATTCCGCTATTGCTGTGGCTTCGATTAAAACCGAATATCAAGATCGCGTTTGCCAACCTTCTTTTAGTTTTAAAAAAGAGATCAAATTCGAAAAAATTTGGCATCCTCTAGTTAAAAATTGCATTACCAACGATTTAAGACTTTCAGAAAAAAGCATGCTTCTTACCGGTAGCAATATGTCTGGAAAAAGTACTTTTATTCGAACGGTAGCCATAAATACATTACTGGCCCAAACGATAAATATCTGTTTTGCCGAACACTTTACTGCTCCGTTTCTAAAGTTATATTCTTCAATAAGAATTACCGATAACCTAATTGAAAACACCAGTTACTACCTTGAGGAGGTACTGCAAATTAAAAAACTACTAGATTGTTCTAAAGAAGATATACCGAAATTATTTGTTTTAGATGAAATTTTTAAAGGAACAAATACTGAAGAGCGCATCGCAGCCGGGAAATCTATTTTATCCTACTTAAACATATCACAAAATATGGTTATGGTTTCTACCCATGATATTGAACTTACCGAAATGCTAACGCAAAACGATTTCGAACTGTATCATTTTAGTGAAAACATCCAAAACCAGACTTTAAACTTTGATCATAAATTAAAAGAAGGGCCGCTTAAAACAAAAAATGCGATCAAGATTTTAGAACTCTATAATTTCCCAGAACAGGTCATTACCGAAGCTACAAGGCTAAAAAACAGGACGAATTAATTTTCGACCCAACTGTAATACTGCCTGTTATCCCAGCTGGTAAGAGCTATCGATACCCCAGAATTCTTTTCGATATGCTGTGAAGAGAAATTATTTAAAACAACTGCTAATTTTTCAAAGTCCGATACCTCTGTATATTTAAAATATTTAGAGGGATGATTTACCCAGTGTCCATCTGAAGTTTCTGCATAGGGAATCCTTCCATCTCCTTCAAATTCAAATTCTTCGAATGCCGGATCTTCTCTTAAGATCGCCAAGAATTCATCATAAATATGTGTATTAACAGTATTTGTACCACATACAAAGGCAAATGAATGCTTGGGAAGTCTAAAGGTATCGTCGTATAAGGATGTGGTAAAACTTTTGCTTATGGCAGAAAAACTTACTTTTTCTTCATTAATTGATACGTCATATTCATCAAGTTTATTTCCGTTTATAAAAATGATTTTATTTACATCTAAAGGCAAATCGACCATAGTTCTGGCCGGTCCCATAGCTGTTAAACAAATGCCAGGTTCTACAATGGATTCAAACCTAATGATCAATGTTTGTTCATTCTTAAATTGAGATACTTCTAAACCAAAATTCATACAGCCATATATTTCTGTAGTCCGCAATTCTAATTTTAATTCGGGTATTTGCACATCGTTACTTGTATAAATTTCCTTTGGCATAAAATCTATACCTGTTTCTATACTTACAGCTAACATATATTCAGAATACTCAGTACTTCTTGTAGCTTCATCTCCGCTGGTACAACTAAAAAATAAAACAGTAAACCCTATAAAGATCAATTTTCTCATCCCTCTCATTTTTAACTAGATGCCAAATAAAATAATGGGTTGCGTTGAATAATGCGGGAGAGATGTAACGAAAAATAATTGTTAAAAGGCAAATCACATTAAACCATTTAGCTTTGCCGTAGTCTAATTACCAGATTAACTTCCTGGCATTTTACTTTTTTGTCCTGAATATAAAATTAATTTCTACCCCTAACTATGATAGCCAGGGAGTTAAATCGATTTATTCTTCTTTCTAAAATTGAGGTGATTCAGCATTGATCTGGTTCGCTATTAAAAATTCTTATTAAATTGAGCTCAAAAGCAAAACATACGATGAAAAAAATTTTCTCCCTACTGTGCATCGCCGTAATTTATTTTTCGGGGTTTGCGCAACACTCTTCTAAAAAACTTACAACTGAAGATTACGAACAGGCCACTAAATTTCTTGGGTTTAATACCTACAGATTAGTGGATAAAGCTAATGTAAGCCCTAATTGGTTAGCAGACGATAGTTTTTGGTATGAGATTCAGATTAATGGAGAACGCCAATATGTTCTGGTAGATCCAAAGAAAAAATCTAAGCGAACTTCTACTTCGCTTGAAGAATTACTTGGTAAAAAGCCAAAAGAAGAGCAAAGAGGATCATGGACAGAAGTAGCCTCCCCGGATGGATCTAAAGTAGTTTATATAAAAGACTGGAACCTTTGGATGCGCGATACCCAAACGGGTAAGGAAACGCAACTAACCCAAGATGGTGAAAAAAATTATGGCTATGCTACCGATAATGCGGGTTGGAAACATAGCGACAAACCTATTGTGCTTTGGAGCCCTGATTCTAAAAAGATTGCCACTTTTAGACAAGATCAGCGCCATGTAAGTGATATGTATCTGGTAGAGACCAAAGTTGGCGAACCAGAACTTCAGGAATGGAAATATCCAATTCCGCAAGATTCAGCCATCATTAAAATTGAACGCCTGATTATCGATACTGAAGATAACAAGATTACCAAGCTTAATATTCCGGCCGATGCAAGACGGGGTACACTTTGTGACGACATTGCCTGCGATGGCACTTTTGGTGATAACGAATGGGCCCCAGACTCAGAGACTTTAGCTTTTGCCTCGGTTTCCCGCGATCACAAAAAAGTTACGCTTCGTGTTGCCAATGTTGAAACTGGTGAAGTAAGAGATATTTTTACGGAAGAAACAGATACGCAATTTGAATCTGGACAAGGCTCTATAAACTGGCATTATTTACCAGAATCAGACGAAATTATATGGTACTCTGAGCGTGACGACTGGGGACATTTATACCTTTACGATCTTGAAACTGGTGAACTAAAAAACCAAATTACTAAAGGTGATTTTGTGGTAACCAGCCTGACCAAAGTAGACGAAGATAAAAAAATGTTGTATTTCTACGCGCAAGGAAAAGAAGGAGGCCGCGATCCTTATTTTAGACATTTTTACAGTATAAAGTTTAACGGAAAAGGGCTTAAACTTTTAACTCCTGAAAACGGCACACATAGCGTTTCGCTATCTCCTGACAACAAATACTTTGTTGATAATTATTCACAGCCTAACGTTCCCAATGTTGCGGTACTTAGGGATATTAAAGGCCGAAAAATAATGGATCTCGAAAAAGCCGATATTTCCCGCTTAGAAGCCATAGGCTGGCAGGCTCCAACACCAATTAAAGTAAAGTCGGCTGATGAGAAATGGGATTTATACGGTTTAATGTTTACGCCTACAGATCTTGATGAATCTAAAAAATACCCGGTAGTAAATTACATTTATCCAGGCCCGCAAGGTGGCGGTGTTGGCAGTCGTTATTTCTCTCCTTCTCGTAGTGATCACCAGTCATTAGCAGAGCTTGGTTTTATTGTTGTAGTTATCGATGGTAGTTGTAACCCGGGACGATCTAAATCTTTTCACGATGCCTGCTACGGAAATATGGGAGACAACACTTTAGAAGATCAGATAAGCGGACTAAAACAATTGGCTGAAAAATATTCGTATATGGATCTAGACAAAGTAGGAATTTGGGGACACTCTGGTGGTGGTTTTGCCACTGCGGATGCCATGTTCTCCTATCCTGAATTTTATAAAGTAGGAATTTCTGAATCAGGAAATCATGATAACAGAAATTATGAAGATGATTGGGGAGAAAGATACATCGGGTTGATTGAAGAAACCGAAAACGGTAAAACAAATTACGAATTACAGGCCAACCAGTATAATGCCGCAAATCTTCAAGGAGATTTGTTAATCGCTCATGGTAATTTAGATGATAACGTACCTCCTTACAATTCGTATTTGGTGATCGATGCATTGATCAAAGCAAATAAAGATTTCGATTTGATCATTTTCCCAAATGCACGTCATGGTTACGGCACCGATAGTTATTATATGACCAGAAGAAGATGGGATTATTTTGTTGAAAACCTTATGGGTGCTGAACATCCGAAAGAGTTTAAAATTGAAATTCCAGAAAGAAGAAGATAACTTCTCATAAAATTAGAATATACAAAAGCCGGTAGATATAAAACATTTACCGGCTTTTTGTATTTTAGACTTTAAAAAGTCATTCCTTGCTTGATAAGGAATCTCTTTCAGAATTCGATTAATCTCTAAAATGAAAACCCATAATTACACTATCAAACTCAAATGGACCGGTAACACAGGTGCCGGAACCAAAACTTATAAAGAATACGATAGGGATTATACATTTCAGGCAAAAGATAAAGCTTTAATAAAAGGCTCTTCCGATCCGTCTTTTTTAGGCAATCGCGAATTTTATAATCCAGAAGAACTTCTTCTTAGTTCTATCGCTTCATGCCATATGCTTTGGTATCTTCATCTTTGCGCCAGCAACAATATTATTGTGTTAGATTACAAAGATCAGCCTGAAGCTAGTATGATCGAAAATAAGGATGGTAGTGGGAAGTTTACCAAAGTTACTCTTTATCCTGAAATTACTTTAACGGATAAAAACATGCTTAAAAAAGCTGAAAAGCTCCATAAAGAAGCTAATAAATTCTGTTTTATCGCAAATTCATGTAACTTTCCCATTCATCATCAGCCAAATTATCATTTTTAAATATGGAAATTAAAGTCATCAATCAGCGTAAATTTCAGCTTCTCGAAAATCACAAAATTATTTCAGAGCTTTACTATCCAAAATGGTGGTCTAATAATGCTGAAATTCGATACTTGGGAAAACAATTTGAAATTAAAGCAAAAGGCTTTTGGCAAACCAATTTCATAATTACAGAAAATCATCGTGAAATAGGATCGATTAAATTGAATTGGAGACAGAATTCAACTATAATTCTAAAAACAAAAGAACACAAAGAGCTAACCTATCATTTATCACAAGAGAGCATGTGGCATTCTAAGTTTGTGGTAAAAGCTAACGAAAGTCCAGTGCTGAAAATTCATGCTAAAAGCAATTGGAAGAAACTTCATCCAGATTTGCTATTGAATATCGAAAACGATCAGAAAACTAACGATTATAAATTGCTCATCGCTATAAGTGTTTATTTAATCAATAACCGTTTAAAATCTGCTGCGGCAGGAGCTTCTATTGCAGCCGTTTCATAATACAAAATCAAAAGGCTAATTATGACAATTTCAGCTTAAATTATTTTAGAAAAAGTCAAGAAATGTAAACCGGAAAACTTTTTTAAAATTTAGAGGCAAATCCTAGTAGCCGTTATCCTCTTTTGGTTTTGTATACAAAAAAATCAAATCTCAGCTACATCATCATAAGCGATGTAAGCGTTATTGATCACTCTAAAATTAGCGCTCTCATCGTTTACATTTTCGAAAGCAGCATAGTCGATCCATACAAATCCATCTGAGCCCCAGTTCTCTCCCCAGGAGTTTACTACCTTAAACGCATTATATTCATCTGAAAATCCAACCACCAGCATCGCATGGCAATCGCCATTTTCATAATCTACCACATGCTCGCGATAGGCCGTTAGCCCAAAACGATCTGTCTTTCCAAATTCTGAAGATAAATACGCTCCAATAACAATAGGTTGTTGCCGCGTGATCAAGACCTTCATTTCGGCAAGCATATTTTCACCACTTAAACTCTTAAAATCTGAAATCCTGGCTGCGGCTGCCTGTGCTATTTGTGTTTCATTTGGTTGCTCAGAGCATCCGCTATCGTCGTAAGGGAAAAGTTCTAAAGAGCAAACACCAACTTCCTGTACAAGATCTAAAGTTTCTGCAATACTGGTGCCACCACAGTCCCCCATGGTTAATTGATTATAAGTAAAGGAAGGACTAAATGTTGTGGCTAAAGAATAAGATGCTCCACTTTCCTTCATCTCTTGATAAGATTTTAAATAATAGCTTACCGCCCATGAAGAACACGATCCCAACTGTCCCTGATCGCCAACTGGCGGTAAAAATTCAGAAAGATCGTATTCACCAGGCAAATCTTCAGGGATAGCGAGATTTTCTAAAATAGAATGCTCACCGGTAGAGTAATTTCCGGTTCCCTTACATTTCAGGCCTGTAGCAAATACCTCCCCTTCGTTTGTAACAAACTGGTTATCGTCTATTGGATCTGGCGTTTTTTCCTGCCTTGGCAGATTATCGTCCAGATCCTGATAACAGGAGGTTAATAATATTGGCACTACAAATATTAGTAATCTTAGATTTCTCATAAGCTTAAATTTGAGGAATAGAATAATTTGAGAATCACCTCACATTCTTGCGAACCGCTGTAACAAGTTTGGTTAGCTTCGTTAAATAAAATGAAATTCGGGGAAAATCATTTCTAAAATTAGTTAAATAACACACTCTTTAACAACTAATTAAAACTAGTCGATAATAATCATTTCTATTTTTAGCCATGAAATTTTTAGCAATCACAATTTTAAGTATTATGGCTTTAGGAAATATGAACGCACAGGATAATGATTCTTACCTTTGGGAGAACCGATTAGTCTTAATGCTTACCAATTCTATAGAAAATAGCGATTTTAAAGAACAGCTGGGCGAGTTTAGAAATAAAGAAGAAGAATTGGAAGATCGTAAAATTGTGGTGTATCAGGTCACTCCAAAAAAATATGCTACCGGAATTAGTGATACTCCCGATTGGAATAAAGGAGATAATTTCTACGAAAAGTTCAAAAAATCAAATACACCTTTCGAAATTATATTAATAGGTCTGGATGGAGGTACAAAAATGCGAAAAAAAGAGTTTATACCTGCCGATGAAATTTTTGAAAAAATTGATAGTATGCCGTTAAGAAGAGCAGAACTTAATGCACTCAAAAAATCCTGAAGTATTCCGTATAAAAATTTTATGTAAATTTAAAGAATCCGAAAATTTAACTATCCACAGGCTTAAATGTATTTGACTTTTTGGTAATTGGTATAGCAAAAAACAATATCTCAACTAATCATTTAAAATATATAAGAAGGTGGCAGTACGGGAGATAAATTATAAGCGGTTATAATAAAATAAACTGACTTATCCCCAAATAGCAAAAAGTAGAAATTAATTCTCCCCAATCTACTTTAGAGATAGAATAATTAACACGTTAATGTGTAGAAATTATTTAATTTCTTTGATTGCCTAACGACAATTATTGCTAAAACTAATTACTGATATTTATTAAATATAAGAATCAGTATGCTGTAGACAGAATTCACAAATCTAACTCCAAGCTACAGGATAATTTTTAGTAAAAAAATAAAATTTAAATGCTGTATTTTAAAAATTTAGCATCAAGCATTTGATTTTTAATTGATTAAATTTATGTCGATAAAAAAATGGATAAGTACTGTTTAGAATGTGGAGAAAAGCTGATTGGTAGAGTAGATAAAAAATTTTGCAGCGATTATTGCAGGAATTCGTATCACAATAAGCTTAATAAAGATACCAAAAACTTAATGCGCAATATTAACAACATACTGCGTAAAAATTATAGAATACTGGAGAAACTCAATCCCGAAGAAAAAACAAAAACCAGCAAAACAAAATTGCTGGCTGAAGGTTTTAATTTTCAATATTTTACCAGTACCTACACCACTCAGGCGGGGAAAACGTATTATTTTATTTACAATCAGGGGTATTTACCTTTAGAAAACGAGGAGTTTTATGCACTGGTAAAACGAAACTAGCAATGCCAGTTTTGTGCCCTCAATTTTAATGCGGCACAAAGTATATCTTTTCTGCTTATCATTCCGATTAACTTTCCATTTTCCACTACCGGAAAACGTCGATAACTATTGTTATAGAACAATTGTGCACAATCAAAAATACTTAGGTTCTTATGAATCACAGCCACATCAGTGCTCATATAATTTTCTATTTTCATATCGCCAATGGGCATATTGAAATATCGGCTTTCTGAGATCTGTTTCATACAATCTGCATCAGAGATGATTCCAACCAGTTCGTAACGATCATTTACGACCGGCGCACCAGAAATTTTATTTTTGAGCAATGCCTCCATTACCTCTGCGACATACTGATCTCTTTTAAAAGTGATTAATGAGCTTGTCATATAATCCTCTACCATAATTGGTGCGCTCTCTATTTTTACCGGAGCCGCACGCCTTCCCTGAAAACTTTTAATTCCCATAATTGTAAGATTTTGATTACTAATTACTTAAATATAATAAATTTTAATATCTTTTTAAAGTCTTCCGATTTATCTGGTTAGTTTTTAGAAGTATAGTATCTTTAATTTTCTGAAATTAAACGCCAATTAATGTCTAAAAATCTTCAAGCTCTCATTGCTTTACTACTTATAAGTTTTTGCTGCTGGTTAAGTTACTATAGTCTTAAACCTTCGGGAATTCCTGAAGAAGTTTCAGAAAATGAATTTTCTGTAGGCAAAGCTTTTCAACATGTAGAGAAAATTGGCGACTCGCCTCATTATTTAGGAAGTGCGGCACATAGTTCTGTAAGAAATTATATCGTTAACGAGCTCCAAAAACTAGGCTTAGAAGTACAAACCCAGGAGGATTTCGTGCTAAATGATGCCGCAATTCTTAGCCGACCACAAAATATTTTAACCCGAATCAAAGGGAGTGGAAACGGAGACGCACTCGTTTTAATGACGCATTATGACAGTCAGCCACATTCTTCATACGGCGCCAGTGATGCCGGAAGCGGTGTTGCTACTATCCTTGAAGGTTTAAGAGCATTTATAGCTGAAGGGAATCCCCCTAAAATTGATCTTATCGTATTATTTACAGATGCGGAAGAAATCGGGCTTATGGGAGCCGAATTATTTGTAAGACAACACCCCTGGGCAAAAGATGCAAGACTAGCCTTAAATTTTGAAGCCCGTGGTAGCGGTGGGAGTTCTTTTATGCTGTTAGAAACCAACGCAGGAAACGCTAAACTTATCAAAGCTTTTAAAGAAGCCCACGTTCCATATCCTACCACAAATTCTTTAGCTTATAGTGTTTATAAATTATTACCCAACGACACCGATCTTACGGTCCTAAGGGAGTCTGGAAATATCAACGGATTCAATTTTGCATTTATCGGTGATCATTTCGACTATCATACCGCTAACGACATTCCTGAAAACCTGGATTTAGAAACGCTGGCTCATCAGGGTGATTATCTAATGCCACTACTCCATTATTTCCAGGATGCAGATCTAAATCTGTTAAATTCAGACAACGATCTATTATATTTTAATCTTCCTTTTGGTCAATTTGTAACGTATCCTTTTGGTTGGATTATGCCTATGCTCATCCTGGCATTTATATTATTTTTCACTGTTGTAGGATATGGGATTTTTAAAAAGAAACTTAGTGTTAAGGCTATATTCAAAGGTTTTGTCCCTTATTTTTTAAGCCTGATTATTGGTGGACTTTTGGTATTTGGACTTTGGAAGTTTTGTCTTTACATCTACCCTGAATATTCTGAAATGCTGCATGGCTTTACTTACAATGGCTATAGTTATATCACTGCGGCCGTGTTGTTGAGCTTAACCGTTGCATTTTTTGTTTATCATAAATTTTATACTGAAGATAAAACCGCTTCTCAATTTGTAGCCCCCTTATTTTTCTGGATACTTATTTGTGCTTTACTCGCTGTTGGTTTAAAAGGCGCTGCTTATTTTATAATTCCGGCTTATTTTGGTTTTATACAGTTGCTTTTAATGATGCATAAAAAGCAGCCTAATATTATCCTGAACACGATTTTAAGCTTACCGGCTTTATTCATTCTGTTTCCATTTATTCAGATGTTTCCGGTAGCTTTGGGTTTAAAAACGCTATTCCTTGCAGGTATTTTAAGTATCTTGTTATTTACGCTGTTTTTACCTGTTTTTGGCTATTTCGCCAAAAAAGATCTCCTCGCAGTATTGTTCTTCTTAGGCTTTAATGCCTTTATGTTTTATGCACATTTCACATCAGAATTTACTGCGGAAAGGCCAAAACCTAATAGCCTGGTGTATTTGTATGATGCTGATGAGGATAAAGCGAACTGGTACTCATATGATGAAATGCCCGATGAATGGACCAGAAAATATTTTGGAGAAGACCCGGTAATTTTAACGAATGCAGAAACAAAATTTAGCAGTAAGTATAACTCGGGTTTTACCTGGAGAAGCGATGCTCCAAAAATTGATATAAAATCACCAGAAATCATTCTTCAAAAAATTGATAGTTCCAATAACGAATTTCAATATTCGTTGAAAATTGCACCAAATCGTGACGCTAAAAGAATAGAGATTTATACGGAAAATATTACCGATTTTAATGATTTTAAAGTCAACGGATTACAAGCTAAAAACGTCAAACTGGGAGAAGAATCCTTTAATATGTTTACACGCCGATGGAAGAATCGCTTACTTAGCTATTATATTTCCAGTAAAGATACGCTTAGAATGAATTTCAGTTTAGATAAAACAAAGTCGGCCGAATTTATTTTATATGAATCCAGCTACGATCTTTTGGAAAATAAAGAGTTAGATGTTCCTAAGCGATCTGAAACGATGATCCCAAAACCATTTATTTTAAATGATGCAGTGATTTATAAGAAGAGGGTTAAGCTCAATCAATAGGCAATCGCAGCAAGCAGTTTTAAAATTAAAAACATTGACTGCTGAAAGCTTTACTTTAAAACGTAAGATAAGATACAAGATAAATTGAATTAAAAATGGCCTACCAAAAATTGACGTAAAAATTTGAAGTGAAAAATCCGTAAAATTTCAGGCTGTCTTAGGCGTAGTCGAGTTCCTGAAATTTAGGATTCGATCGATAAATTTCAGACAATTTTTATAAGCCTAGACTTTCCTGCCCGTCCGGCAGGCGGGTTTGTTTCTTTTTCAGTAATAGAAAAAGAAAATAGATAAAAATCTAAATAAATATGCAAATTTCAATATTAGGATGTGGTTGGTTAGGATTACCATTGGCCAAGAAACTGGTATACGATGGATATTCTCTAAAAGGGTCAACCACCACACAACATAAAATGCACAAGCTTTCTGCAGAAGGCATTACTCCTTATCATTTAGAACTTTATGAAAGCGGAGTGCAGGGAGATATTCAATCTTTTTTGTCAGGCTCTGATATTCTTCTTATTGATATCCCGCCAGGATTACGAAAAAACCCTGAAATTAATTTCACTAAAAAGATCACTAATATTATTTCAAATATTGAATATTCAGGTATTAAAAAATTAATTTTTATAAGTTCTACCAGTGTTTATGAAGATCAGGAGGAATTCCCGGAATATACTGAAGACTCTAAACCTAATGGAACATCTGAAGCGGCAAAACAGCTGATAAACTGTGAAAATGCTTTGCAAAACAACCCTAATTTTAAAACGACCATCCTAAGGTTTGGTGGCTTAATAAGCGACGATAGGCACCCTATTACGATGCTTTCGGGTAGGACTGACATAAAAAATGGAGAAGCTCCCGTTAATTTAATTCGACGTGATGATTGTATCTCCTTAATTGCTACAATCCTCAAAAATGATGAATTTGGAACGGTATTTAACGCGGCGTATCCCAAGCATCCTAAAAAATCTGAATACTATACCAAAGAAGCAAAATCTAGAAATATAAAAGCCCCAGAATACGACAAAAATCGCCCTTCTAAAGGAAAAATTATTTCTTCAGTAAATTTGGATAAAATTGGGTTTGAGTTTAAATATGAGATTTAATGGTTTTAGATGTTAGATATCAGACCTTAGATATAAGATAAAAAACCTCACAGGTTTATCCCGTATAGCTATCGGGACTGTGAGGTTTGATACAACTTTCTTTATTTTTTTAAATTTCTCGCCTTAAGTCATTTCGACCGTAGCGGAAAAATCTCAATAAAATCCTTTCATTCTAAGCTTCTTCCACTTCTTCCTTCTTCTTTCTAAAATCTAAGGGCTGTAATACTTTTAGTGCTTTTTCTATCGAAGTTATCTTATCGAAGGTTAAGAGCAAACGCAGGCCATTTCTGGTTTTCTTTTCTTTCATCTTACAAGTTGTAGGATGCGACTGTACGTACTGCAATACTTTGGTGAAATTAGCTGTTTGGTAGAAACGCGATTGCTGATCGGCAATAAAATAGCCTATCAGTTTATTCTGCTTCATAATAATGCGTTCTAAGCCTATTTTAGAAGCGATCCACTTAATACGAACACTATTTAATAAATCGACGGCAGAAACCGGTAATTCGCCAAAACGATCGACTAATTCGGTTTCAAACTTTTCTAATTCTTCTTCGGTTTTTAATTCGTTCAGCTTGGTATATAAATTCAAACGTTCGGCGATGTTATTGATATAATCATCCGGGAATAGAATTTCAAAATCAGTATCGATCTGTGTTTCCTTCACAAAATCTTTATCTTCAATATCTTCTTCGTTATACAGCTCTTTAAATTCATTTTCCTTCAGCTCTTCAATAGCTTCCGCTAAAATCTTCTGATAGGTATCAAAACCAATTTCATTGATAAATCCGCTTTGTTCTCCGCCTAATAAATCTCCGGCACCACGAATTTCTAAATCTTTCATCGCGATATTGAATCCGCTTCCCAATTCAGAAAATTGCTCTAGAGCCGTCATTCGTTTACGCGCTTCTTCGGTCATTGCCGAATAAGGTGGCGTGATAAAATAACAGAAGGCTTTTTTATTGCTTCGTCCTACCCGACCTCGCATTTGGTGAAGATCAGACAGTCCGAAATTATTGGCGTTATTAATAAAAATAGTGTTGGCGTTGGTTACATCCAATCCACTTTCAATAATCGTGGTGGAAACCAGCACATCAAATTCGCCATTAATAAAACTCAGCATTAATTTCTCCAGCTTCTTCCCTTCCATTTGTCCGTGACCAATGCCTACTTTCGCATCGGGTACCAAACGCTGAATCATTCCGGCAACTTCTTTGATGTTTTCAATGCGGTTATGAATGAAGAACACCTGTCCACCTCGTTGAATTTCATATAACACCGCATCCCGAATGGTTTCTTCAGAAAAACGAATCACATTCGATTCGATTGGATATCGGTTAGGTGGCGGAGTGGTAATGGTCGATAAATCTCTTGCCGCCATCAAACTAAACTGAAGCGTACGCGGAATTGGGGTTGCGGTGAGTGTCAATGTATCGACGTTTTCTTTGATGGTTTTCAGCTTATCTTTTACCGCTACTCCAAACTTCTGTTCTTCATCAACAATCAGCAGTCCCAGATCTTTAAATTTAACCGCCTTGTTTACTAATTGATGTGTCCCAATGATAATATCTACGCGACCGCTTTCCAGATCGGCTAGCGTTTCTCGGCGTTCTTTGGCGGTTCTAAATCTATTTAAGTAATCGACTGTTACGGGTAAATCTTTTAAACGCTCCGAAAAAGTTTGATGATGCTGAAAGGCCAAAATCGTTGTGGGCACTAAAACCGCAACTTGCTTCCCATTATCTACCGCTTTAAAGGCAGCGCGAATGGCTACTTCGGTCTTCCCAAAACCAACATCCCCACAAACCAATCTGTCCATTGGGCGTTCGTTTTCCATATCTTTTTTAACCGCTTCGGTCGCTGTACTTTGGTCTGGTGTATCTTCATAAATAAAAGAAGCTTCCAGTTCGTGTTGCAAATAAGAATCGGGACCGTACGCAAAACCTTTTTGCAAGCGGCGTTTCGCATATAATTCAATTAAATTATAGGCGATATGTTTTACGCGGGCTTTGGTCTTTTTCTTCAGGTTTTTCCAAGCATTACTACCTAACTTGAAGATTTTAGGTTCTTTCCCGTCTTTGCCGTTATATTTCGAGATTTTATGTAGGGAATGAATACTTAAATACAGGATATCGCGCTCTCCATAAATCAGTTTAATGGCTTCCTGTTTTTTGCCTTCTACATCTATTTTTTGCAATCCGCCAAACTTCCCAATTCCGTGATCAATGTGGGTTACATAATCACCTACGGTAAGGTTGGTCAATTCTTTCAGGGTAATTGCCTGCTTTTTGGCGTAGCCATTTTTAAGGCTGAATTTATGGTAACGCTCAAAAATTTGATGATCGGTATAACAAACATTTTTTGCCTGTTCATCAATAAATCCTTGAAATAAGGAAAGGACTACCGTTTTATACTTTACCTCTTTTTCCTGATCTTTAAAAATATCGTGGAAACGTTTGGCTTGCTGCTCGCTTCCGCAGAAAATATAATTGTTATATCCTTTTTCTTGATTTTCGATTAAATTGGCAATCAATAAATCGAATTGTTTGTTGAAGGAAGGTTGCGGCGTTACAAAGAAAACAATCTCTTTTTTTGATTTTAGCAACGGATAATTGCTTAATTCTACCACCGAAAAATCAAGGATTTGTTTATGAATTAAGGAAGAGGTACAAAAAAGTGCTGCAGGTTCACTTTGCTTTATTTCTCCGGAAAGTTTTTGGAAAGCTTCTTCTGCCTTCTCAAAAAGTTTATCCATTTGCGCTGAAAAAAGATCGAGATTTTTAACAAATATCAAGGTATTTTCAGCGATATATTTTAAAAAGCTTTCTCTTACTTCATCGAGGTGTTTATTCTCGACATTGGGCATAATAGAAATCTTGTTCACCTTATCGGTAGAAAGTTGGGTTTCTACATCAAAACTCCTGATGCTATCTACCTCATCCCCAAAAAATTCGATTCGGTATGGCTCGTCATTACTAAAAGAAAATACATCAATAATCCCTCCTCGTACTGAAAATTCGCCGGGTTCTGTGACAAAATCTACTCGTTTGAACTTGTATTCAAACAAAACTTCATTTACAAAATCGATAGAAAGTTCGTCGTTCACTTTTATCTTCAGTGTACTTCTATCAAGTTCTTTTCGGGTAACTACTTTTTCAAAAAGCGCATCGGGATAAGTAACAATCACTGCCGGTTTCTTGCGCGAATTGATTCGGTTTAAGACCTCGGCACGCAAAAGCACATTGGCATTATCGGTCTCTTCAATTTGATAAGGCCTGCGGTAACTGCCAGGATAGAACAACACATTATCCTCTCCGATTAACTGCTCCAAATCATTTAAGTGATATGCAGCCTCCTCTTTATCATTTAGAATTAATAAAAAAGGACGTTTGGCTTCTTTAAAAGCATTGGCCACCACAAAAGAAAGGGATGAACCAATAAGACCTTTTAAATGAATTTTATCGGTATTTTTTTCTGAAACGGCAATAGCGTCCCGCAATTCCTGCTGTTGCGGGGATTGTGCAAAACTTTGGGCGATAGTAGATGTACTCATTGCCGCAAAGATAATTGCAAAAGAAAACCTTCACAACTGACTATGATATTTTTAACGTTGCTTTTAAAGTCATCAGTATTGCGTAGTTATTATGTCCTCAATATCTCTATTCTTTTCTCAATAGTCTCTGTTACTATCTGATTCCTAAAAATAAAGCGATCTCAATCTCACTGCTAAATACAAACAAGATTGCAGTTTAATTTTACCATTTCCCTAACAAGCATTGCATTTCAAAATACTTAATTTCAAAAAAAAATCAATGTCCAACCACCAACTCGCTTTTCTATTAGCCAGGATTACTTTGGGAATCAATCTTTTCCTGCACGGATTTGTTCGAATCCCCAAACTGGAAGTCTTTGTAAACGGACTCACACAGGGTTTTGAAGGCACTATACTTCCGCTCGTATTAGTAACAATCGTGGCCTACGCTATTCCTTTTATTGAGGTAGTACTGGGGATTTTTATTCTCTTAGGTATATATAGTAAAAAAGCACTGGCTGCCGCAGCTATTTTTATAATGCTACTCATTACCGGTTGTGCCTTTAAGGAAGATTGGAGCGCAATTGGCACACAAATGCTTTACGCGTTATTCATATTTTTTCTTTTGAAGAATCTGGAATATGAAGTTTGGACAGTGAAGAAGAGTAGGAATGAGTAGTTAGAATTGAGTATTGAGATATGAGACGAGAGAATTTAGAGAAAAGATAGTACACTGACTAATTACTTGTCTATCATCTAAACTCTAAAAGCGAAATGGTCTAAAATCTAAAAACAAAAAAATGGATTATCAGCTAAAAGACAAAAAAGTATTTATTTCAGGATCAACTAAAGGCATTGGGCTGGCTACTGCGAAAACCCTGGCCAAAGAAGGAGCTGAAGTCGTTGTTAACGGGCGATCGCAAGAAAGTATAGAACAAGCGATCTCCAGCATTACTAGCGAAATCAACAGTGCTAAAATCTCTGGAATTGCCTGCGATTTTTCGAAAAAAGATCAAGTAGATAGCCTCATTGAAAAACTTGGCAAAGTCGATATTCTTATCAATAATGTGGGCATTTTTAATCCAAAAGACTTTTTTGAAATTCCCGATGAAGAATGGAAAGATTTTTATGAAGTAAATGTACTTAGTGGCGTTAGACTTTCGAAAGCTTTACTCCCAAAAATGTTAGAGCAAGATTGGGGAAGAATCATTTTTATTTCCAGTGAAAGTGGGTTGAACATTCCGGTAGAAATGATTCATTATGGAATGACCAAAACCGCACAACTTTCCATTTCTAGAGGAATTGCCGAAATTACCAAAGGCACTAATGTCACCGTCAATAGTGTTTTACCCGGCCCCACCTATTCCGAAGGCGTAAAAGATATGGTAGATGCCGAAAATAATGATAAAAAGGAAATAGAAAATGAGTTTTTTGAAACTCAGCGCCCCAGTTCATTAATCCAACGCTTTGCAGATCCGCAGGAAGTCGCCAATATGATTGCTTATGTTGCAAGTCCGCTTTCCTCTGCAACCAATGGAGCAAGTTTACGGGTTGATGGCGGAGTAGTGAAGTATATATAAAGTTCGTATTTAGAATAGAGAAATAAGACGAGAAACTAGAGCATAGGTTATAGACTAAGAAATTTTGAAACAACAATCAGGAACCAAGACAATGTTTAAATTGGCTTATCGTAAAATTTTAGGATGTTTGAATGAGAGCGAATTCCTAAAATTTAGCCATCGAATGATAAATTTAGATAAGTGTTCGTAAACCTAGATTTTTTTGTTTCTTTTTATTGCATCGACGACTAATGCATATGGAAAAAAGAAATAATAGAATAGCATCACCTATACTCTAATTTCTAAAAGCGAAGCGATCTATGATCTAACTTCTAATATCTAAAAATAACAACATGGGAATAGAAGAATTTGATGTTTTTGTAATCGGTACCGGAACTGCCGGAAAAGGCGTAGCCAAAGATTGCGCCGAAGCCGGCTGGAAAGTAGCCATAGCCGATAATCGAGAATATGGTGGCACCTGCCCCAATCGAGGTTGCGATCCAAAAAAGGTATTGGTAGGAGTTACTGAAATTATCGAGCGTTCCCAGAATATGCTGGGATTGGGAATTTCTAAAATGCCCGAAGTAAACTGGCAGGACTTACAGAAATTTAAGTATAAATTTACGGGTGCTATCCCCGCAGCTACCGAAAAAGATTTGGCTGCTCTTGGTATCAAGATGTATCATCAATCTCCTAAATTTTTAGATGAAAACACCCTTTCTGTAGAAGGGAAAACGGTAAAGACCAAAAAAATTGTAATCGCGACCGGAAATAAACCAATGCCGCTTAAAATTCCGGGAGCCGAATTAATGCTGAACAGCGATGATTTCCTGGAATTGGAAAAGCTTCCTGAATCGATGATTTTTATTGGTGCGGGCTATATTGGGATGGAATTCGCTCATATTGCCGCTAGACTCGGTGTGGAAGTTACCGTGATCGATACCGAACCCAGACCACTTTCAAATTTTGATGAAGATATGGTGGCGCATCTTACCGAAGCTTCCGAAGCTATTGGTATCAAATTTATATTCAATGCGAAAGCTTCAAAAGTAGAAAAGCTTAGGAAATACCTTCGGGTGACTGCAGAAACGAAAAACGGAGAAGAAATTTCTGCAAAAGCAGAACTGATTTTTAATACTGCCGGACGTGTCCCTTCAATTGACGAATTAGAATTAGAAAAAGGGAACGTAGCTTTTACCAATAAAGGAATTTCCGTAAATGAGCATCTACAAAACACCACCAATCCAAGTGTTTATGCTTGCGGAGATGTTTCCGATAGTGAAGGATTACCGCTTACCCCACTTTCTTCCCAGGAATCGCGGGTGGTTTCAGCGAACCTTTTAGGGAAATATAATAAAACCGAAGCGCATTATCCGCCGCAACCTTCTGTGGTGTTTACACTGCCCAACGTGGCCTCCGTAGGACTTTCAGAACAGCAAGCTAAAGAAAGAGGGTTTGATTATGTAGTAAAGCATAAATCGGTACCCAGCTGGTTCAATTCCAAGCGTATTGCCAATCAGCACTATGCGTTTAAAGTGATTAAAGACAAAGAAACCGAAAAAGTTCTTGGCGCTCATCTGGTAGGTCCAGATGCCGGAGAAATGATTAATATGTTTGTAATGGCAATGTGTGGCGGTCTTTCCTGCCACGATCTAAAAGCGATGATTTTTGCCTACCCGACTTGGAGTAATGATATTAAGGGAATGACGTAGTTCAGTAGGCAGTAAACAGTCGCAGTAAGCAGTTTAAATAGAATTTAGATCGCTTCGCTGTTAGACTTTGTAAAATAAGTCATTGACAAGAAATGAGGAAATAGAGTATAGACTAGAGAAACAAGAGACAAGAACTAAGAAGTTTCACTTCGAGAGGTTTAGAACCCAGATAATGATAGGAACTAGAAGTTGTATCTAGAAGTAAATAGAAAACTACGTTATTTCGACTGAAGCGTAGTGGAACGGAGAAATCATAATGTTCAAAAATATTGAACACAAGAGATCTCTCCACTTCGGTCGAGATGACATCACTCTTACATTCAAAATTCAGCATTTAAAATTCAATATTTCAATCCTGATTCCTGAATCTTGTATCGTGATTCCATTTTCTATATTCGAAAAGCGAAAAGCATCAGATTAGGTCTCGATACAATTTTGCTTCGTTTCACTACACAAAACCACTCGTCATGACATCCACAGAATACATTTATTGATTTTCAAATTGTCTATTCCTAAGAGAATTTGTATCGAGAAGTAAACGGAAAACCTAACAGGAAACTACGTCATTTCGACTGAAGCGCAGCGGAACGGAGAAATCTTAATGTTCAAAAATACGGTACACAAGAGATCTCTCCACTTCGGTCGAGATGACATCACTTTAACATTCAAAATTCAGCATTTAAATTTGACATTTCAATCCTGATTCCTGTTTCTTGTGTCGTGATTCTATGTTCTTATGTTCTAAAAGTAAAACATATCAGGTTAAGGTCTCGTCAATGCGCAAAACCACTCGTCATGACATTCCACAGAATACATTTATTGATTTTCAAATTGTCTATTCCTAAGAGAATTTGTATCGAGAAGTAAACAGAAAACCTAACAGGAAACTACGTCATTTCGACTGAAGCGTAGCGGAACGGAGAAATCTTAATGTTCAAAAATACTGTACACAAGAGATCTCTCCACTTCGGTCGAGATGACATCACTTTAACATTCAAAATTCAGCATTTAAAATTCAACATTTTAATCCTGATTCCAGACTCTTGTGTCTTGATTCTATGTTCTTATGTTCTAAAAGCAAAACCTATCACATCTAGGTCTCGATACAATTTTGCTTCGCTTCACTACACAAAACCACTCGTCATGACATCCACAGAATACATTTATTGATTTTCAAATTGTCTATTCCTAAGAGAATTTGTATCGAGAAGTAAACGGAAAACCTAACAGGAAACTACGTCATTTCGACTGAAGCGCAGCGGAACGGAGAAATCATAATGTTCAAAAATACGGTACACAAGAGATCTCTCCACTTCGGTCGAGATGACATCACTTTAAGTCCTGATTCCTGTTTCTTGTGTCGTGATTCTATGTTCTTATGTTCTAAAAGCAAAACCTATCACATCTAGGTCTCGATACAATTTTGCTTCGTTTCACTGCACAAAACCACTCGACCTGACATTCCAAAGAGTAAGTTTATTCATTTTCAAATTGTCACATTAACACATCATCAAATTTTTCAACAGGCGAAGCCGTTCTATGTTCTAACTTCTAATAGCGTAGGATCTAAAACCTAAACCACTTCCGCCTGCTGTGTGATTTCTAAAATTCGGCTTTCGCAAATCAATAAATCAGTTAAAAACTGGTTTTCTTTAATCACCTCCCTAAAAAACAAATTCTTATAATAGTCGATCCCTTCTTCTAGATTTTGTGTAAATCGGCTAAACTTTTTCGCTTCTCTTTTATTTGAAAAATCGGTACTATCGGCCAACTCCTTTAAGTAATCGATGTACAATTGCAGCTCTTTAATAAACATATGCGGGCGATAGCCACTCAGCACATTTGTTCGACCATAGATGTGATCGGTCAATTCTTGTAGCGAATATTTACCCGAGAAATAGGCCAAATTAGGACCGGGACAAACGGTCACAAAATCCATTTTCTTTACAAAGGTGAAGTTGTAGTTTTTAGCGACACTATTACACAAACCGGTACACAAGCACTCTTTTTGAAATAACAAATTGGCTTCCTTTGCCTTTTCAGCACTCGATAAATCGGAATCTTGAATTTGCTTCAGTTTTAATTTTTGGTATTTATGCGAAGCAGTACAAATCGGTTTTTCGGTAAATTCGGTATTCGCTTCTAATAATTTCTCGGGACACGAACTACCGGGTTTATTTCGTAAAAGATTTTTTCTTCGGAAGTCTTCTCCACTAACTCCCTTCAGGTAGTTAAACCGAACACCCAAGGGAGAACTGTGGCTCAAAACAATATCTTCTTCTTTTGATTGTTGAAGTTTCCCTAAGGTTTCAGAATCGACATTGGTAGCTTCCGGACACAGTAAAAACGGCGATCCCCAACCAGTCGCATCAGCCTGAAAATAATCTTTTAGCAAAGTATCTTCTTCAAAAGTACCTATCCCGCCCTGAACGGTAATCTTTATTTCGGGCAATACTGAAATTTCAGTTTCTTCAGCAACAGCATTTTGGTAAAGTGCGGATAGTTCTGACTGTAATTCGTCTTTTTTCTGCTTAAATTCTTCCAGTATCGGCCCCATCAGATAACCATCGGTTGCAAAGGCGTGACCCCCGCAGTTTAAGCCGGATTCAATTCTGAATTCACTCACCCAGATTCCCCGTTTGGCGAGGTATTTTCCCTGAATTAAAGCCGACCGGTAATCGCTGACTTTTATAGCAATGGCTTTGCTGAAGTTACCGTTGTTATCGGGATGAAAGCTTTTAAAAGAGGATAAATAATTGAACAATCTTGGATTCATCCCAGCCGAAAAAACCAGGGTTGAATGCTCTAAATTGCTTTCTGCATACCCTTTTAAAGCCTGTAAAGCATCAGATCCATTTTCGATAACTTCTTTGTTTTCATCGATTTGATCGCTATCGATTTTCGTCATGATATTGACTTCAATCGCACCGGGTTTTACCTCATTTCGCAGTTCAGACTCCAGACTCTCTTTTTCTAAAGGATCCGTTAGCTGAAGAAATTTAAGGTACTTCTGTTTTAATTCAGACACTTCCGGCAGCATTTCAAAATACTTGGTAATTTCTGAAGTACCTGAAAAAGCAGCGGTTTTCACCTCTTCTACTTTCTTTTTCACTTCTTCACTTATCAGATTCAGATAATCGGTAATCCGTTTAGCTCTATAATTGGGTTCCTTTTTGCTTATGGGCAGAAAAGGCTCGTTATTCAATTTGTAATAATACGCGCGCATTTTTTCGATAAGGTGATCTTCGATAATTGAAATGGAAGAGTTTATCCCAAAATGCGCCACTTTTACCGGCGTATCAATGGTGTAAGCAATGCCCATCACCGGAATATGAAATTGATGTGGGGATATGGCGTTTTTCATTCGTTTTAAGTTTAATCCCCAAAGATGAAAAGTAGCCACCGTTTAAAATATGATATTTATCAGGTTTTGGGAGTTTAGTATTTAGAAATGAGATGCGAGACGTGAGATTTTAGAAACTAGCGTGTAGAATATAGATGCTAGACTTTAGTGAGTAGTGGAAGTTAGTTAAAAGAATTCTACATTTTTAATCCTGATTCCTGGCTCTTTTGTCTTGGTTCTATTTTCTATACTCTAACAGCGAAGTGTATCAGATTGAGATTTCGATACAATTTTGTTTCGTGTCACTATACAAAATCACTCGACCTGACATTCCAACCACTATATTCATTCGTTTTCAAATTAGCTAATCTCCAACTACAAATCAAATTATAACTTCCAGGTTAAAAAGATCTCTCCGCTTCGGTCGAGATGACCTCGTTTTCTAATTTAAAACTCATCATTTTTAATCCTGATTCCTGGCTCTCTTGTCTTGGTTCTATTTTCTATGCTCTAACAGCGAAGTGTATTAGATTGAGGTTTCGATACAATTTTGCTTCGTTTCACTATACAAAATCACTCGACCTGACATTCCAACCACTACATTCATTCGTTTTCAAATTAGCTAATCTCCAACTACAAATCAAATTATAACTTCCAGATTAAAAAGATCTCTCCGCTTCGATCGAGATGACCTCATTTTTTCTAATTTAAACCTCAACATTTTTAATCCTGATTCCTGGCTCTTTTGTCTTGATTCTATTTTCTATGCTCTAACAGCGAAGTATATCAGATTGAGATTTCGATACAATTTTGTTTCGTTTCACTACACAAAATCACTCGACCTGACATTCCAACGAATAAGTTTATCCATTTTCAAATTGTCACATTAACACATCATCAAATTTTCTAACAGCAAAGCGGTCTAAATTCTAATTACTAACTACTTACTAATCATTCGGTACATTGGGTTTTGCTTTCTGTTAATAAAACCGTGATAAGCAGCGTTAAGACCGATTAAAATAGCGCCACCCAAGGCAACGTAAGCGATTAAAGTTTGGTCTTCAGAATGTCGCATATAAATCGCGAATAACGCCCATATCCCAACGGCTGCGAACTCCCGCATACATCGGGTATAAATCATTACAATATTCAAAATCGCAGCGACTACAATCATCATAATCGTCCATTGTACTTCAGAAAAAATGCCTCCCTTCCATCCAATTTTAGCTAAATAGGCGGCGATATTCGCAATAGTCGCCACAGCAATCCATCCTGAATATAAACAAATAGGCCACCAGCTAAAAACGATGATCTTTAAAGGCGCATCCCAACGTTCCATATTGGTATTTAGGATAATTTTGATGAGCGAAAACAGAATCAACAACATC
>Ga0208014_1000306_pt1 | contig 22969 bp, 30 predicted proteins | sample 25_taG_FD_184099 | JGI IMG/M metagenome (GOLD analysis project Ga0208014, IMG submission 184099) | Marine viral communities from Cariaco Basin, Caribbean Sea - 25_WHOI_OMZ (SPAdes) (version 2) | ecosystem: Environmental > Aquatic > Marine > Oceanic | place: Caribbean Sea: Cariaco Basin...
TTGAACTGGCAAACAACTATGAGAAGGCCATGGCACGTCCTGATTTTTTCAAGAATTACCAGTTTAAAAAGAAGGAGCTTGAAAAAGCCATGAAGGAGTGGGAGCAGGTACAGGAAGAGCTTGAAAAGGTAAGTTAGCCATGCACGAACATTTCTTTCAATGCCCCTACTGTTGGGAAGAAATTTCTATGATGCTTGATACTTCTGTAAAGTGGCAGCGGTATATTGAAGATTGTGAGATTTGTTGCAATCCTATGGAAATATCTGTGAGATTCCAGTCAGGCGAGCTGCAGGAATTTGAAGTTAGGAGTATAGAACAATAGATGACCAGGTTGTTAAATATGATTTCCCTTTTTTCTTAAGAGATTTTCACTAAATTAGAGATTAAAATCCTCTTGAATAGTATGGTATCAACGTTTGAATTCGCTGAAAATGTATTAGGAATAATAATAGATTCAGATCTTGATGAGGAGCTTATTGAACGTGTGCAGGCCAAAATTTTGGATAAATTACAAGGTCAGGAGGAGATTAGTTTCTTCTTTGAGATCAAGAGAGGTAGCAAATTTGGATTTAAAGCTTTTTTAGAACAAATGACTTTTAACCTGAACCACACGAGAAGTTTCAGGAAGATTGCAGTGGTATCAGACCTTGATTGGCTGAGAAACAGCATGTTTATCAAAGACCTTATTATGCCTACTGATATCAAAAGTTTTAGAAATGAGGAGCGGTTGACAGCTCTTGCCTGGATCTCCGAATAATTTTTATTTTTTTCTTTGGTAAAGTAGAAATCGGTTGTATATTTGCAGTCCAATATCGCGGGATAGAGCAGTAGGTAGCTCGTCGGGCTCATAACCCGAAGGTCACTGGTTCGAGTCCAGTTCCCGCTACTAGCAAAGACAAGGCTTCACAGAAATGTGAAGCCTTTTTTTATGGATTGGGTACAACATAGGTACAACAATTTGAGTATTTATATGGGTAATAAGAAATAGTGCTAATTAACATTATTTGCCTGTATTTACTATTGCCGAATGTATGAACTAAAGCTTTAGAACAACTTTTTTGTAGAGTAACGGATCCCGTTTTTTATAATTCTTACGCCCATTCCCCTTGATTCCGCAGAAAAAGCTCCATTAAGAGAAATACTTTTCAATTAAAAAATCTTAGACACAACTTCAAAGCTTTCGATTTCCATTTCGCTACCCTCACCGAAAAAAGGCAGGAGCGCTACATTCCCAATCTCTGTCTTTAAAATCAAGTCCGCTTTAAATGCGGATAAATCCTGCTAAGAATGGAAATTCGGTTCCATAACCCGTTCAGCACATTCCCGCTCCATTGCGCAGAAAAGCTCCATTACGGGAAAAATGCTTCTCTACAAAAGTCTTGGACACAAGCAAAAATTTATTCTTCCATTCCACTATCTCCGCAAAAAGGCGGAATAACTCCATTACCGGAATAAGTTTTTTACTTAAGTCCGCTTTAAATCCTACTTCAAGAGGATAATCCACTTTCATAACCCGTTCAGCACATTCCCACTTCATTCCGCAGAAAAAGCTCCATTGCGGGGAAAGAGCTTCACTATAAAAGTCTTGGACACCATCCCCATTTTCTCCTTTCCATTTCGTTAGCCCTTCCCGCTATGCTGGGAAGCGCACCTCATTCCAAATCGAAATCGGGAATGGAGTCCGCTCTATCGGAATTCCATTATTCATTTGGCCGCGCTTCCCATGTTTTTGTACTTCACATAAAGACTTTAGACCCACTTCCGCGCCGTCACTGTCCCTTCCCTTTTTTTGTAAGCAAAATACCAACATTTGGAAGTTGAACAGACTGCATAACCGGTCGTGCCTCCCTTTTATAAGTCTTTATCAATTCCAAATATTGAAAATGTATCAGCAACAAAAAAAGGTAACAGCGACGGCACTACGGGAAGTAAATCTAAAATGAACATTATGAAATCGTACAAAAACATCAAAAAGGAAGCGGGGCCAAAAAAACAAAAAAAGGAAAACGCTCAAGATACAATAAGTAAATCGCTTCAAAAAAATATAAACGAAAACTGCCTGAAAGGTTCAGGTAGTCTATTAATTAATCTTTAATTCTTTTATTATGAGTACTATTAAAAATCACGTACAGCTAATTGGAAATGTTGGTCAGGAACCAACCATTACCAACCTTGAAAACGGTAAAAAAGTAGCCCGTTTTTCACTTGCCACCAATGAGTATTACAAAAACGAGAAGGGCGAAAAAGTGCAAAATACGGAATGGCATACCGTAATCGCCTGGGGAAAAACTGCAGAAATCATTGAGAAGTATGCAGGAAAGGGTAAGGAAATTGGAGTTAGCGGAAAATTGAAATCCCGTAGTTACGAGGACAGCGAAGGCGTAAAGCGTTATGTTACCGAAGTGGAGGCCAATGAAATCCTTTTGTTAGGCGTAAAGAACGGCAATAATACAGCCGAGTAAATAAAAAACAAAGAGGGCGACTCTGTGGAAAGTAGCGCCCTCTTTCATTATTCACCTTTTAAATTAGATCATAATGGAAACCAAAGTTAATGAAATCGCAATTAGTTATAGTGGAAACCTTAAAACAAATCAGCTTCCCAAAATAACTTCCTCACAAAATGCAGCCGAACTCCTTTACGGGCAATGGAACAAAAACAATATCGAACTGCACGAAACCTTTAAAATAATGTTGCTGAACAATGCCAATAAGGTAAAAGGTATTTATGAAGTATCTACAGGAGGCATTACCGGCACCTTGGTAGACTTAAGGATATTATTTGCCGTAGTACTCAAAAGCCTTACCACGGCAGTAATCCTCGCACACAACCATCCGAGCGGAACCTTGACACCGAGTGAACCCGATAAACGCCTGACCCAAAAAATTAAAAAGGCAGGGGAATTATTTGATATTAAGGTATTGGACCATTTGATCCTGACACCTGATGGAAATTATTTCAGTTTTGCAGATGAAGGAATCCTTTAAATGGAAAGCTTGTGATCTATCTTAATTTTTCACACCTGAACGAAGAGGTTCAAAAACGGCTTTTGGAGAATTCCAAAAAGGATGTGGAACGAAAATTTGGGGATGATATCCGCAAATACGTAAGAGAAAATTATACCTGCTTTGAGACGATGGTGGAGGAAGAAGCCTTGCGAAATTTATATTCCTATACTTTCATATTCAACATCTAATTTCCCTAAACTTTATAGTCAAACACCTCCAGAAATTTGGAGGTGTTTTTCTTTTCAATTATTTTCAATTCAATAAAAATCATTATCTTTATTTCGCTGAAATTCAGCATTTAATTTTACGTAGGGTTATCCATTTTTTGACTTTCGCCGATAACCGTACCCATCAATAAAATACATAACAGGAAATTATTTCCCTGGAACTAGCAATTGGCTTTTGACCAAATTGTACGGAATTTTTGTTCGCCTGTGGCGAACGAAAAGGAGTAGCAAGAGGGTAACACGCGCTGCGATGTTAAGCACTCCTTTTCGTTTTCAAAATGCTGATATTCAGCAACTTGAAAAAATATAAAATTCATGACCTTCTACAATTTGCGACAAATGCCCTGCGAACGCCCATTTTTAGGGAAGGATTTGCGACAAATCGGCGAATTATGGACTCATTTATCGGCATCAGGTTCAAAAAGGAAACGGCAAAACGTTTTCAGGAATTTTCAAGGACACACTTCAAATCGCACACAGAAGCATTGGAAACAATGCTCGATTTTTTCTTCTACAATGAGATTTCCCCAAAGGAAAAATTGGGGCCTACGGGAAGAACAATCGAAGCTTCCCTAGAGAAACGTATCAATGCGGTGATTGCGATAATGCGGGATATGGAAAAGAGCCAGACCAAACCCACTGTGGCAATGTTGGAATCTCTTTTTCAAACCGAAGAACCCAAAAAGAAACCGTTGATTTTGGAAAAGAAAATCATTGAAGAAAAGAATGAAGTACGCTTTGGAGAAAAGCTAAATGGGAACAGCGAACTGTAAATTTTTGAGCTATGTACATCACCATCACACCTCAAAAATTAGGGAACAATTACTCGCAAAGTTCAGCGGATTTTGTGGGCTATCTGGAGAAAGAAAACCAGGGTTTGGAACAGGGAGCTATGGAATATTTTTTCAATCAATATGATGAGGAAATATCAGCGGATGAAGTTGTAAAGGAAATTGATGGGAATGGTGCCAAACTCAAAAAGACCGAACCGAAATTCTATTCGATCACGGTGAGCCCTTCCAAATATGAATTGAACCGGTTACAGAACAACAGTGAGGATCTAAAAAGATACACCCGTGAACTGATGAAGGACTATGTGGCATCCTTCTATCGTGAAATCAACGGAAGACCGATTAGCATCGATGATATAAAATATTATGCGAAAATAGAACACCACCGAACGTTCAAGGGAACGGATTGGCAGATTAGGGAGAACCAACCCTTTGCTACCAAAATATTGCAGCTCAAAACAGAAATCAGAAACATTAAAGAGGGGCGAGCTGAAGGCTATATCAAACTATTGCAGAATAAAATTGACCGATTGGAAAAGGAGGCTCCGCACCAACAGGACGGGAAGCGAATTGTCCAGGGGATGCCCAAGGCAGGAAATCAAAGTCATATCCATATCATCGTAAGCAGAAAGGATGCATCCAATACTTTCAGTCTTTCTCCTGGGAGCAAGCATAAGGCCTCGGAAGTCCAGATGCATGGTAAGAATGTAAAACGGGGCTTTGACCGTGATCAATTTTTTGACCGGGCAGAAAAGACCTTTGACAGGACTTTTGTCTATCAAAGAAACTTTGCCGAGACCTACAAGGCTCGAAAGGATTTTATCAAAAACCCTAAAATATATTTTGCATCGCTGATGAAATTGCCCACCAATGAAAGGGCGATTGCTTTTAAAATTATGAAGGAAAGTGGTGTTCCAATGTTACCAAGTATTCCGGTTACACAGGCACAAATGGCAATGAAAATATTCAACCGCCTGCGCCATGGTGTGGACATCGCTATAAAATCAAGTTCAATAGGTATCTAAAGGAAAAATATAATGGAATTAATTAATCTACACCATATACTCTTGATTATTGTTCTGACAATTTCAGTATTTTATGGATTGTACCGAATTTCAAAATATGCCTTTATCTTAAATACGGTGTTTCTTTTGGGATTGATAGCTTATCTGTATTATCCGCATAATACGATAAAAGCAATACTTTATTTGGGTTGCCCTCTATTTCTGACTAATACCGTATTTTACGTTTTTCTGCATAAAACGGATCTAAAACAAAATACATCTGAAAAATATCGTGTAACCTTCAAAACAGATAAGAAAAGCTTTAAAATTGAAAACATCAGGCGCGGTGCTTCCATTATTGGGTCTGCCGGAAGTGGAAAAACCGAAAGCGTGGTTTATGGTTTTTTAAAACATTTTCAGGAACATAATTTCTGTGGGGTTATTCACGACTATAAGGATTTTGAACTCACCGAAATGGTATACCCGCTTTTTAAAAATCCGGATATTCCTTTTCGTATTATCTCCTTTGACAAAATCATCCATAGGGTAAACCCCATTGCACCCCGGTATCTCGAAAACGAAGAAAGTGTAAATGAGATTTCCCGAGTACTTATTGAAAATCTTCTGGAACAGCGGGAATCAGGAACGACCGGGACTACTAAATTTTTTAATGATGCAGCTGAAGGATTAATAGGTGGATTGATCTGGAAACTGAAAACATCCTATCCTAAATTCTGCACTTTACCCCATCTAATTGCTATATATCAATTTTTGGACACGGATAGCTTAATAAAATTTTTGGAGACCAATACGACTTCCAGGGCTATGGCAGATGCCTTTATCAGCGGCAAAGATTCCGAAAGGCAGACAGCAGGGGTAAAGAGTACATTGGCCAATGCTCTGAAACGCATAAGCACACAAAATATTTTTATGGCACTTTCTGCAGATGAAGTACCATTAAATATTAATAGCTCGGAAAATCCTGCCGTGATTACCGTAATTAACAATCCAAAGTTTGAGACCTCCTATTCTCCCGTTATTGCCACAATAATTCATACAATAGTTAAACAAATGAGTGTGCGCAATTGTAAGTCTTCTTTCTTGTTGATGGAAGAAGCACCGACAATTCGGTTGTTAAATATGCACCGAATTCCGGCCACTTTAAGAAGTTATGATATTGCGACAGTTTACGTAATGCAGGACAAGATCCAAAACGATATGATGTATGGGGACAAGGCGAGCAAAGCCATTTTGAGCAACCTTTCTTATCAGTTCTTTGGAAAGGTGAATGATCCTGATACTGCAAAATACTATGAACGCTTCTTTGAAATCGTAAAAAAAGAAACTACCAGTATAAACCGTGGATACAGCCTTGATTTTGATACTCGCATTACCACCGGGGAACGGGAAATTCCTAAAATCAGAGCGGATTCCTTTTTCCGCTTAAAACAGGGGGAGTTTATAACTTATGCGGATGGGGAGGATAAAAAAGTGCAATTTAAATTGCAAAAAATCCATAGGCAGGTTCCTCAGGAGGAGAGGCAATTTTCAAAGGTTGATTTGGAGGCTAACTTTAGTAGAATTTACCAAGAGGCTAAATCGATATTTCAATAATACTTAAATTCCTCGGATCATGTACTTAAAAATTACTTAGGCGTTCATAACCCAATTGCACCAATAAATTTTAGAATTTATTTTAGTGTTATACCTGTTTTCGGTATATTTATCGAATAAATACTAAAATGCTTGTTGCAGAATACATCAAAAAACTTTTAGCCGTTGAAGAATATGCATTCTCAATGAATGAGCTTTTGCGTGAAACCGGGAAAGGAAAAACTGCGATTTTAAGAGAATTGGCCCGCTTGATTGAAAAAGACGAAGTGTTTAATCTCCGGCAAGGCTTTTACCTCATACTTACGCCAAGATATTCCAGTCTTGGAAAATTACCAATCAGTCTATATATCCATAAACTTTTTGATTACTTAGGGCGCAGGTACTACTTGGGATTTTATAGTGCAGCTAAAGCATATGGGGCAAGCCATCAACAAGCCCAACGCGATTACGTGATGACTCAAGCACCTAAATTGTTGGACATCCAAAAATCGGCTATTGATATTCGGTTTTTGACAACCTCTGCCTGGCCGGAAAAAAATATTCTTTCCAAAAAATCAGATGCCGGGATTTACCATATTTCCAGTCCTGCTTTGACAATGGCAGATCTTGTCCATTATCAGAATAAATTGGGTGGCCTTAGCCGGATGCTATCCACAATAGAAGAATTATTGGAAGATGTAAACCAAAATGATCTTAATGATTTACTAGGTTGGTATAGTCAAAATGCTACCTTACAGCGGATGGGATTTTTGATTTCCGAAGTAGATCCAGAGAATTCATTATGCGATTCGATTTTTGAACATCTGAAAAAACAAAAAACATATCCGGTATTATTGCAACCTGATACCAGGCAAAAACCTGGGGCGGTAGATAATAAATGGAAGGTGGATACCAACCTACAACTAGAAAGCGATTTATGATTTCAAGACCTTACATAGCCCAATGGCAGAAAAACTCCCCATGGAAAGAATTTGCACAAGTTGAACAAGATTTAATTATTAGCAGGGCATTGGTGGCAATTTTCTCTGATGATTTTTTACGGGAAAATTTAGCTTTTCGAGGTGGTACCGCTTTACATAAACTGTATTTGGATCCTGCTCCACGATATTCAGAAGATATTGATCTCGTGCAAATCAAAGAGGGACCCATCAAACCTATAATGAAGCGCATTGGTGAAGTAATTACTTTTTTTGAAGAGGATCGGCGCACACAGGTAAAGGGGCACGGAGCAAAGGCTTTATATCGGTTTACTTCGGAATATGAAGGAGAACGTCGCCGGCTCAAGTTAGAATCAACTGTAAAGAACATTTTAATGTATTGGAATGGGTTAGTTTTCCTTTTGAAATCAATAATCCCTGGTTTTCAGGGAAAGCAGATATAAAAACCTATAGCATCAATGAACTGTTAGGAACTAAGTTGAGGGCTTTATATCAGAGAAGTAAAGGAAGGGATCTTTTTGATCTGGATTATTCCCGCCGGAATATGAAATTGGATGTTGATGAAATCATAAACTGCTTCAACGTCTATATGGAGTTTTCTGTAGGACAAGCTCCTTCACAAAAAGAGTTTCTACAGAATATAGAAGGGAAGGAAAATGATCCGGGTTTTACAGGCGATATGGAAGGTCTATTGCGGTCCGAAATTCGCTATGATCAAAAAGCTGCCTTTAAATGGTTAAAAGAAGCCATTATTCCAAGAATGTGATTATTCAAAAAGGCACTTCCTCCCTTGGCTTTCTTTCCGTTACTTTCCACTGCCCCTCTTCCTTAATTAATTTAAAAACTCCAGGTTTTTCTTCGAACGAAGTGGAATAGCGAACCCAGGCTACATTACCATGGATGGCGTCTTCAATAACTTCAAAATTGATTTCGGTGTTTTCATTCTCAGCAAACAATCCCTGGATACTTGACAAGACAGCATATTTTTCGGCGGTTGTGTATTTTTCCAGGGTAGCATCATCATTGTAATAAAAACTTTCCGCAACAATTTTAGCCGTTTCGGTGTGGGTCATTTGTTTTTCAGTACAAGCTATCAGAGCTATAATGATGGAAAACAGGAGGACTTTTTTCATGACGTTTCTAGTTAGGGTTATTGATATATTTATGTGGTACTTTTAATTTTATACTTCTCCCGCCGTTTTTTTCATTCAGTTCAAGAATGACTCTGCGGTCATCTCCCAAAGAAAATTTAGGTAGCACATAGACCAGTTTTTCTGTATCACCTTCTCTGATTTTGGAAGGCATACTGTACTTAAAAAGAGGTCTTTCATAGATGGTCTGAGAGGATTTCCTTTTTCCTTTTTGCCTGGTCTCAATTCCGAAATTCAGGAAATTCACATCATAATCCAGGGATGATTTGTTTTCGATCTGGATAACGAAATAAAGCTCTTCTTTATCAAATACTATATTTTCAACGCTTAACACAATATTCTGATCTCGCTTTTTTAATCGTCCTATTCTTTGTGTTCGATTAACCAGAAAGGAGCAAAAATTATCGTAATAGTAGGTCTTGTCCCTTTCTTTAAGCTCTTCCTTATTTATCTCCGATTCATCAATGACCACAGGCTTTTCATTGCCGATAGTATCAGATGTTAAAACAAAATAATTCAGCTGATTAAGCTGTTCCTTATACTTTACAATATACGAAAAGACCGAACCATTTGAACTGACTACAAGAAGATTACTTTCTTTTCCAGGCGTGGCCTGTAAGAGTCCGAAATATTGTTCCGCTTCCCGGTTATAAGTAAAAACAAAATTGTCAGAACCTGTTATTCCCTGCCGTATAGGTTTCGGAAAGAACAGGGCCACATTTTTTTGGTCATTTGCAAAAATGGTGTCGAGGATTTTTCTTTCCTGTGCCAAACAAGGACGAAATGCAAAAGAGGTGAAAAACAGGAGGAATAAGATATTAGTTTTCATAGTTCAGATTTTAAAATTAGTTTGTAATCATTAAGTATGGTTACTTTTACGTTCCGGTTATTGCGCCTAAGAACCTTGGTTATTCCACTAATTTGTGGCACACTTGGAATATTTATGTCCTGTATGATATCATCCAGAACCTCACTGGTTGCCTCTGCCCGGAAACTGTTTACCACATAAATACCTTCGCTGCCATCCTGGAGGTCGAAAGCCTTCAGGTTTACCGGATGATGGTCTATATTTTTAACCTCGACCAATGTCCTGTTAGGCTTAAAGTTGATAAAGCCATAGACAATAGTATTTTTAGGAATCCATTGATCATTGATCTTGGCTGTCGATGTCAGGCGCATCTGGAGGCGGGAATTGGCTTTGACGACCTGGTTCCCGTCGACTACAGCATATATAACCAAATGGGTATTTGCTGCAACAAGCCTACTGTCTCGCTTAGGAGAGGAGGCAAAGAACAGTTGATGCTCCAATCCCATTTCCTTAGCCTCGATTTTCTGCTCCTGCTCTATCTCTCCAACTTCCATTTGAGGAGTGTGGGTGGTAATCTTTTGTTCTGGCGTAAATTCCTGGTCTATTCCTTCTGAATATTTTATACGTCCGGATTCATAGATACTGTCAACAATCCTTTCCTTTTCCTTTTCGGTCAGTTCTGTGTCATAGAAACCCAGTGAATCTATCAGCTTCTCATCGTAAATACTGGGAGCATTGGTTTCCCGTACTTCCCTCAAATCATTTATAGCATCAAGTTTGGAATCATATTCCTTCGATTCCTGTTCCAGTTCAGGAACCAAAGTTTGTTTCAAATTTTGGCTCTCACTTTCGTCATCGCCCATAATCATTAGCGAATAGGAAATTAGAAATAGGAGAATTACTGCGATTACAGCCCCAAACACTATTTTATTCTTTTCAATTTTCATTATTTAGTTTCTTTAAAGTGTTTTCAAAGTAATTAGTGATAAGCAACCCGTGAGGGTTGTTGGGAAAGTTTCGATCTACAGTGATCAGGTTTCCTGTGGAAACCAGCTCATATGTATCGATCACGGATCCGCGGTTGATTTCAAAAATCGTAATGGTTTTAAAGCTGTACTTTCCTTCTTGTTCGGCTACTTCAGAGTTTATACTAAGTACCTTTTGAACCAGCGAATATTGAATCAACCTGTTGTAAACACCATCAGCTTTCTTCTGACGGTATAGGTTGTCGACAGAGCTGTTTCCCAGCCAAAGCGCTTTTTCAAGGTTTTTCTCATAATTGCTGGCATCGATGTTATAGAAGTAATTATGAAATAGCTCCAAATGTGCCAGTGCTTCCACCCTGAAGTTTTCTTTTTGGGAAACCAGTTTTAACGGGATTACCTCTCCGTTTGTATTAACCGCAAAGGCACTGTTCAGTGCTCTTTTATTAATGGAAAATGCTATCCATCCTGAAAAGATGCTCGAAGAGAATGCGCAAATAACTACAGCAATAACTACAAACCTATTTAGCTTTAACACGGCATATATATTTTGATAAGGTGTTTTCATGATGTAAAAAGTCTTAGTGTAAAAGAAGTTGCCCGCCTGTAAAGTTTAAACTTCAGAAAAACGATAAACCCAATAGATCCCAGTTCAATTACCGGGGCAAAAAAACCACTACCCACGTCTGTACCGAACAAGTTTGTCCAGAAGTTGGTATTAATTTCTGTGTAAATTGCATTGATAAAAACGTTTACCAGGAAAAATGCAGGAACAAGCATATAGACTGCTGCATATAGTTTGAAAAAGTTATAGGCCAGGGAACGAAATTTTTCAAAGACTGCCAGGCTTATGACCAGTGGAAAAAAAGCCTGCATCAATCCCAATAAAAAGTAGCGTTCAGCCAGAAATAATGGGTAGATGAACAGGTCCAATATCCATAACAGGAGACTTAAAATAAAAGCTATCATTTTAAAGCCATACAAGGGAGTAATTAAGAATTCGTACAACAAAGACATGGCCATTGTTACGGCATCCAGTATGTTTACATCTTCTTCAATGGGTATGTCCTGCATTTGCAAGGGAAGTAAAGCAGGAGCCGTATCCCGATAACGATCTTCAATGGCCACTAGAATTCCATCAAAAAAGCCTAGGATTTGTGTGGAAAAAATTACCAGTAGCACTACTGCAAAATTCTTTGCAAGTTCCCCGGGACTCAGTCCCCATGTATAACCTTCCTTATCGGCAATACCTTCATTATATTTCTTAAGGATGTTCACAAGGAAAAAGAGCACAGCAAGCGTTTTCATTCCCACTATGGTGTACTGTGAAAATTCACTGTCCTGTATGGTCTGGAAAACCGCATCGACATATTCCAGTCCAATAACTAAAAGGATGCTAGCACTCATCTCTAAAAATTTGTTTCACGATTATTGATCTTATCCTGCATCTTTCTAAAAGAAATGATATCCCGATAGCGTTTGGTTTTCATATTGATCTCCACAACCATTTCCCTGGACTGCATTTCCTTTTCCTGAAGAATTTCTGTACGCTCCCCGTCACTCATTTTTAGATAATCGCTGGACAAGATTTCATCTATGAAATCCATTGTTTCCAAAGAATTATCTACAATGGCATTAAAAGATTCCGATACCCGCGTAACTTCTTCCGGTTTGATATAGGGCGAGTTTAGGATTTCTCTTAGATCGTTTTGCATTATCCCGATAAGACGTTGATTGTTTCGCCCTATTTCGCGGACTGCCTTCAGTTGCTTCACGACCGTATTCACCTTCTCAAGATTTTCTTTCTGCTGTTTCAGGAATTCAGCAGTTTTTAAAAGTTGTGAGGTTTGCTTAGCAGATTCGACCAGCGACTTTACAAGACTGATAAAGTTCGTATTATCGTACACGGGCATTCCCTGACCGGCGGAACTGGCATTCACAAATAGTATCAGACTTAAGGTTAAAAGTAAATTCTTCATGATTTTAAATTTTTATAGTTAGCCGACTTTCTGCTGTATATAGCATAATGGCCTTTTCCATATCCTGATGTTCCCGGTAGAGCCTCATTATTTCTTCATTTTCGAATCCATCGGTTAAATAAGCTGCATAAACTTCCCTTGGCACTTCAAGACGGAAGACATTGCTTTCCTTCCCAATCTTGATAAACATTTCGGTGTATTTGCGCGCTCCGGAAAGATTGTTCCTGATAGATTTTAACTGGTTAAGATCGTGACTGGAAAGATTTAACCGCTTGGCCAGCTCGTTATATCCCTTTTCATTGTGCAGGCTGTAAATAACTTGGGTGTTTTCCAGAATACTTGCCGAAATGGAATTATTGGGCAGCTGGTTAATAGATTGTAAGATGATACCAATTGCCCCGTTTTGTTTCCGAATTGCCTGATAGTAGAATTCAACACTTTCCAGTACGTTGTCAAATTTCAGTTGCTTGGCAAATTCATCGAAGAGGATGATGCCTTTCTCGGCACGGTTTTTCCAAATGGTTCGTTGGATAGCAGATTTGATCAGCTTAAGCATTACTGAAAGGACTTCCTTATTGTCTTTTACTTCATCAAGTTCAAAAACAATCAATCGCTTGTCCTCAATTTTGTAGGTTTGATCCTCGCTAATTTCAAAAAGGAAACTATACAGACCATCACCAACATATTCGGACATCACGTGTAGGAAGTTCACTATGTTAAAGTAATCGGGATGGATCTTTAGTTTTTGCAGGAGATCTTTTTGATTTGTTTCTATGAACTGATAAAAACTATCCAGGGAATGTTTTTCAGGAACATTTGAATAGTAGTGAAGCAATATTTTTCTAATCGAAACCGACTGTGCTTTGGTGACTTTTAAATCGGAGCCGAAGAGTTCAAACAGGAACATTGACAAATCCTCGAGGCGTTCAGGCGTTATATCCTCTGAATTACTGATGTAAAACGGATTGATACCCAAATTTTTTCCGCTTTCATATCTCAGAACTGTATATTTCTCAGGATATAATTTTGCGAATTTTGTATAGGATCCACCAAGATCAATGATTACAAGGCGCACTCCGCTCTCAAAGTACTGGCGCAAAATATTATTGGCCAGAAAAGATTTTCCTTCCCCTGTAGGGGCAAAAATGGCAAAGTTCCGGGCTTTAATCCGCTTCTTTCCCTCGTCCCATACATCCTTTAGCACCGGAATGTTGTGTTCTCGATCATTGAAGATGATTCCTGTGGGATCAGATTTGTAATTCGTGTTATTGATTAGCAGGCACAGCGCATGTTTTAAATCCGTGACATATACATCTGAATTGGAAAAGTTGGAAGAAAAACAACAGTAGCTATTCAGCACATAATTTTTTCGTTCTTCTCCCCGCGGGTAGTAGGGCGTAATATCCAGTTCCTTAAATTCAGTCTTTACCTTCGAAGCAATCTGGGCCAGCTCTCCGGCTTCCTTAGCCCAATAGATGACATTCAAGTGGCCACGGATAATTCTGGAGGTGTCATCGGCGTTTATCTGATCAAGGATATGCTGAATTTTACCCAGCACCACCTTATTCTGAGATCCGAAATTTGAACTTTTTTGGAGTTCTTCGATTTTGTTATCAAGGAGCTTTCTCCATTTTTGTCTGTCATCGAGATAGACAATTTGGTTCACCATATGATTTTCATTAAGAGTCAATCCAAGGCCGTCAATAAAGCCCTGGTGGAATGTGAAATCATCAGAAGTAAACCTTTCATTGATCTTGCTGCTCTGAACAGTATCGCCAAAACAAAGCTCGCTGTTGATAGCCAGGGCATCAAAATAATTGTCGCCAACCTGAACATTAGATTTATTCAACAGGATATCGGTATCAAAGCCTTCATGAAAACCATTGAAAAAGCTATTGGTCAAAGCTTGAATTTCTACTGCGCCCAGCGGCAGTAATGACATCTTCCGGCTGTTATTGATAAAGGATACAGAATCGCTGACTGAGCTAAAAAAACTTTTCAGGTTATCATCCAGTTCCTGGTATATTCCTTTAGAAACCTTTCGGAAAGGATTTACATACTTCGGATTATTCAAAGTTTTGTTTTTGGTGAGGGTAAAAAACAAATAGCAGCGATGTTCCATAAACTCCCTACCTTTGAAATGATCGTGAGTTGCTTTTTCTAAAAAGGTGGTATTCGGCAACAGATCGGCAGCATATGATTTCTTTAAATAAATATCCTGTTTGTGTACAACGCTGCCTGTTGGTAGCGATTTTAAAGCCTGAAACCAGACTCCATGGATATCTTCAAAGTCCTTTTCAGACAAAGAATAGATTTCAGGTAATATCCCCTCATAGCAAAGAACGACGTTACCATTATTGGTAAAAATGATATTGTCCTGAATATCGATTATGGGCGTAAAGTCCGAAAGATTAATCTTGTTCATAATTAAAATTTGAGTTTCTTCTGTTGCTGATGATATCTGGAAATCTTACCGACACCTGGAAGACCTGTGATGTTCTGGTTATTCTGATTAGTATTAAATAAAGGATACAATTGAAGGTTAAAGCACCAATGATGATCCAGAAGCTAAAAGAGAAAATGATGACCAGTAATGAAGCTACTACACAAATCATCATTAAAGCAAAGGAGGAGATGGGCAGCCCAAAAATGACAGCCCCTTTCCTAATGTTCCTATAGACTTCAAATTGTTTCATTATACCACGATTGAAATCAAATAAGTGAAGATGCCCACTACTGCTCCTGCAATAAGGACAAAGACCAGTACCCGGGTAATTCCTTTTTTCAAATCTGCATTTTCTCCAAAGAAGTGGCCTGCGTTAAACAGGAAACCAACAAGAAAGATCACTCCAAGGAGAATTGGGAAGATGGTCCGGATAGTATCGGCAATATCATTGACCGAATTTTCAATTCCCCCGATTTGTGCAAAAAGCGGGAAAGAAACCAGGGACAAAAAAAGCGTGGGATAGATTGAATTTTTCATAACGCACAGTTTAAAATTTTGTGTTGTTTTTGTTATAGAAAAAATACATATATTTCAATATAAAACGTTGAAAATCAGTAATATAAATTAAAAATAATATTTGATTTTCAATAGGTTAGTTTGATATTATTTGATGTCAAATTGACTTGAAATCACCAGGAGAACTGGTAACAACCTGAAAAATTTAAATGCTCATGAGGCTGAAAAACGTCATTTTTCTGGTTTTGCTCCTGAAAATGTGTGTCATTTTGGGGCAGGGAAAAGAACATCAAAAAAGAATTATTGTAGATGTTGGTCATGGAGGAAAAGATCCAGGTGCAATAGGATTAAATGGAATCCAGGAAAAAGATGTTGTTCTGGCCATAGGAACAGAAATGATCAGGCTCAATAAATCAATATTTGGAGATGAGTATGATATTTATCTTACAAGATATGATGACAGTTTTTTCACCCTTTCAGAAAGAATCAACTTAGCAAAATCATTAAGGGGAGATATATTTATTTCCTTGCATTGCAATTCATTTTATAGCGATGCTAGGGGAATGGAAATTTTTACCTTTAATTCTAAATTCCAGAAGTTTGACTATAACACCAGATCTTCAATCGCTCTTGGGGATGAAATACTAAGAGAGTCTACTCGAAATATAAACACTAAAAACAGGGGGATAAAATTTGCCAATTTTCAGGTATTGAGGGAAATGATTAGGTTTTGTCCTGCTATTCTAATTGAAGTGGGTTTTTTAAATAATCCGGTTGAGTCGGTTTATTTTTCGAAGCCATCAAGTATCACAGCAATAGCATTGGCTATTTTGTCAGGAATAAATAATCATGTAAAATAGGATTAATGAAAGAAGCATTTTTAGAGGTAATTAGGAGTATTGGGAATGTTGTAAAAGCTTTTGTGTCAGAAATTTTTAAGCAATTTTCGGATATTAAAAAATAAAATAATGTCTGGTGATATGTTGTGCTAATATCTCGTCAAATTTATACTCTAGATACCCCATTTCTATTTTCTTTTGTCTCCTGCGGTTTCATCAAAAGCAACAAGATTGAATAATTCGCGCATTCGGCTGCGAACTCGGTTTCCGTAACGATCCTCCAGCTCTTCGGCGTTCAGGTTGGTCGTGGCATGGGTTTTAATTTTGTGCTTTGTTTGTAGAAAAAGTTCATGGCGCGATAAAAGAACTTCCCCCATTACATTACAATCTTTACCGTAGAACCTGCCGGGAGGTTCTACCCCTAAATCATCAAAGCAATAGAATTTAGTATTTCCGTAATCTTCAATCGTTTTATAGCCAAGATGATTAAAGCTGAAGGTTACATTACGGCATGGAATCATCTCGTAAGGCCGTTGCAGGGGAACAAGGTGACGGAGAAGTTTCATTAGGCTGGTTTTTCCACATCCTACGGGACCTGACAGTAAAAGGCCTTTCTCAACATCAATTCCAGACTTCTGGCAGCTCTTTTTGTCTTTGATAAAATAAGAACTCAACTTTAAGATTATATCCTTGTCTTCCTCGTAGATCTTGAATTTTTCTCCAAATAGAAGCTTTCCCTTTGCATTTAGGTACACCAGGATTTTAGGAAAATCATAGAGCACCGATTTTCCATCAAATTTCCCAAGCGAAAATTCTACGCCGCCTTCGATGATTTTAGAGGGGTTGACCATAGTCTTTGATTTTAGTGGTTTTGAGGTTGTCCCGAATTTGGCCCGCTCCTTTTTTGGTTTGGCTGTTTTCTGAGCCATACAATTCAGCACGATCCATCCAGTTTATGGCTAAGGCCCGCCAATCCCTCACCTCATTTTCATCGCTGGTTTTCCAATTTCTTTCCTGGTAGTGCTCAAAGAATTTTTTTCCTTCATCGGCAGAAAATCCTTTTTCTTTAAAAAAATATAAAACAACCTGCCTGTCCTTTGGCTGTTTATTAATGTTTATTTGTTTAGTATTGTTTATATTAGATACCAATGCTTGTCCACTCACGGGACGGTGTTGGTACACAGCTTGTCCATTGGTGGGACGGTGCGGGTTCACTGCTTGTCCACCATTGGGACAGTGTCGGTACACTACTGGTTCATTTTTGGGATGGTACTGTTCCGCAAGCTGTTCCAATATAGGATCGTGATCTCCCGTGAACGATTCATCTGATGTCTCGATAATGAACATCTTGATTTTACTGCCTTTGTACGGATTGCTGGACGGAAAATATGAGAGATAATCCCATTTATCCAGTTCAACAATACACCGATGGTAGGTAGATTTTGAACCGATCTTGGCCACGCGCATCAGTTCCCTGCGGTTAACGAAAAACTCCCTTGCAAACCGGCTGCTGTTCCACTCCTGGAATAAAGCCATGTACAAGCTAATATGGGTCGGGTTCAAGCGGTCATCAAAAAAGAACTTTTCAAAAGCCGCATTCAGTTGCTTGATATAGTTCATAGTAGTTATTCAAATTTGTGATGTACCCGATTGGCGGTCATCACCTTTTGGATTTCCTCGGCATCATAGTAAATAATTCCTCCAACTTTGGTATAGGGTAGGGTGCCGTTAATTCTTAAGTTCTGAAGAGTTCCCGGACTTACCTGGAGCAGATCCATCACATCTGAAGATTTCAGATATTTCTTCAAAGTTCCTGATGATTGTTTGGTGATGAGATTTCTAATCTCCTCGAGCAATTCCATTTTGAACTCCCGAAGATCGTCGGTGGTAATAATACTTGTTGGCATAATAGAACGGTTTTTAAAGAAAGGGACTATCAAACGGTTAAATCTTTTTAATTGATAGCCCCTATCAAGGTTTGACTTTCGTTCTACAAAATTGGGAGGGATTACTGGATTTTATTCCCCAGTACGACCGTAGTACGGTCAAAATTTAACATCTTTAAATTTGGTTGGTTCTGGGCAGATTTAAGTTCTGTTCTGTTGTTTTTGTATGCTCAAATAGCATCAAATTAATTGTGATTTGGATAAAACACGTTTTCGGTAGGTCAACCGTAGTACGGTCTTTTTTTAACAGTTTTGGAAGATCTAAAAATGGAATTCTTAGTCTTCACTTTTATCCATTTCGGAAAGTAGTGAGGTCGCCAATTGATCGAGGAATAACGTCCTGCTATTTTTTCTGCCTTTGATGTCCTGGTTGGTTTTGTAGATATCCCTTGGCGTATAATCGAAGATTTCCTGAAGCTTTTGTGAAACCTTCCTAATGCTAAGGCCATTCTGGTTCCGAAGTCCATTATACCATAGGGCATAAACTAATTCCACCCAATCTGAATTAGTAAAAGGCCACTGTATTTTTTCGGTAGCACGCTGCTTTACCTCTTTTTCATTACGATTATTTTCAAGATTGGACATTCGTTCATCCAGATAAATAACCAATTTATTGTAGGCTTTGAATTTACCTAAGAGCATATCCCTCGGCGTACAAAAGTCCGGATCCTGAAAATAGAATTTTGAAGTGGTTATATGGAAGCTATCCAGATAATACCGCGTGTAATATTCTTTGTCGAAATGGGTGGCCCCGGAATTGACATACTGCCCAAAATCTAAATTGTACAGAAAGAAGCGGTTTAGCTTACAAATTTTCTTTTTTATGAATTTAAGCTGGGAATTTTTATCCGCTTTTGGAAACTGGATTTCAAAGGAATGAATTTCTGAGAAATAAATTAGATGAACAAGGGGAGCCTGTTTTATAATTTTAAAGAATTCAATTTCGGCTTCAATTGAGTCAAAGCCTTTAGCTATGACTTCTCTTTTGAGTGTAATGAGTAGGTTACGACAGACTTCAATAGAACGATAGGATTGTTCAAGGATATTCTTACTGTGGAGTTTGATTTCCTTCAGTTCTTCCAATAGCTTGTATGAGAGCAATTCTGTATCCATCTGTAACAATTTTACTGTAAAGCATCATACACTTCTTTATATAAATGGTTAGATAGTCCATTCGAGTCTGTCGACTACGAATGATCAAAAAGAAAATTGGAAGGTACTTTCCTTACAGCTAAAGAACTTTCTTGAAGATAATCACAAATACCTTTACTGCCAGTAATTGATGCCGTATTTTATTACGGGAAAGTCCGTATTTTCCTACGGAATACGAGCTAAAAACTCAAAATAGTACCAGAGCTATTTATTCTTTGGCTTGAAGCGAGCTATAAATTGACCTCTATTCTTGACCGCAGTTTTTTTAAAAATATTTGAGGCATGTTTAGAAACAGTGCTTTCTGCTATGAAAAAATCTCTGGCAATTTCTTTATAGGATACTCCTCGTAAAATGGATAATGCAATTTCAACTTCCCTTCTTGTCAGATCTCCATAGATTATTTTGTTTTTCAGGGCTTCATTTCCTTCTACTTTTTGAAAAGCAAAGACTTCGAAGGCTTCAGGTTTGTTCTTCAGAAAACGGAGGTATCTATTTACTTCAATAACTGTTATTGCATAGAAAGCCAGATTCATTACAGTGAAGGTTAACCATTGATAATCACCTATAACTGTTAGTATTGGCAAAAGGGCTATGCAAGAGATACTTATGATGGCTAATTTATTTTTTTTAGAAACAAATGAATTTGGATTATCGATGTTTGAAATCCTTCTGTAAAATAAGCCGAGAAAAATAAATGCTATAATTGAAACCGGGATCGTGAAATAAATCCTTGCTGCATTTAAAGAGTTTGTAAGGAAATAAGGGATTAAAAATAGAAGAATAAAACAACCTCCAACGAGTATAGCAATATTGCGGATGGTAGAACCATACTTTAAAAATTGAATATCATAGTCTTTATATAAGTAATAAATCATATAAAGGCACAGAGCGATTGCTACGCCATAAGTAATAATATATTGAACAATAATGGGATCAGGAAAACTTTTTGTTGGCAGGAATCCCCCAGTTAAGTTGTAAGCAATATACAGCAATCCGAGAGTTATATACCTTCTTAGACTCAGGCGTTTCAGTTTCAAATTTTGAATGACAGCAATAAGTACAATAATGGTGTCAATCAATAGGTAAAAAAAAGTTGTCCAATGGATTGAGGTGCCAAACATCATTGTTTCTCATCTTTACGCTCAAATTTATTTGTCTCTAAATTTTTGATAACATTGCTCCAATGAAAAATCCTGCCGTTCATAGCCACATAGACATCTGGCTTTAAAAATTGTAAGGCACATATTGCATAGCCTAAATTAAATGGAGCATCTGTATTTTGAAAGGATCCCAGAATAAAGGAACCTGTGAGAACTATCGTTTTATTTATTTTTCGTTCTGCTATATGTTTTGCAGTTTCTTCCATAGTGAAAGTACCATGAGATACTAAAATTTTTGAAGGTTTTGAAGTTTGGATTTTTTCTACCAAATACTCCCGGTCTTCAAATGTGATAGATCTGCTGTCTTTCTGGAAAACTTCTTCTATGGAAAAAGAAAATGAAACATTCGCCGCTTCCAGAAAATTACTTAGTGAAATTTTCCTGGTGCTTTGTTCTTGATCATAATCCAGCCCTTCGATGGTGCCACCTGTTGTAAGTATATGTATCAAAATTGTAAGATTTGGGATTTTACGTACTAAAGATATTGTACTTATTCTTTAGTAAATACTGAATAAGGAATTTTTTGACTAGGAGAACGTTAATTGCCTGTAGCAAACAACTAAAGCTAAGATAGATTGTTGCTACTGTTCCTTATTCTCAGTAACACTTGAGATACGAGGGCCAATATGGGCAGTTCCAATAAGGGTCCTATTACCAACGCCAGGGAAATCAATGGATCATTAGGAAATGCCGTCAGAGCAATGGCAAGTGATATAGGTGAATTCCTGGCAAGAGTTGTTAAACTCAGGCTTGCGGAATCCTCATAATTAAACTTCAATACATAACTGCCAAAACGGCTCACCAGGAAATTCACGATAAAAAAAATTAGAATTGGGACAAGAAGAATATAAAGTACGCTAAGATTATTAGTTAAATATTCTCCCTGCGATGTAAACATAGCCACGATGGCCAATGCTAAAAAAATGATTTGTGCAGTTTCAAAAAAGGGAAGGATCTTCTGCTCCATCAAAGTTTTTTTTCTACGCTTAGAACTCCAGAACTTTGTGAGCTGTGCGAATAGAAATGGAACCAGGAGCACCAGGAGGATACTTTCCCACAAAATTACGGCGTCCACAGATCCTGTTTTTCCGAAAAACAACAGCAGGTAAACCGGAAGAAGAATCAATTGCAAGATCAAATTTACCGGCAAAACGGCTGCCGACAGGGAAGTGTTTCCTTTAGCTATTCCTGTAAAGATCAAATACCAGTCTGTACAGGGGGTTACCATTAGCATAACAAATCCTATCCACAAGCTCAAATGTTCCTTTAACAGCAGTAGCCCTAATAGATAAGCAATAATTGGTGTCCAGATGAAATTGATTACCAGGTTTGCTGATATGAATTTAAGATTTGAAAAGCTGGAAAGCAGGTTCTTTACAGGAATATTTAGAAATAAGCCGAAAAGCATCACCATCAGGAAAGGGACGATCAGGTATTCTGCATATTGTTTGAGACCTGCTATCTGGCCAAGAAGCAGACCAAGGCCTACCGCCACGGCTATTATGAAAGTATGATATTTATTTATTGCGTTCATTAATGGATAATTCTATAGAAGGAAAATTTGCAAAGAAAATAACCCCTTTCTTTATGCAAAGCAATCGTCCATTTGGACAGGAAAGACGGAACACCTATTTATGGAAAGGCTTTCCTTAATTCAGCCCGGCATTGGGAAAAGTCGAGAACATTCTGCATAAGGCAAAGCGGAAAAATTTCCAGCAGTGGCAGCCAGGATAAAACTGAACTATAAATCGTATTCCGCTTGTCCAGCGCTGGCGAATCCGTTATATGAAAATTTCCGCTACTCTGATTTCTATGCTGAAACTTTTCTTCCATTTTTAAAAGCACCCCAACTTTCTTTTAAGGCATAAGGCACAATTAATAGAGCCGCAACAGGATCTGCCCACCACCATTCCAAATAACGCACTGCAAGCAAACCGGCCAATACGGCTATTGTTTGATAAAGGCAAACAAAGGTATCCTTGGAATCGGCTATTAATTCCTGGCTATCCAGCTTTTTACCGTACCTGTATTTATACCAGATTAGTATAGGGTTCACCACCAAAGAAACCAGTAAAATGATAACTCCCAAGGTACTCCAATCGGGGACTTCTTTATTGATAAATTTGGTGACGGAATCATAGGTGATAAATATACTGACGAGCAGAAAAGAAGTAGCAATCACATAAAGCGTAATTTTTTCCCTTTTTTTCACCCGTTCTTCCTCTATATCCCCTAGCTCTCCTTTTAACCGCCACCACAGGGTGCTCGCCGAAACAACCTCTGGCTATTTCGGTTCGAATTGTGCCAGTGATTTCGGTCGGTTAGTGCCAGGTATTTCGGTTTGAATTGTGCCACTTTTTGGCAATACTGAAAGTCATAACGGCTCAAATTGTGCCAGTCGTATCGGT